>JAEIGA010005574.1_pt1 | contig 19225 bp, 32 predicted proteins | sample 9270691 | NCBI WGS metagenome assembly JAEIGA01 (sample SAMN17057246, study PRJNA624740) | gut metagenome | biome: biome; isolation source: fecal sample | host: Bos grunniens | place: China: Xizang | collected 2019 | reverse complement strand
TCGTGGTAAGTTTGCTGATATCATCGTTCGCGTTGAGCCAGCAGATGTAGACTTCCCAGGTGGCTTGCAGTTTGAGGATATCGTTAAGGGTGGTAATGTGCCTAAGGAGTATATCCCATCTGTACAGAAAGGTTTCGAGGCAGCTATGAAGAATGGTGTGCTCGCTGGATACCCACTTGATAGCTTGAAGGTGACCTTGATGGATGGTAGCTTCCACCCAGTGGACTCTGACCAATTGTCATTCGAAATCGCAGCACAAATGGCATTCAAGAATGCATGTGCTAAGGCAAAACCAGTTCTTATGGAGCCAATCATGAAGGTAGAGGTTGTTACTCCAGAAGAGTCAATGGGTGATGTGATCGGTGACTTGAATAAGCGTCGTGGCCAAGTAGAGGGTATGGATAGCTCTCGCACAGGTGCGCGTATTGTGAAAGCAAAGGTACCATTGTCAGAGATGTTTGGTTATGTAACCGCACTCCGTACAATTACCTCTGGTCGTGCAACAAGTTCTATGGAGTTCTCTCACTACGAGGCAGTATCAAGCAGCATTGCTAAGACTGTGCTTACAGAAGTGGGTGGTCGCGTAGATCTCGTATAAGAAATAATGAACGCCTGTGTGCGCAAGTGTGCGCACACGGACGCGTTCAATAAAAATAAATAACAATTAACCCTGCGGGGCGTGGGTCATCTAAGCAAATGACTCTTTAGGTTATCTGCGCTCTGCTAAATACTAACAAAATAAAAAACTATTAATTATTATGAGTCAAAAAATCCGTATCAAACTGAAGTCTTTCGACCACAACTTGGTTGATAAGTCTGCAGAGAAGATCGTGAAGACTGTAAAGGCAACCGGCGCTATGGTAAGCGGTCCAATTCCATTACCAACTCACAAGCGCATCTTTACTGTTAACCGTTCAACTTTCGTAAACAAGAAGAGCCGCGAGCAATTCGAATTAGCAAGCTACAAGCGTCTCATCGACATTTACAACAGCAATAACAAGACCGTTGAGGCTCTTATGAAATTAGAGTTGGCTTCGGGAGTTGAAGTAGAGATCAAAGTTTGATTTATTTATCCAGACGCTTCCCTCGGAAAGTGCGATGCAAAAAGTAATTCTATTTAGGGTGAATGGTGTTGCAGCCCCGCGGGCGAGAGCGTAAATTAACAACAATTATTAACAATAATCAACAAAGCAAACATGCCAGGATTATTAGGAAAAAAGATCGGAATGACATCGGTCTTTGGTGCCGACGGAAAGAATGTACCGTGCACCGTTATTGAGGCAGGCCCTTGCGTTGTAACGCAGTTGAAGACTATCGAGAAGGATGGTTACCAAGCTGCTCAGATTGGCTTCATGAAGAAAAGCGAGAAGCACACCAACAAAGCAGAGGCAGGTCATTTTAAGGCGGCAGGCGTAGAGCCAATGCGCCATTTAGCAGAGTTTGACTACGAAGGTGAATTGACACTTGGTCAAACCATCACCGCAGCAGACCTCTTCGAAGAGGGAATGTATGTAGATGTGATTGGTACCAGCAAGGGTCACGGATTCCAAGGTGTAGTTAAGCGTCATGGTTTCGGAGGTGTGGGTCAACGCACTCACGGTCAGGACGACCGCTTGCGCGCTCCAGGTTCAGTAGGAGCTTGTGCATACCCAGCACGCGTATTCCCAGGTACTCGCATGGCGGGTCAAATGGGTGGCGACCGTGTTACGGTACAAAACCTCGTGGTACTGAAAGTTATTCCTGAGTACAACTTGATCATGGTCAAGGGTTCTGTACCAGGTGCAAAAAATTCAATCGTAATTATCAACAAGTAATTAGTTATGGAACTTAGTATTCTAAACATGACCGGTAAAGAGACCGGCAAGAAGATTGCTCTCAATGATGCAATTTTCGGTATCGAGCCTAACGACCATGCTATTTATTTGGACGTTAAGCAATTCTTGGCAGCACAACGCCAAGGAACAGCAAAGGCAAAAGAGCGTAGTGAGAATGCTCACTCTACTCGCAAGTTAGGTCGTCAGAAAGGTGGCGGCGGTGCTCGTCCAGGTGATTTGAAGTCTCCTGTACGCGTAGGTGGTGGTACAATCTTTGGTCCACAACCACGTGACTATGATTTCAAGTTGAATCGCAAGGTTAAGCAATTGGCTCGCAAGTCAGCATTATCGCTTCGCGCAAAACAAAATGAGTTACTCGTATTGGATACACTCGCATTCGATGCTCCAAAGACCAAGGCTATGGTTGAGGTTCTCAATAACCTCCAAGTAGCAGGTAAGAAGGTATTATTCATTGTAGATGATGCAAACATCAATGCTCGCAAGTCTGCAGCGAATATTCAGCGCGTGAATGTAGTGAATGTAAACGAGTTGAACACCTATACAATCATGAACTCGAATGCAATCGTATTTACTGAGTCTTCAGTAGCAACTCTCGAGGCAACTTTAAAATAAGGAGGTAAATTATGGCAATTATTATCAAACCAATAGTGACAGAGAAGATGACTGCCGCTGGCGAGAAGCTTAATCGTTATGGCTTCCAAGTTGCTCGTACTGCAAACAAAATCGAGATTAAGAAAGCAGTAGAGGAAATGTATAATGTTCAGGTAACCGATGTAAATACTCTTATTCGTGCTCCAAAGACCAAACAACGCTACACCAAGAGTGGATTGTTGAGAGGTGCTCAGAAAGCATATAAGAAAGCAATCGTTACCTTGAAAGATGGTGAAACAATTGATTTTTATAGCAATATCTAACAATGGCTGTACGTAAATTTAAGCCCGTAACACCAGGGCAGAGACACAAAGTTATAGGCGCGTTTGAGACAATTACCGCAAGCGCACCTGAGAAATCACTTGTGTTTGGTAAGCACAAAACCGGTGGTCGTAACAACGTAGGTAAAATGACTATGCGTTACATCGGTGGTGGTCACAAACAGAAGTATCGCGTAATTGACTTTAAGCGCAATAAAGATGGTGTACCCGCAGTAGTTAAAACGATTGAGTACGATCCAAACCGTTCGGCTCGTATCGCACTCTTATTCTATGCTGACGGAGAGAAGCGCTATATTCTTGCTCCTAATGGATTGCAAGTAGGTCAGACTGTAATGTCGGGCACAACAGCTGCCCCAGAGATTGGAAATGCATTGCCAATGTCAATCATTCCACTCGGAACTCTTATTCACAACATCGAGCTTCGCCCAGGACAAGGTGCTTGCATGGTTCGCTCAGCAGGTACATTTGCTCAGTTATCAAGCCGCGAGGACAAGTACGCAATCATCAAACTTCCTTCAGGAGAGTTGCGTAAGGTATTAGCAGCATGTAAGGCGACAGTAGGTGTGGTAGGTAACTCTGATCACGCTTTGGAGAAATCTGGTAAGGCAGGTCGTAGCCGTTGGCTCGGTCGTCGTCCACGCAACCGTGGTGTAGTAATGAACCCAGTTGATCACCCAATGGGTGGTGGTGAAGGTCGTCAATCAGGAGGCCATCCACGTAGCCGCAAGGGTCTATTGGCTAAGGGTTACAAGACTCGTGCTCCAAAGAACCAGAGCAATCAGTACATTATAGAAAGACGTAAAAAATAACCTTATAAAGTCATAACATTATGAGTCGTTCATTGAAAAAAGGACCATTTATCAACGTTAAGTTGGAAGACAAAGTTTTGGCTATGAATGAGTCTGGCAAGAAAGAAGTTGTCAAGACATGGAGCCGTGCTTCTATGATCTCCCCTGACTTTGTAGGTCACACAATTGCAGTTCACAATGGTAATAAATTCATTCCTGTTTATGTAACAGAGAATATGGTAGGTCACAAATTAGGTGAGTTCGCTCCAACCCGTACCTTCCGTGGTCACTCTGGTAACGGAAAGAAGTAATCCATTGAAATCAACATTAATTATTAAAAACTCAAGATTAAAATGGGTGCAAGAAAACATAACAGTGCTGAGGCAATGAAGGCCGCTCGCAAGGAGCAGTATTTTGCTAAAGCTAATAATGTTCCTACCAGTCCTCGCAAAATGCGTCTCGTAGCAGACATGGTGCGTGGTATGGAAGTGAACCGTGCGTTGGGTGCATTGCATTTCTCTACTCGTGAAGCAAGCCGCACTCTCGAAAAGCTCCTGAAATCTGCTATCGCTAACTGGGAAGTTAAGACCGGTAAGAAAGCAGAAACAGAAACTCTCTATGTAACACAAATTATGGTAGATGGCGCTATGTCAATCAAGCGTATGTTACCTGCTCCTCAAGGACGTGCGTATCGTATTCGTAAGCGCAGCAACCATGTTACAATATTTGTAGATACTAAAAATACTAACGCTCAAAAGTAATTAACCATGGGACAAAAAATTAATCCTATAGCCAACCGTCTTGGTATTGTACGCGGTTGGGACTCCAACTGGTATGGAGGGAAGAATTACGGAGATACGCTTCTTGAGGACAGCAAGATCCGCGAGTACCTCAACGCTCGTCTCGCAGAGGCTAGTATTTCCCGTATCGTAATTGAAAGAACTCTGAAACTTGTTACTGTAACTATCTGCACCGCTCGCCCCGGTTATATTATCGGAAAAGGTGGAGAAGAGGTGGACAAATTGAAGAAGGAACTCCAAAAAATCACTAAGCAAGATGTGCAAATCAATATCTACGAGGTGAAGCGTCCTGAATTGGATGCAACTATCGTAGCAAATAAGATTGCTCGTCAGTTAGAAGGTAAAATCGCTTACCGTCGTGCCGTTAAGATGGCTATTCAATCTACTATGCGCATTGGCGCTGAGGGTATCAAAATTCAGGTATCTGGTCGTTTGAATGGTGCTGAAATGGCTCGTAAGGAGATGTACAAAGAGGGTCGTACCCCACTTCATACACTCCGTGCAGACATCGATTACTGCCACGTAGGTGCTATCACCAAAGTAGGTGTTATCGGTGTAAAGGTATGGATTTGCCGTGGAGAAGTTTATGGTAAGAAGGACCTCGCTCCTAATTTCTCGCAAAAGCAAGAAAACGGTCGTGGTGGCATGGATCGCCGCAATGGTCGTGATGAGCGCAAAGGTAACTTCCGCCGCAACAAAAAACAATAATGTTTAACCGATTTGTAGATTAGAAACAGTTATGTTACAACCTAAGAAAACAAAATTCCGCCGTTGCCAAAAAGGCCGTATTAAGGGCTTTGCACATCGTGGTGCAGAATTGGTATTCGGTTCGTTCGGTATCAAGAGTATGGGTACCGTATGGTTGACCGGTCGTCAAATCGAGGCTGCCCGTATCGCCGTTACCCGTTATATGCAACGTCAAGGTCAAGTTTGGATCCGCGTATTCCCGGATAAACCAATCACCAAGAAGCCATTGGATGTTCGTATGGGTAAGGGTAAAGGTGCTCCCGAAGGATTCGTAGTACCATTGGAACCCGGTCGTATTATTTTTGAGATAGAAGGTGTAAGCTATGAAGTAGCAAAAGAAGCATTACGCCTCGCAGCTCAAAAGTTACCAATAACCACTAAATTTGTCGTAAGACGCGATTACGACGCAACCCAAAATGTTTAATCAGGATTATGAAAACAGTTGAAATCAAGGAATTAACAACCGCTGAGATCCAAGAGCGTTTGGCTGCTGAGAAAGAAGCACTCGTTCGTCTCAAGTTAAATCACAGTATTTCTCCTCTCGACAATCCGTTGCAGATTAAGGATGCGCGTAAGAATATCGCTCGCCTTGCAACAGAGTTGCGTGCACGAGAAATTAACAAGTAAAAAACGACAATTGAAATGGAAAGAAATTTAAGAAAAGAGCGCGTGGGCGTAGTCGTTTCCAATAAAATGGAGAAGACCATCGTGGTTGCCGTTAAATGGAAAGAGAAACACCCCATCTATGGCAAGTTTGTCAATAAAACTCGCAAGTTCCATGTTCATGATGAGCAGAATGAGTGCGGAATAGGTGATACCGTTCGCATCATGGAGACTCGTCCATTGAGCAAGACAGTGCGTTGGCGTTTAACTCAAATTATCGAAAGGGCAAAGTAATATGGTACAACAAGAATCTCGTCTCATCGTATGTGACAACAGTGGTGCAAAGCAAGCACTGTGCATCCGCGTTCTTGGTGGCACCAAGAAGCGTTACGCAAGCCTGGGTGATACTATCGTAGTAGCTGTAAAAGGCGTAATCCCTTCAAGTGATATCAAGGATGGTACTGTAACTCGTGCTATCGTTGTTCGCACCAAGAAGGAAGTACGTCGTCCAGATGGCTCATATATCCGCTTTGATGACAATGCATGTGTATTGGTTAACAATGCAGGTGAATTGCGCGGAAGCCGTATTTTTGGACCGGTAGCTCGTGAGTTGCGTCAAACAAACATGAAAATTATTTCTTTGGCACCTGAAGTGCTCTAATCATCTAAACTGTTACAGTAATGGCAAAATTACATATCAAAAAGGGTGATACCGTTTATGTAAACGCAGGCGCTTCAAAGGGTCAAACCGGCCGTGTGCTGGAGGTGCTCGTTGAGAAGCAGCGTGCTATCGTAGAAGGTGTTAATATGGTATCTAAGAGTACCAAACCCAACGCTAAAAATCCACAAGGTGGAATAGTTAAAAAGGAAGCTCCAATCCATATTTCTAACCTCAACCCAGTTGAGAATGGAAAGCCAGTACGCGTAGGCCGCGTAGAGAAGGAAGGGAAGCTCGTTCGTGTATCTAAAAAAACTGGTAAGGAGATCTAATTATGAATACAGCAAGTCTAAAGCAAGATTATCAGGAGCGCATCGTTCCTATCTTGATGAAGGAGTTCAACTACACTACCGTAATGCAGTGTCCTAAGCTCCAGAAGATCGTCCTCAATCAGGGATTAGGTGAGGCAGTAGCTGATAAGAAGATTATCGAGGTTGCTCTCAAAGAGATGACAGCTATCGCAGGTCAGAAAGCAGTTGCTACTCTCTCTACAAAAGATATCGCAGGATTCAAGGTTCGTAAGAATATGCCAATTGGCGTACGCGTAACCTTGCGTGGACAACAAATGTACGAGTTCTTAGAGCGACTCGTGCGTGTGGCTCTCCCACGTATTCGCGACTTCAAAGGAATCAATAATAAGCTTGATGGTAGAGGTAACTATACTCTTGGTATCACCGAGCAAATTATCTTCCCTGAAATTAACATTGATAACATTACCAAACTGCTGGGTATGAATATCACATTCGTTACTACAGCGAAAACCGATGAGGAGGGTTTTGCGCTCCTTCGTGAGTTTGGTTTACCATTCAAAAAGTAATTCAGACTATGGCAAAAGAATCAATGAAAGCCCGCGAGGTGAAGCGTGCAAAATTAGTGGCTAAATATGCAGCTAAGCGTGCACAATTACTCGCTGATGGCGATTACATAGGCCTCCAGAGCCTTCCAAAGAACGCAAGTCCTGTTCGTTTGCACAATCGTTGCAAAGTGACTGGTCGTCCAAAAGGATACATGCGCGCATTCGGACTCAGCCGTATTCAATTCAGAGAGATGGCTTCTAAAGGCTTGATCCCTGGCGTGAAGAAAGCTAGTTGGTAAAAAAAAGAAAAGTTGTCAGTAATCAGTGATCGGTAGTCAGTGATCGGTCATAAGGGCAGAGGACTGAGTACTGAAAACTGATAACTGAGCACTTATAGTTAACATTATTAAATATTGTCCCGATAGGCGGGATTAATTTAAAAACAAAAACAAAATGACAGATCCAATCGCAGATTATCTGACTCGACTCAGAAATGCAATCAAAGCTGGTCACAAAGTAGTTGAGATTCCAGCTTCGAATCTGAAGAAAGAGATCACTCGCATCTTGTTCGAAAAGGGTTATATCCTTTCTTACAAGTTCGTTGAGGATGGTCCACAGGGCACTATTAAAGTAGCTCTTAAGTACGATCCAGTTAACAAAGTTAACGCGATCAAGTGTTTGAAACGAGTATCGACTCCAGGTCTTCGTAAGTATGTAGGTTATCGTGAGATGCCACGCGTACTCAACGGCTTAGGTATCGCTATCCTTTCTACCTCTAAGGGTGTGATGACAAATAAGGAAGCATTACCACAGCAACTTGGTGGCGAAGTATTGTGCTATGTTTATTAATAAAAGGAGGATTAAACTATGTCAAGAATTGGAAAACTTCCTATTACTATTCCAGCAGGCGTAACAGTAACTGTTAGCCCTGAGAATGTAGTGACCGTAAAAGGTCCAAAGGGCGAGCTTACCCAAGCTGTTGATCCTCTGATTTCTGTAAATGTAGAGGGTAATGTATGCACTGTAACTCGTCCAAATGACGAGAAAGAGGCTCGTTCAAAACACGGCTTATACCGTGCCTTGATTAATAATATGGTTGTAGGATGTAGCGAAGGCTACAAGAAGGTATTGGAACTCGTAGGTGTTGGTTACCGTGTAGAGTTGGCTCAACCACAAGTTCTTAACTTCTCTCTTGGTTTCACTCACCCAATCTATTTAGGTATTCCTAGCGAGGTGAAGGTAGAGACCAAATCCGAGCGTAATGCCAATCCATTAGTTATCTTGGAGAGCGCAGACAAACAACTCATTGGCCAAATTTGTGCTAAGATTCGTTCGTTCCGCAAGCCAGAGCCATACAAAGGTAAAGGTATTAAGTTCCAAGGTGAAATCGTTCGTCGTAAAGCTGGTAAGTCGGCTGGTAAATAATAGAAAGGAAACAAGATTATGATTAAGAAAATCGCACGTCGCCTTAAGATTAAGGCATCTATCCGTACGAAAGTATCGGGTACCGCAGAGCGTCCACGTCTGACTGTGTTCCGTTCTAACAGCCAGATTTATGCGCAGGTTATCGATGACTTGAAGGGTGCAACACTTGCAAGCGCATCTTCATTAGCCATCAAGGACAAAATGACAAAGTCTGAGAAAGCAGCTGAGGTAGGTAAACTCATCGCAGCAGCTGCTCAAAAAGCAGGCGTAACAGAAGTAGTATTTGACCGTAACGGATATTTGTATCACGGTCGTGTTAAATCATTAGCAGATGCTGCTCGTGAAGCAGGTCTCAAATTCTAATAACAAACGATTATGCAAAGAGTAAAAACAACACAAGACCTTGAGCTCAAGGAGCGTTTGGTCGCTGTCAACCGAGTAACTAAAGTTACCAAGGGTGGACGTACTTTCACTTTCGCAGCCATCGTTGTTGTAGGAAATGAAAACGGAATCGTAGGATACGGTTTGGGTAAGGCAGGTGAAGTGGCAGCTGCGATGCAGAAAGCTACTGAGGCTGCGAAGAAGAACCTTATCAAAGTTCCTGTATTGAAGGGAACAATTCCTCACGAGCAATTCGCTAAGTTCGGTGGTTCACAAGTGTATATCCAACCAGCTACGCACGGTACAGGAATCAAGGCCGGTGGTGCTATGCGTGCCGTATTGGAGTCAGCAGGTGTACATGATGTCTTAGCTAAGTCTAAAGGTTCATCTAACCCACACAACCTTGTAAAGGCTACTATTTTAGCTTTGGCAGAGTTGCGTGATGCGAACACTGTAGCACAAAATCGTGGCGTAAGTTTATCTACTGTATTTAATGGTTAATCTAAATTCTGCAAAACATTATGGCAAAAATTAAGATTCAGCAAGTACGCAGCGTTATTGGCTGCCCACAGGTGCAGAAAGATACTATGGTCGCACTTGGTTTCCGCAAGATGAATATGATTGTGGAGCATGAGGCTACTCCATCAATACTTGGTATGGTAGAGAAGGTAAAGCACCTTGTTAAAGTTATTGACTAATAAAAAGTAAATTAAATCATGGAATTGAATAATTTAACCCCAGCAGCCGGCTCTGTTAAGACAGGTAAGCGAGTAGGCCGTGGACCAGGATCAGGTTTAGGTGGTACATCTACCCGTGGTCACAAAGGTGCTAAATCTCGTTCTGGTTACAGCAAGAAAATCGGTTTCGAAGGTGGACAGATGCCTATGCAGCGCCGTCTTCCTAAGTTTGGTTTTAAGAATATCAACCGTGTAGAGTACAAGGCTATCAACCTTTCAACTCTCCAACAGTTAGCAGAAGCTAAGAAATTGGAGAAGATTGGCTTGATCGAATTGCACGAGGCAGGTTTTATCTCAAAAACACAATTAGTGAAGATTCTTGGTAATGGCACTTTGACGCTGAAGTTGGATGTAGAAGCAAATGCATTCAGTGCATCAGCTGAGGCTGCTATCACTGCTTTAGGTGGTACTATCAAGAAAATCTAAGTTTTATTATGAAGGCTTGTGCTTGCCGAGCCCAAAACTCGGCAATGCCAAGGCTCCAAATTAAACAAAGTTAATATGAAATTTATTGAAACATGTAAAAATATCTGGAAGATTGAGGACTTGCGTCAACGATTGTTGACCACAGCATTGTTTGTGCTCATCTATCGTTTTGGTTCGTTCGTCGTTCTTCCTGGTATTGACCCTACAGCGCTGACTGCCTTGCAGGATCAGACAGCGGGTGGCTTGATGGCATTATTGGATATGTTCTCTGGTGGAGCATTCTCTAATGCATCCATCTTTGCGTTGGGTATCATGCCTTATATCTCTGCATCTATCGTGATACAATTGCTTTCGATAGCAGTTCCTTATTTCCAGAAGATGCAGAAGGAGGGTGAGTCCGGCCGTCAAAAGATGAATCAGATTACTCGTTATCTGACTGTGCTTATATTGGTTCTCCAAGGTCCTAGTTACTTAGTGAACTTGTCAGTACAAATGGCACAAGCAGGACAAGCTATGGCTGTTGGTTTTAACTGGTTTACAATATCATCTACCATCCTACTTTGCGCGGGCTCTATGTTCGTGATGTGGTTGGGTGAGCGTATTACTGATCGTGGAATAGGTAATGGTATTTCCTTTATCATTCTCATCGGTATTATTGCTCGTTTCCCAAGTGCAATTATACAAGAGTTCGGTAGCCGTTTGAACGATGTAGGTGGTGGTTTGATAGTGTTTATTCTTGAGATCGTTATCTTGCTTCTCGTGTTTGCATTTGCGATCATGTTGGTGCAAGGTACACGCCGTATTCCAGTACAATATGCAAAACGTATCCAAGGCAATAAGCAATATGGTGGTGTTCGTCAGTATATACCATTGAAGGTTAACTCTGCTAATGTGATGCCTATCATCTTCGCGCAAGCGATTATGTTTATTCCTGTAGCTATTGCCGGTTTCCGTGCAAGCGAAGCGAGTGCTTTCACACAAGCATTTATGAATAGCGACGGTTTCTGGTATAACTTTGTATTTGCACTGCTCATTATCGCTTTCACCTATTTCTACACTGCTATCATCATCAATCCTGTTCAAATGGCAGAGAATTTGAAGTTGAATAATGGATTTATTCCAGGTGTGAAACCAGGTAAGAAAACGGCTGAGTATATTGATTCTATCATGTCACGCATTACATTGCCAGGTTCTATCCTTTTGGCTCTTATTGCTATCTTGCCAGCTTTTGCTCGCTTGTTTGGCGTATCAATGGGCTTTGCACAGTTCTTTGGCGGTACATCGCTGTTGATCATGGTAGGTGTAATATTGGATACTTTGCAGCAAATAGAGAGTCACCTCTTGATGCGTCACTATGATGGATTCTTTGAATCAGGAATGCGTATTAAGGGTCGCTCTGGTGCAATGGCATACTAATTGGTCAGTTTAGATACTAATCGTAAATCATCTAATTGTTTGATAGAATGATTTTTCTCAAGACTGACGAAGAAGTAGAATTGATGCGAGCAAGTAACATCTTGTTGGGTAAGACTTATGCTGAAATAGCAAAGTCTATCCAACCAGGTGTTAGCACAGCTCAGTTAGATAAGATTGCATATGAGTTTATCATGGACCATGGTGGTCGCCCTGCTTGTTTGGGTTATGAGGGATACCCTGCTACGCTTTGCACTTCGGTAAATGAGCAAGTAGTACACGGAATTCCATCTGAAAAGCAAGTGCTCAAAGAGGGCGATATCGTGTCCATAGACTCGGTTATAGAACTCAATGGTTGGCATTCGGATAGCGCTTATACATTCCCTGTGGGGGAAGTGAGCGAAGAGGTGATGCAACTATTGCGTACTACCAAGCAAGCACTCTATCTTGGTGTGGAGCAAGCAGTGACGGGTCGTCGCATAGGCGATATAGGCGCTGCTATTCAGACCCATTGCGAGAAAGCAGGTTATGGTGTAGTACGCGAGTTTGTGGGACACGGGATAGGTCGCTCTATGCATGAAGAACCAGAAGTGTGTAACTATGGTCGCCGAGGCAATGGTTTAGTGCTCAAATCCGGAATGACATTGGCTATTGAACCAATGATTACTTTGGGAAAACGGAATATCCTGATTGAGAATGACGGATGGACAGCACGCACCATAGATCGCAAACCTGCAGCGCATTACGAGTTAAGTGTATGTGTTCGCAATGGGAAGGCAGATATCTTATCTACATTTGATTATATTCAAGAAGTATTGGGAGATAAATTCATTTAAATTAATACATCAATGGCAAAACAAGACAGCATCGAGGTAGATGGAACAGTAGTAGAGGCTTTGTCCAATGCAATGTTCCGCGTTCAATTAGAAAACGGACCGCTCATTATCGCGCATATATCTGGCAAGATGCGCATGCATTACATCAAGATACTTGCAGGTGATCGCGTGAAAGTAGAGATGAGTCCATACGATTTGACCAAAGGACGCATATCGTTCCGCTACAAATAACCCAATTATAATAGTAAAACTTATTTTTATATGAAAGTAAGAGCATCAATCAAGAAGCGCAATGCGGATTGTAAAATTGTACGCCGCAAAGGGCACTTGTATGTAATTAACAAGAAGGATCCTAAGATGAAAATGCGTCAAGGATAAGCGCAATTGACATGTAGGACAATATAACTTCTAAAACAAATTTATTTAACAAATTTATCCTTTAGTTTAAAATTATGGCTATAAGAATTGTCGGTGTAGATATACCGCAAAACAAATGTGGCGAAGTCAGTTTGACTTATATCTACGGAATAGGTCGTTCAAGCGCAAAGAAAATTCTCGCAGAGGCAGGCATTGACCCAAGCATCAAGGTAGAGAATTGGACGGACGATCAAGCAGCTAAAATCCGTGAGATCATCGGAGCAAAGTACAAAGTGGAAGGTGATCTTCGTTCGGAAACTCAACTTAACATCAAGCGTTTGATGGATATTGGTTGTTACCGTGGTGTTCGTCACCGTATTGGTCTTCCCGTTCGCGGACAAAGCACAAAGAACAACGCCCGCACTCGTAAGGGAAAGAAGAAAACTGTTGCAAATAAGAAGAAAGCAACAAAGTAAAAAAGTAAGTAATAACTTAATTATTCATCAAAAAGTATGGCAAAGAAAGCAATTGCAGCTAAGAAGCGCGTAGTGAAGATTGAAGGCGTAGGCCAACTTCACGTAATGTCTTCTTTCAACAATGTTATCGTAACAGTTGCTAACGGTGAAGGACAAGTTATCAGTTGGAGTTCAGCTGGTAAACAAGGTTTCCGTGGCAGCAAAAAGAATACTCCGTACGCAGCACAAATGGCAGCAGCAGACTGCTGTAAAGTGGCATTTGACCTTGGTTTGCGTAAAGTGAAAGCATATGTTAAGGGTCCAGGACAAGGACGCGAATCGGCTATCCGTGCATGCGTAGCAGCTGGTATCGATGTAACAGAGATCGTTGACGTTACACCAATGCCACATAATGGCTGCCGTCCTCCTAAACGTCGTCGTGTATAATAAAAGTCTATTAACCCTTAAAGTAAAGAAAAATTATGGCAAGATATATTGGCCCAAAATCTCGTATTGCTCGCCGTTTTGGTGAGGCAATATTCGGCGAGGATAAGGTGTTGGCTAAACGCCCATATGCACCAGGACAACATGGTGTAAACCGCCGTAAGAAAAATTCTGAGTATGGTACTCAGTTGGCAGAAAAGCAGAAAGCAAAATATACATACGGTGTATTGGAAAAACAATTCCGTCTCTTATTTGCTAAAGCTGCTCGTACAAAAGGTATTACTGGTGAGATCCTTATCCAATTGTTAGAGTGCCGCCTTGACAATATTGTATATCGTTTAGGTATCGCTCCTACTCGTGCTGCTGCACGCCAATTGGTAAGCCACTGCCATATCACAGTGGATGGCAAAGTGGTAAATATCCCTTCTTATTCAGTAAAACCAGGACAAGTAGTGGCAGTGAGAGAGAAAGCTAAATCTCTTGAGGTGATTACTACTTCATTGGAAGGCTTCAACCACTCTAAGTATAATTGGTTGGAATGGAATGAGTCTGACAAGGCTGGTAAGATGCTCAATGTTCCTCAGCGTGCAGAAATACCTGAGAACATTAAGGAACAATTGATCGTTGAGTTATACTCTAAATAATAAATAAATTCATGGCAATATTAGATTTCATCAAACCTAACAAGGTAATAATGTTGGATTCGAGTGCAAACAAAGGCGTATTTGAATTTCGCCCACTCGAGCCGGGGTACGGAATTACGATAGGCAATGCTATCCGTCGTGTGCTGCTTGGCAGCCTTGAGGGATATGCTATCTGCTCTATCAAGATCAGTGGTATTGATCATGAATTTGCTACGATCCCCGGTGCAATCACAGATGTTACCAACCTTATTCTCAACCTCAAGCAAGTTCGTTTCATCCGCAAGGAGGGAATGGAGAGTGAGACCGAGACTTTCCGTTTGCATGTCAATAAAACAAAATCTTTCAAAGCGGGAGATTTTAATGCCGTGCTACAGGATTTTGAGGTACTCAATCCAGAACTACAACTCGCAGAATTAGACGAGACCGCTGATTTTGAGATTGAACTTACAGTAAACAAGGGACGTGGCTACGTGCCCGGAGATGAGAATCGTAAGAAAGATGATCCTATTGGAACTCTCGCTATCGATTCTATCTATACGCCTATTCGTAATGTGATGATTTCTGTAGATCAATACCGCGTAGAGCAGCGTACTGACTATGAGAAATTGACCATTGAAATCACCACTGATGGCTCTATTACGCCACAACAAGCACTCACAGAGGCAGCGAAAATCCTAATTTATCACTTCATGTTATTCTCTGACGAGCGCATTGTGCTTGAGGAGGAGACACGTAAGAATAGCAATGCATTGGATGAAGAGATTTTGCGTATGCGCCAACTCCTCAACCAAAAATTGCAAGATATGGATCTTAGCGTACGCGCTCTTAACTGCTTAAAGGCTGCAGAAGTAGAGACACTTGGCGAACTCGTTAAGTATCACCGTGCTGACCTGCTCAAGTTCCGTAACTTTGGTAAGAAATCTCTTACCGAGTTGGACGAACTGCTCGAGCGTAACGGATTGGCCTTCGGTATGGACATCTCGCGCTATCGTGTGCAAGATTGATTCTAAAACATCAACATTAAACATTAACAATTATTATGAGACATAATAAGAAATTTAATCATCTTAGCCGTAAAGCCAATCACCGTGCTGCTATGTTGTCCAATATGGCTTGTTCGCTTATCATGCACAAGCGCATATCTACTACATTGGCTAAGGCAAAGGCACTTCGTATCTATGTAGAGCCAATCCTCACTCGTGCCAAAGAGGATAATATGAATAACCGCCGTTTAGCATTCTCTTTGCTCAAGCAGAAAGAAGTTATTAACGAGTTATTCCAAAATGTAGGCGAGAAGATTGCAAATCGTCCTGGTGGTTACACACGCATTCTCCGTACAGGTTTCCGTTTAGGTGACGCTGCTGAGATGTGTATCATTGAGCTCGTTGATTACAATGAGAATATGCTCAAAGAGACCAAGAAGGCCGCTAAGAAAGCAACTCGTCGTGCTGGTAAGAAAGCCGTTAAAGAGGCAGTTGAGGCTGTTGAAGAAGTAGCAGAAACTCCTGCAGTAGAGGCTCCTGCAGCAGAATAATAAGTGGTATGTTTTTGATCGTCAAAAATCATAACTCCGTAACAGAACTCGCCAACGCTAAGGTTGGCGAATCTGTTACAGTGAGTGGCATGATCCACAATGTACGCGTCACCAAATGGGGTGGCTTTATCGTGTTGCGTAAGTCTCGTGGTTTGCTCCAAGCTGTTGTGAGCAATGATACTTCGCTCTTCTATGATGAGAAAGGCGAGGCCATCACCATGGCAGATTTGTGCCGCGAGATGGCTGTTACCATTACAGGTGTAGTGGGAGAGGCAAAGATTAAAGACCCTGCAGCATTCTATAATACTATTGAGATTGCTGTATCATCGGTGTCTATCTTATCTCGTCCTACCACAGCGGAAGTGGTGGATATGAATGCGCTCAAGTTTGGAGATGAAGAAACATTGCTTCGCTATAAGTTTGATAATCGTCAAGTTACATTGCGTAACCCACGCGATATGGCGATCCTCAAAGTGCAGTCAACAATTGCACGCGCTTTTGCAGATTTCTTGTCTGCTAATGGCTTTACACAAATCTTTACACCAAAGATTGTGTCTGAGGGCGCAGAGGGCGGAGCGAATGTATTCAAAATGGACTATTTCGGCAAGCAAGTATATTTGGCTCAATCTCCACAGTTCTATAAGCAGATAGGAGTGGGTGTGTACGAGCGTGTATTCGAAGTAGCTCCTGCTTATCGCGCAGAAAAGCATAATACATCTCGTCACTTGAATGAGTATATCTCTTTGGATGTTGAGATGGGCTTTATTAAGGGGCAAGAGGATGTGATGACTTTAGAGGCAGCTCTGTTGCGTCATATCATCGCTACTGTGGAAACAGAGTGTGCGCATGAATTGAATCTACTGGGAGCAACTATCCCTGTACTGCCAGAGGAAGTGCCTGTATGGCGTTTGAGCGAGGTGCATGATATTCTCTTTGAGCATAACTTATGCGAGACGGACCATCGTGGTGAAGACGACCTGGCTCCAGAGGAAGAGCGTGCTATATGCAAATATGCGCAGGAAACCTATGGAAGCGATTTCGTATTCGTTACACACTTCCCTAGTCAACATCGTGCTTTCTATGCGATGGATGACCCTGAGAACCCAGAGTTAACACTCTCTTTCGACCTATTAATGCGTGGGTTGGAGGTTACTTCGGGTGGTCAGCGTATCCATAAGGAGCAGGAATATCGTGATAAGATGATTAAGCGTGGTATGAATCCAGATGCATTCCACTTCTATTTGGATACCTTCCGCAATGGCATGCCTCCTCACGGTGGTTTTGCTATAGGATTGGAGCGTATTACCGCTTGTTTCCTTGGAATAAACAATGTGAAGGAGTGCTCAATGTTCCCGCGTGATATCAATCGCGTAGCACCTTAAAAGAACAACCGATATGTAATAAAAACATCCGACCATCAGGCCGGATGTTTTATTGTAACAATACTTGCGTGTTATTAACGAACGCGCTCGCAGTAACTACCATCGCGAGTATCAACGCGTACAATCTCACCCTCGTTGATGAAGAGAGGAACGCGGATCTCTGCGCCTGTCTCCAAAGTAGCAGGCTTGAGCGTGTTGGTAGCAGTATCGCCCTTCAAACCTGGCTCAGTGTAAGAGATAGCGAGCTCAACCTTTGCTGGCAATTCTGCAAAAAGGATAGTGTCTGTAGATGCGTCAGATACTACTTCTACTACAAATCCCTCTTTCAAGAAATCAACGCCAGTGATCAAGTCGTGTGCGATAGGCACTTGCTCGAAAGTCTCATTGTTCATGAAGATATAATCCTCGCCCTCCTTGTAAAGGTATTGGTAAGGACGACGCTCAACGCGTACATCTTCTAACTTCTCGCCGATGTTAAAGCGGCGCTCTAATACGCGACCGTCAACTACATCTTTGAATTTAACACGCATAATAGTATTTCCCTTGCCCGGCTTAACGTGCAAGAACTCGATTACGAAATACAAACGGCCGTCCATGCGAATGCAAACGCCGTTCTTAATGTCTTGTGAGTTAATCATAAATCTTGATAGATATTTAATCGTTTACTAATAGACAATCTTTTCCGAGTGCAAAAGTACTACTTTTTTTCCAAATAAACAAAAAAAACACAATAATTCTTACGAATATTCCTCATAAATGTGGAATATATTTGCAAGTACAAAAAAAAACGACTAATTTTGTGCCTTAAAATACAAATAGTGTGCATATGGAAACATTAGAAACTATAAAGGCATTCTTCGGTGAAGTAGATGTAATGCAAATCTTTTCTTCGTTTATATTTCTTATCGCTATCATCGATCCATTTGGTAATATACCTATTACCATTTCTATGGAGAAAAGGGGTGTAAAGATTCATCCCGTCCGCGTATGTTTGGCAAGTTTGATTATTTTGACCACTTTTTTGTTTTTAGGAGAGTGGATTCTGCTTTTATTTGGTGTTCAGATAGAGTTCTTTGCCGTAGCGGGTGGTTTTGTGATTTTCCTAATGGCATTAGAGATGATATTAGATATCACCATTTTCCAAAACGAGAAATTGGATGGTTCGGGTTCGATTGTGCCATTAGCGTTCCCTATGTATGCAGGTCCGGGTGCTTTCACGGCGCTGCTTGCTATTACAGCGGAGTACTCAATTGCAAGTTTGTGTTTGTCTCTGCTTTTGTGTATGTTGGTGCTCTATTTGGTACTACGAGGTACACACTGGTTGACCAAATATTTGGGGCAAACATCGCTATATATTATTCGTAAGTTCTTTGGTATAATCGTGTTAGCGATTGCTTGTAAACTGATGTTTGGCAATTTGGCTAATATATTCTAATCACACAGTGTATGAAAGCTATTTCAGAAATGCGCATAGCACTTGCCAGCGATCATGCTGGTTATGGTCTCAAACAGCAAGTACAGTCTTTCCTTGAGCAGAACGGAGCAGAGGTGAAGGATTTTGGTTGCTATTCAATGGATAGTTGCGACTATCCTGATTATGCCCATCCATTGGCAACGGCAGTGGAGTGCGAAGAGGTGGATTATGGTGTTGTAATTTGCTCTACGGGCAATGGAATCACTATGACAGCCAATAAGCACCAAGGAGTGCGTGCTGCATTGTGCTGGGAACCCCGATTGGCAGAGTTGGCGCGTCAGCATAATAATGCGAATGTGCTCGGTTTGCCTGCTAATTTTATTCCTGCACCTATGGCGTTGGATATCGTTCGTGTCTTCTTTCAAACAGATTTCGAGGGCGGGCGTCATGAGCGTAGAGTGAATAAGATAGCCATCCACGAATAAGTTTATTATGCTTCGGCTTATTAATGCCATTCGTTGCTATGCGTCGTATGTGTGGAGCTGTCTATGGGGTGTC
>JAEIGA010005573.1_pt1 | contig 19227 bp, 14 predicted proteins | sample 9270691 | NCBI WGS metagenome assembly JAEIGA01 (sample SAMN17057246, study PRJNA624740) | gut metagenome | biome: biome; isolation source: fecal sample | host: Bos grunniens | place: China: Xizang | collected 2019 | reverse complement strand
TGCGATCTTCACCATTGCAAGGTTGTTGGAAGTCTCTACAAGACCTGACATTTCGTTGCTCATTCTCTTTACTCCGTCTGGACATGCGAGAACGGCGCGGATATAACGCAATGCATCTGCATCCGGAACATACTTGCACTCGTCACCTCCACAGCACTCTCCCTCAGAGCACTCATATGGCTTGAATATGAATTCTGCATCAGGGTCTGTACCTGCATATTCCATCTTGATTGCAGCTGTGATTCTCTCAAATACATCCTTTGCTGTATCAACCAGGGCAGAAGGAATGTACACGGTAGCGAAAGCCTCGCGTGGGATAGCATTTCTCAATGTACCTCCCTCGAAATCAAGAAGTTTCACACCAGCGTGATTCATAAGGGCGTAGATCACACGTGCTGCCACCTTGTTTGCATTACCTCTGTACAATACGATATCCATTCCAGAGTGACCACCCTTGAAGCCTTTGACTGTGAGTGACCAGCACTCCCATGTCTTATCATACTCTGCAGGTACATATGTATCATGAGCGGAAGCGTCAAGACCGCCGGCACATCCGATATAAAGCTCACCTTCTGTCTCAGAATCGAGGTTGATGAGAATGTCACCCTCGAGAAGACCTGGCTTGAGTGCCATAGCACCTGTCATTCCTGTCTCCTCGTCCACTGTACAGAGAAGTTCGATAGGACCGTGCTTGATATCTGTTGACTCGAGCACAGCCATTGCCATAGCAAGACCGAGACCGTTGTCAGCACCAAGAGTAGTGCCCTTAGCCTTTACCCAGTCACCGTCGATATAAGTCTGGATAGGATCCTTCAGGAAATCATGAACTGTGTCTGCATTCTTCTGAGGCACCATGTCGATGTGTCCCTGAAGGATGACACCCTTCATGTTCTCGCATCCTGGAGTTGCAGGCTTACGCATGATGATGTTTCCCACCTCGTCCTTGATAGTCTCAAGGCCGTGCTCCTTACCCCAGTTATACATATACTCCACTGCTAGCTCTTCATGCTTCGAAGGGCGCGGAATCTGTGTCAATGCGTAAAAGTTCTTCCACACAATCTGTGGATCAAGTTCTTTAATAGTCATAGTGTGTTATTATTTAAGTATTACATTAATCGGAAGCGAGCTTTCCTGACCGAGCTGATAGACTGGCATGCGGCTCTGGAGAAGAAGCTTTGCACCCTCCATGAGCTTCACTGTACATACGGCCGGAATGCGGTAGTGTGCAAGGACCTGAGGCACTGCCTTCTTCTTTCCTTTCGCATCCACTGCAGGGACCTCAGGAGTGACGAACTCCTGGGCTATGATCTGCATGATCACCGGCTTGCCTCCAAGGTTGTCTGCCGGCACAAGTCCATCGGTGTCTGAAAGTCGGAAAGCGATATATATCTGATCCTCCTGATCCGCAGAAGGCACAACCTCAAAGCACATGGTCTGGGTCTGGCTTTCTTCATATCCGGTAAAGAGCATCATGTATTCTTCTTCAAGGCGGGTGATTTCCGCAATAGCCGCTCCCATAGCCTCGCCGCTGTAGGTGGCATCAGTGTCTCCTGTAACGATCTGAAGACGCTGAGCCCTTAGCTTCAGAATCATATCTGCGGCCTCAGCTGCCCTCTGCTCAGGAGTCTTGCCGACAAGCATGTTCTGCTTGACAGCAGACTTTCCGGCATTGCTATACAAAGTAGCAGACTGAGATGTGAGATTTGACGACACTCCCATTTCAGAGAAGTCGCCCTTCATGTCTGTAGGGAAGCGCCACTGCGACGGATTGCCGTACATGGCATCAGCAAATGAAATGAGTCCGCCTGAAGCCAGCTTGAAGAATGTGCCTTCTATCTGTCCTTCAGTCACATCAAGAGAATATCTCCTGGACTGGTCTGCCTCAACGAACGGAGTCATCGCAACACGGGTCAGCTGAACTGAAGTCTCATCTTTCTGGCGGGCCTTGATTCCAAGATATTTCTCCGCATACTTCGCATATGGTCCCGCATAGAATGTCTCCTGCACTGCCTCCACCTCGAGCATGATTGTGGTTGATGGAAGCGAATATGTCAGATACCCCTGTGGATCAGACTTCTTCTGCGCTGAAACTGCAAAAGGAAGCATCATCAGCAATGCTGCTGAAAAACTCAAAATAGTTCTCATGATATATTATTCTATATTATTTCCACCTCTTATGAGACCACAACCAGTTTGACGGAGTCTCACGGATCTCTTCTTCAAGAAGATCATAGTATTTCCTCAGCAGAAGTTCAGGAGTGGTTGCAGAAGCATCCAATGCCATAGGGATGAACGTATACTCATATTGTCCTCTCTTCACCCTCTTCATCTTGAGATACATCACCGAATGTGAAAGCTTGCATGCAACTCCCACGCTTCCCTGCATCGCAAAAGTCTGTTGACACATGAATTCACCTATCGGATGCCTTCCTGTTCCTCGATAAGGAGCCTGATCTGCCGGGTAGATATAAAGTTTCTTTTCATTTCTGTGAGATATTGCATAACGCAATATGCTGGATGACTCAACAACGCACTGCTCCTTGTCTCCTGTCAGTGGCGAAATCCTGTTTCTCTTGAAAACCTCATCAGAAACATCAGAAGAAAGTTTTTTGTAGACCACTCGTACATTCTCCTGAGCGATCGGATGCTCCACACCTGAATCATCCAGATAGGCGAAGATACCACCCAGTATCTCCCAGTTTCCGCAGTGCGTGCTCAGAATTGTCACGCTTGGACTTTTTTTGAAATACTCCACGAGAAGATCGGTATTTGTGATGCGTACAAGTCCTCTCTTTCTGACACGTTTGTAGCTGCTGTGTCCAAACCATATTGATTCGGCTATGATTTCGCCGAGATGTTTGTAGAAGCCATTCGCAATCATGCGAGGTTCGTGGTATCCTGCATCCGGAAACGAACGTGCTATATTGGTAAGCACCACAGAATAGCGATATCTGAAGATATGTTTAAGTATCCACGCCAATATGTCTCCCATAAAATAATGAAATTTCAAAGGAAATTTCGAAAGAACGAAAAGGAAACCACGTGAAATATTTATGAGCAATCTTTTCATTATCAATATAGTAATATACAAGCATTCAAGCACAATGGCAATGACCATGCTTTTCAGCAACATTATAACAAGCAAAGATACCAAATTTCTCTTTTACTTTTGATATTTTGCCTGTAAATTAATTTTGCTATCTTTGTCGGTTGCATATTGAAAACAATATTACAAATCATCATAAAATTTCAAAACTATGTTTAAAGGACATCCTAAAGGTCTCTTTGTATTGGCCCTTGCCAACACAGGTGAGCGTTTCGGATACTACACAATGCTTGCAGTATTCGCACTCTTCCTGCGCGCTAACTTCGGTCTTGAAGCCGGAACAGCAGGAGCTATCTACTCAACATTCCTCGGTCTGGTATACTTCATGCCGCTGATCGGAGGTATCATGGCCGACAAATTCGGTTTCGGAAAAATGGTAACCATCGGTATTACCGTAATGTTCCTCGGCTATGTACTTCTTTCAGTTCCACTCGGAGGCGATCTCATCGCGATGATCGCAATGATCGCAGCCCTGCTGCTGATCAGTATCGGAACCGGACTTTTCAAAGGCAACCTCCAGGTAATGGTCGGAAACCTTTATGACGATCCTAAGTATTCTGACAGAAGAGATGCCGCTTTCTCACTTTTCTATATGGCAATCAACGTCGGATCACTTTTCGCTCCGACAGCTGCCCTCGGAATCATGGCATGGGCACAGGATTCACTCGGTTTCTCTGAGAATGACTCATACCACTTCGCTTTTGCAGTAGCATGCGTGGCTCTCATTGCCTCAATGGCCATCTACTATGCATTCCGCCCTACATTCAAGCATGTTGAGGGTGGCGAGAGAAAGAAGGGAGAGGCTGCCATCGAGGACAATCTCACTCCAGCTGAGACAAAATCGCGCATCACTGCCCTTATCCTTGTATTCGCTGTAGTCATCTTCTTCTGGATGGCATTCCACCAGAATGGTCTTACACTCACATACTTCGCTGATGAGTTCACTGAGCAGGCAGCATTCGGAGCGACAACAATGCTCTTCGACGTATGGAACCTCGCCCTCATCATCGTAGCCGTATATGCCGCTTTCGGTATCGCACAGAGCACTACTGCCAAGGGCAAGCTTCTTTCAGGTTCATTATCAACTCTCATCCTTGCATACCTCGTATACCGTATGACAAGCTCAGCAGATGCAACATGTGATGTTGACGCACCTATCTTCCAGCAGTTCAACCCATTCTATGTAGTTGCCCTTACACCGGTTTCAATGGCTATCTTCGGAGCACTTGCCAACAAGGGCAAGGAACCGTCAGCACCTCGCAAGATTGCATATGGTATGCTTGTAGCAGCTATCGGATTCTCAGTGATGGCATTCGGTTCAAAGGATCTGAACTCTCCAAACGACCAGGCTAAGGCAATTGCTGTGACAAACGGAAAGACCTTCGCTCAGGACAAGTTCACTCTCAACGCAGATTCACTCGCGCTTGTAGCTGAAAACAAGCCAATGACAGAAGAGCTCACCAATAAGCTTGCAGATAACAGAAAATCAATTACTGAATATATCGACAAGCTGAACAAGGAGGAGAAGACCGAAGAGCTGGCTCTCTACAATGCAGCATTCGAGGCTAAGACTTCAGTACTTAAAAATGCAGACGATGCTGCAGCAGCTGCAGTCCTCTCAGACCTTGAAAGCAAGCACAAGGAGACACGCACATCATCTTACTGGCTTATCTTCACATACCTCATCCTTACTTTCGCAGAGCTCCTTCTCTCGCCAATGGGTATCTCATTCGTATCGAAGGTTGCTCCTCCTAAGTACAAGGGTATGATGATGGGAGGATGGTTCGTTGCAACTGCAATCGGTAACCTCCTCGTGGCAGTCGGAGGCTTCCTTTGGGCAGGTCTTCCATTGTGGTCTGTATGGGCTGTATTCGTTGGACTCTGCCTCATCTCGGCAGTATTCATGTTCAGCATGATGAAGAAGCTCGAGAACGCAACAAAGTAACAATACAAACTACATAATTATGACCGGCCGCAGCATTGCAGGCCGGTCATTTTTTATATATTTGTAGTTTGATATGGAGCAATCTCTGAAGGAGACCCTCATCGGGTGGGCTCAAGAGTACAATGACCCGAAGTATTTCACGGAAGATCCCATCATATTCCCGAAGCATTTCGCCGGGAAATATGATGCGGGGCAGTCATCCCTCGCAGACATAGAGATCTCGGCACTCCTGGCCTCCCACCTTGCATGGGGCCGCAGGGCAATGATCGTACGCGACTGCGGAAGAATGCTGGATGAAATGTGCTGGAGGCCCTACGACTACGTGATGAACGGAGAATACAGGAATGATAACGCAAGTCTGCACAGGACCATAAAATGGAGCGAATTCGCTGTAATATGTGAGAGACTCAGGAGTATATATAGTCAGAGAGGATCTCTTGAGGGACTTTCTGACATGGAGATAAGATGCAGCGTCTTCGGACAGAAGGAAGACAGGAAGGCTCCCAACAAGAAGATAAACATGATGCGCAGGTGGATGGTCCGGGACGACGGAAAGGTTGACCTTGGAGTCTGGAAGAATTCCGACAAAAAGGAGCTGATGATACCGCTCGATGTCCATGTATACACACAGGCCAGCGCCCTTGGCCTGACATCCAGGAAGCAGAAAGACATCGTGACTGCGCAGGAGATAACAGATGCATTCAAGGAAATATGGCCGGATGACCCATGCCTGGGAGACTATGCTCTCTTCGGATACGGCGTAACCCGTAAACAGTAAAGATTTCTCGACAAGCTCGAAATGACAAGATAATATGCCAAGACTATATATAATATCAGGATGTAACGGAGCGGGAAAGACCACCGCTTCATACTCGCTGCTGCCTGAAATGCTGGAATGCCGTGAGTTCGTGAACTCAGACGAGTTTGCGAAAGGACTATCCCCCTTCGACCCATCCAAAGCATCCATCCAGGCAAGCCGCTACATGCTCTTGAAGATCAGATATCTCCTTGAGAAGAAACGCGACTTTGCAGTTGAAACGACCCTCGCAACCAGAACTCTGCTGACAATAACAAAGCTGGCGCAGAAGGAAGGCTACACAGTGACATTGCTGTATTTCTGGCTGAAGACTCCGGAAATGGCCATAGAAAGAGTCAAGGCCAGAGTGGCCGCAGGAGGTCATGATATTCCGGAGGAGACAATCCGCAGACGATACAATGTGGGCATCCACTATTTCTTCAACAGCTACGCCCCGATATGCGAAAGATGGATTCTGGCAGACAACTCACAGATTCCGTTCAGAGTGATTGCAGAAGGATCCAAGAATGAGGTGATAAACATCCGTGACGAAGAGATATACGAAAGGATCAAGGCTATCGGAGAGTCTGTCGATCTTGCAAAATTCGAGAAGGAATGAACACAGCAGAATACTACCACAGCATATTCGGAGTCACTCAGCAGCAGCTCGACTCCCTTATAGCAACGGCTTTGACAAAGGGCGGCGACTATGCCGACCTTTACTTTGAATATACGACCTTCTTCAACCTCAATCTCAAGGACGGTGTCGTCTCCTCGGGAGGATTCCATACAGACTGCGGTGTGGGCATCAGAGTGCTCAAGGGAGAACGCACAGGATATGCCTACTCGGAAAATCTGTCAATGAGCGAAATGATCAAGGCCGCACAGGCAGCTTCCATGATAGCACAGACCGATGGAGTTCCGAGGACATACAACAGTTCACCAAAGTCCAGGAACGACTACTACAGAATGGAGCAGAACTGGAGGGATGTCAGTGCAGACGCCTTTCTCCCATTTCTGCAGAACCTGGAAAAAGCCATATTCGCCAGAGACAGCAGGGTCGTGAAAGTGATTGCCAGGCTGTCAAACTCAGTGGCTGACATAATGATGTACAACTCTCTTGGAGAGCTCACATATGACACCAGACCTATGGGCAGCGTGAGCGCCACAGCAGTGTTCCAGCAGGACGGAAAGACTGAAAACAAAAGCTCAGCACGAAGCTTCCGAGTGGGAGCCGAACTCATCGGCGACTCATTGGCTCAGGAGATAGCCCGGGAGATCACCACAGGCATCGACCAGAGATTCGAGGCAGTGCGTCCTAAGGGCGGACAGATGAGCGTGGTCATGGGCGCAGGAGCATCAGGCATCCTCCTGCACGAGGCCATGGGACATGCATTCGAGGCCGACTTCAACAGAAAAGGCCAGTCGATATTTGCTGACAAGATGGGCACCCAAGTGTGTCCGAAAGGTGTCAATGTGGTAGACGACGCGACCATCCCAGGTAACCGAGGCGCATGCAACTACGACGACGAAGGCGTAAGCGGACAGAAGACCTACATGATCCGGGACGGAGTGCTGACCTCATTCCTCCACGACAGGATAAGTGCCGCATGGTATGGAGTCGAGTCCACAGGAAACGGACGAAGGGAGAACTTCCGCTACAACCCTATCCCGCGAATGAGGGCAACATACATGGAAAGCGGAAATGCAGACCCTCAAGACATCATAGCATCTGTCAAGGAAGGCGTATATGTGGATGAGTTCTCTAACGGACAGGTCAAGATCGGAGAGGGAGACTTCACCTTCTTCGTCAAGAGCGGCTACCTCATCGAAAACGGACGTCTGACCAGCCCTGTCAAGGACATCAACATCATCGGAAACGGCCCAACAGCCCTCGCGGACATCCAGGCAGTGGGCAACGACCTCAAGATCGACAACGGCACATGGACATGCGGCAAGGAGCAGAGCGTCGCGGTGTCATGCGGAATGCCGACAGTGCTCATAAGCAACCTTACCGTAGGAGGAGAATAATGATCACACAGAACGAGATAAACATTGCAAGACACTGCATCTCATATGCCATGAAGCATGGCGCTGATGCCGTGAGAATATCCATAAACGACAGTACCCTCGACAGCTGCACACTTCTGAACGGGGTGATGGACAAGGTGACACACGCTGCAGACAGGTCCATCTACCTCTACATATTTGCAGACAGCAGATACGGAACATTCTCCACCAACAGGCTGGACATCAGCGATCTCGAGAAATTCATAGAGCAGTCCATCACTATGGTGCGCATGCTTGAAGAGGACGCATTCAGATCGCTTCCGGCGGCCGACAGGACAGCAAAGGACGCAGTCACAGGAAAAGAACTGGGACTGTATGACTCGCGCTACGAAGAGTCCGACAGCGACTCACGCCTTGCCAGAGCAATGAGCATGAGCATGTTTGCGGAAGCAGCCGGAGAAGGATATGAGATCATATCAGAAGAATGCGAATACAGTGAGTCCTGCGACGACAATTTCGTGGCCGACTCGCAGGGATTCGAAGGACGTCACACAGAGACATGCTTCAGCGTGTTCTCAGAGATGACTGTCCAGGGTGCAGATGGTTCGAAATACAGCGGATTCTGGTGGGAAAGTTCGTTTGACAAGGATGGCGTCGATCTCAAGGGATGCTCAATAAAGGCCCTTGAGCGCGCCGTAAGGCAGATAGGCCCGAAGAAGCGCCGCAGCGGCCACTACAGGATGGTGGTGGACACATGCGTGGCTACCAAGCTCATAGCTCCGCTCCTGACAGCCCTCAATGCCGGTTCCATCCAGCAGAAGATGTCGTTCCTGGACGGCACACTCGGCGTAAAGGTATTCCCGGAAGGAATGACACTCATGGATATGGCCAGGACCCCGAAGAAGAACGGATCGAGACTTTTCGACACAGAAGGAGTGGCGACCAAAGATACCCCGATCATCGAAAACGGGGTGGTGAAGCAGTACTTCGTAAACACATACATGGCGGCAAAAACGGGCATAGAGCCGACAGTCGAAGACATATCACGCCCATGTCTTATGCCATTTGTAAAAGACAAGTCATTGCTGTCCGATGAAAAAGCATTATCTTTGAAAGATATACTTGAGATGAGCGGAAACGGAATCCTCGTGACAGGATTCAACGGAGGAAACTCCAATCCGGTCACAGGAGACTTCTCGTTCGGCATCGAGGGCTTTGCCTTCAGCAAGGGCAGGGTCACCCACCCTGTGCGCGAGATGCTGATAACAGGCAACCTGCTCGAGTTGTGGAACAGCCTCACAGCGGTCGGAAACGATGCCCGTCAGAGCGTAAGATGGCAGATCGGCACCCTCGCCTTTGAGAACGTTTCCTTCTCGGCATAAGCTTGTCACTCCAAATGAACGTAAACACTGTCATTCCGAGCTTAGTCGAGGAATCTATGAACTAATTTTAAAACACGATATTATGAAAATCGCACAGAATAAAGTAGTTGAGTTCAGCTACGAACTTGAGGTTGACGGCCAGGTCGTTGACCAGTGTCCTAAGGAGCGTCCTTTGGACTACATCCACGGAACAGGCAGCCTTCTTCCTAAGCTTGAAGAGGCAATCGAAGGCATGGAGCCGGGATGCACATTCGACGTGACACTTTCTCCAGCCGACGGATACGGCGAGATAGATCCGTCAAGAGTGATCGACCTCCCTAAGGCAGCGTTCGAGGTAAATGGTGAGATCCGTGAGGACCTCCTCGTGCCAGGCAACACAATCCCATTGATGAACAGCATGGGAGCTGTAATCCCAGGTGTAGTGGTAGAGGTTACGGCAGACAGCGTAAAGATGGACCTCAACCACCAGATGGCCGGCAAGACTCTTCACTTCAAGGGTGAAGTGGTGAGCGTTCGCGAGGCTACAGAGAAGGAACTCACTGAAGGACTCCACGGAGAATACGTACACACATGCGGAGGATGCGGCGGCGGATGCCATGGCGGCGGATGCGGCGACTCAGAGTGCGGCGGTTGCGGCGAAGGCGAAGGCGACTGCGGTTGCGGATGCCATTAATATGAAGACAGCTGTCGTCATACTGAACTGGAACACGGAGGGATTCCTCAAGGAATTCCTTCCGTCTCTTTTGCGCTCTGTCGCCAAGGTGGAAGGCGCTGAGGTGGTCGTGGCAGACAATGCTTCGACAGACGGTTCAATGAAGGTGATGACAGAGATGTTTCCGGAAGTCAAGACATTGACTTTCGACAAGAACTACGGGTTCACCGGAGGATATAACAAAGCTTTCGACGCCTTGGATCAGACCGACGGGCCCGAATATTTTGTCCTTATAAACTCCGACATCGAGGTCACAGACAACTGGCTGGTGCCTCTTGTGGAGTGGATGGACAACCACCCTGACTGCGGAGCCTGTGCGCCGAAGCTGCACAGCTACCAGGAAAGGGACAAGTTTGAATATGCAGGAGCGGCAGGCGGCTACATCGACCGCTATGGATATCCTTTCTGCCGAGGCCGCGTGCTCAAGCGCCTTGAGACGGATAACGGACAATACGACTCCCCTGCCGACGTGATGTGGGCCACAGGAGCGTGTCTTCTTGTAAGAAGTTCCGTATACAGGGATCTCGGAGGACTTGACGAGAGATTCTTTGCCCACATGGAAGAGATAGACCTCTGCTGGAGGATGCAGCTGGAGGGCTGGAAGGTGACAGTGGTGCCACAGTCTCTTGTCTACCATGTCGGAGGAGGCACACTGCCGGCATCATCTCCGTTCAAGCTGTTCCTGAACTTCAGGAACAACCTCCTGATGCTGGACAACAATCTGGCAAAGACCTTTGCTCTGGAAGAGGCCCGCAAAGGCAAACAGCTGGACAAAGCAGCTGCAAAGGCATGCAGGCGTGCGGGAAGAAGAGTATTCCTGCGCAAATGCCTGGACGGAATGTCCGCAGCAGTGTATGCACTCACCTTCAGGTTCAAGAGCTTGAAGGCCGTATACAAAGCGCACAAGGAGTATGGACAGATCACAAGAAAAACTGATGCGGCGGCCATAGAGCGCTATCTGCAAGGCAGACAGGGGCAGGCGCATGTGAACGGACTCTACAGCAAGTGGATCATCCTCCAGTCGATATTAAAGGGAGAACGCATCTTCAGACATATAAAGAAGGAAGACTTTTATAAGATTTAGATATGAAAATCGTAATTGCGGGCGCAGGTGAAGTAGGATCTCACCTTGCCAAGATGCTGAACAATGAGACCAACGAGGTCACCGTCATCGACTCTCGTGAAGACAGGCTCGAAGCACTGACGGCTATCACAGACGTGCTCACCGTCGAGGGCAACCCATCTGCGATCCACACACTCAAGGAGGCAGGCGCCGACCATGCAGACCTTTTCATTGCAGTGAATCCATCCGAGTCTCAGGATGTGAACATCGTCAGCGCCATGCTGGCGAAGAAGCTTGGCAGCAAGAAGGTAACCGCACGCATCAACAATGAGGAATATCTGAACTTCGAGTACAAATACATGTTCACGGAAATGGGCATCGATCTGCTCTTCTACCCAGAGAAGATTGCCACATCCGAGATCACCGACCTGCTCAGGAGAACAGCGACAACCGAATCTCTGGAGTTTGCGCGAGGCAAGCTCCAGGTGGCCGTGTTCAAGCTTGAGGAAGACTCGCAGCTGCTGGGAATGAACATGGCGGAATTCAGTGCCGTTGCAGCAGCTGAAGGCCAGGCATTCCGCGTGGTTGCCATCACCCGCAAAGACACGACAATCGTGCCTACATTCGACACCCGCTTCAAATACCACGACCTGGTGTTCATCATCTCCACAAGAGACGGAATGAACATGCTGATGAGATACATAGGAAAGCATGAAATCGAGGTGAAGAATCTGATGATCCTGGGAGGAAGCCCGATCGGCGAGATGCTCGCCATGCAGCTGAGCAAACAGATGGATTCCATCAAGCTCATCGAAATGAACAAGACAAAGTGTCAGGACCTTGCAGAAATACTTCCGTCAAACGTGATCGTTGTCAATGGAGACGGAAGAAACTCAGACCTTCTTATTGAAGAGTCCATCAGAGACTATGACGCATTCGTGGCAGTGACCAACAACTCAGAGACCAACATCCTTGCATGCGTCGCAGCCAAGACTCTCGGAGTGGAAAGAACCATTGCCGAGGTGGAGAACCTGGAATATATCAAGCTTGCAGAGCGAATGGGGGTAGATGCAGTGGTAAACAAGAAACTCATCACTGCGGGACGAATCTTCAAGTTTACCCTCAGCAACAAGGTGAGATTCATCAAATACATGAGCGGTACCAACGCTGAAGTGCTTGAATACATCGTGGCGCCGGACACAGCCATCACGAAGAAACCTCTCAAGGAAATGAACTTCCCTAAGGGAGCGATCATCGGAGGTATCATACGCGGAAATGAATCATTCATCGCAGTGGGTGACACTCACATCCAGGCATATGACCGTGTGGCAGTCTTCTCCCTTCCTGAAATCGTCAAAGAAGTCGACAGCTTTTTCAAATAAATACCCGACCATGTCATCCTGACCATCCGACTGTCATACAGAGCGAAGTCGAAGGATCTATACACAACACCATGTCATCCTGAGCGAAGTCGAAGGATCTTTATACAACACCATGTCATCCTGAGCGAAGTCGAAGGATCTTTATACAACACCATGTCATCCTGAGCGAAGTCGAAGGATCTATATACATTATGGCAAGTTACCTGCAGATAGAAAACATATCCAAGAGCTACGGACCCAAGGTCCTGTTCGAAAAGATAGGATTCAACATAAATGAGGGCGACAAGATCGCTCTCATTGCCCCTAACGGCACCGGCAAGACCTCGCTCATGAGGATCCTCGCAGGAAAAGACAAGTCCGATTCGGGCGGAAAAATCATGTTCCTCAAAGACATCAAGATCGCCTTTCTGGAGCAGGACTACCCGTTCGACCCGGAAAACAGCATCTTCCAGCAGGTGATGTCGTCAAGCACCGAGTTCACAAAGGATCTGGACCAGGAGCACCTTTGGGAGTACGAACACAGGGTTGTCAAGTTCCTGACCAGCTTCAGCCTCAACAATCCCGACCAGAAGATGAAGGAGCTTTCCGGAGGTGAAGTGAAGCGGGTGGCCCTGACACAGATGCTTGCCAGCGAGGCAGAGTTCTTCATCATGGACGAGCCCACAAACCACCTGGACATCGACGCCATCGAATTTCTCGAAGGATATCTGAGCCGTTCACGATGCACATTGCTGATGGTGACACACGACCGCTATTTCCTTGACCGTGTCTGCAACACAGTGATGGAAATGGACCATGGAGCCATCTATACATACAGGGGCGACTACCAGAACTTCCTGGAGAAGCGCGAAGAGAGGATATCAAACTACAACGCCGAGACCGACAAGGTGCGCAACATCCTGCGCCGCGAGCTGGAATGGATTCGCAGCACACCGTGCGCCCGCACAGGCAAGGCACGCTACCGTATCAACGCCTTCTATGACCTCAAGGACAGAGCCTCACAGGTATACACTCAGAAGCAGGTCAACATGGACCCGATGAAGGGGTCCACAAGGCTGGGAACAAAGATAATAAACTGCAAGGACCTTAGTTTCCACTACGGTGAGAGCTGCTACCTCGACAACTTCACATACAATTTTCAGAGATATGAGAAGGTGGGAATAGTGGGACGCAACGGAGCCGGCAAGTCTACATTCCTCAACATATTGACAGGCCGCCTCTTCGAAGACGACCCGGGAGTACTGACCGGCACAATCGAGCGAGGAGAGTCGCTGAAGATAGGATACTATCATCAGAGCGGAATGTCCTTCAACCCGAACGACACCGTGCTGGACATTGTGAACGACACATGGCTGCTGAACCGCTTCCTCTTCCCTCATGAGATGCTCAACAACAAGATCGAGAAGCTCAGCGGAGGCGAGAAGCGACGTCTTTACCTGCTCACTATACTGATGCAGCAGCCAAACCTGCTGATTCTTGACGAGCCGACAAACGACCTTGACATCGTGACCCTCAACATCCTTGAAGAGTACCTCAAGGAGTTCTCCGGCTCACTGATCATCGTCTCACACGACCGCCACTTCCTGGACAAGCTGGTGGATCACCTCTTCATATTCTGCGGAAACGGTCTGGTGAAGGACTTCATAGGAAGTTATAGTGAATACCGTGAGTACATAAAGGAGTATGAGGCTGAACAGCGATCGCAGGCACGCGCCGAAGAGAAGGCTGCGAAGGAAAAGGCTGCCAGAGAGGCAGCTAAAAACGCTCCGGCCGAGGCTCCGGCCAAGAAAAGAAAGCTGACATATAAGGAGCAGAAGGAGCTTGAGCAGCTGGAAAAGGATCTTGAGGACCTGGCAGCCGAGAAGGCCGAGCTGGAGTCGAAGCTAAACAGCGGCACTCTTCCTTTCGACCAGCTGCAGAGTGCATCAGAAAGAGTCGGCCAGATTATTGATCTGACCGACTCCAAAGAATTTCGTCTGCTTGAATTGTATGAATTACAATAGTTATTTGTCTACAGATTCGGTGCATGTAACAACAATTCCGATAGATAAGAATCCTGTCACCAAGCCCCATATCCATGATTCAGAGGCGACTCCAACAGCACATCCGACTATCAGACCGACCAATGGCGGAACAATAGGAAAGCGTCCTAATCTTCCTATGACACTTACAATAAGCTTAAATACGATTATTGCACCAATTATATATAATATCCACTCCATAACTCCTATTTAGGACTTGTCCACCAAGTCTTACCATTACGATCTTTCCAGGTATAATGACGGCACTCATTACAAATATATAGTTCGTACTCATCAATTGTACCTTCAAAATCACACTTGTAATAAATATAATCAATGGCCTTATCCCAGGCTAAGGTTCCCTTGCGAACCTTTTCCGTGTCATAGCTTCCGCAGCAATGACATTTCTTTCCACTTAAAAAAGTACTCCAGAAACCCATATCTGATTGATTTTAAATGTTAATTTCGCAAATATAATTATGTAATTTGTCATTGACAATAATATCAACTAAAATATCACCGCATCAGGTCCAAGGGCTTTGATGCGGTTTTTTGTTTCCTCATCCGGAATGCCCCATACTGACACATTGTAGCCTTTCTGGCGATACTCGTCGATCATGGCTTTCGTTGCAAGCGCACATGGAAGACTGATCCACGCCGGCTTGAACTTCAGACGCGACATTGCCTTTTCGATATCCTCCACATCTTCAGCCACATGGAAAGCGACGTCCACCTCCGGATATCTTGAATGGAGATGATTCAGCGCACGGAAGTCTGAGCCGGTCACCATCAGCCTGTCTCCAAGGAACATATCCCACAGACCGTCCATCACATAGTCTGCATAGTAATGATAATACGGCACTGACTTTCCTTCCTCCTTGCCTGTGACTGTATGCATGACAAGATTGTATCTCAGGAGCGAGCGTCCCTTAAGCTGAGCGTCTGTGGTGTCGATAAGTTCCCTGAGAGTCAGTTCTTCGTTTCCTGCCACTTTGACACTTCCGTCCATACCGACATTAAGATCCAGCACAACACCATTCGCTCCGGCTTCCGCCATCGCCTTGAGGCTCTCTGCTGATGTCTCCGCACACACTCTGTTTTCCTCCACGAAGCCTGTAAGATCTATCAGCTGCGACCATTTCTTACCGAATCTGCTTTCCACTACCACCATCACGCTTTTGGCATAACGGGAAGGCGTGGCTGCAAAGTGATGCGAGCTGCGCTGGCCTCTCTTCCAGCCTGGAATCTCCTCACCGTATTCCTTATATGCAGCCTCTATCTGACGCAGGAACCCTGCAGATATGTCGACCACCTGCTCCATCTTTCCCATATGCACACCGTCTTCATACCATTCCACCTTCCACTCCGGATCCCAGTCCCAGACATTAGCCACGACACTGTTTGGATAAAGAGGAGACTCGCCCAATCCGAAAGCCTGAGCCAGCATGTTTCTGCTATGGCCCACACCCTTATAGTACCATGAAAGTCTGCCGCCGAACTTTGAGAACACCTTGTAGCCCTTCGGCGTTCCATCAGCACAGAGCTCGGTGTCCCACCATGCTCCGCAGATTGCCGCGACATTGTGGTCCATGATGTTCCTCTCCACTATCGTGTTGCGGTTGATATGACTGTGTCCGGACATGATTGTCACCTTGTGCCCCCTCACGATGTCAAGAAGTTTCTCAGTCTGATAGATTTTCCTTCTGCCACCTCCCACAGGCACATGCTGAGCGATATATACATCAGCATCCTTAGGCACATACGACATGAATCCTTTCAGCCATGCAAGCACATGATCGGCATATCCCACCTTGTGCTTGAAGTTTGTTTCATAGATGATGTTGTCAAGGACAATCACTACGTCATTGCCAAGGAAGAATGCATAGTTTTCAGGTCCCATTATGCTTCTATAGAGTGCAGATCCCTCTATGTCTCCGCTGCACCAGGCCGAGTTGTCGTGATTGCCGACCACAGGATAGAATGGAGCACCAGTCTTCACGATCTCCCTCTTGTAGTCGTCCAGACGTGCAAGCTCATCCCAGGCGATGTCGCCGAGGACGACTCCGACTGTGATTCCGTCGAGCGACTCTACTGTCTTTGCAAGATCTGCCAGAGGTGCACCTGCAAACTTCTCGAAATGTTCCGGCGTGCTTGTCTGCGGGTCTGAAACGGCAATGATATTATAATCCATGCCTCCCTGCATCTTCTGCAGCTCGAAGTGGAACTTCTTCTTTCCCTCAGCCTTCTGATAGAAGGCAGGGACGCCACTGCTCCAGTCTGCCACATAACCGGCAGGGGTCACTATATAGACGAATTCCGCATCATCAGCAATATCCATTGAAAATTTTCCATTTGAATTTGTGGTGGTGAAATTCGCACCGTCAGTCACGATCACTCCCCCGAGCATGTATTCGCCCGAAGCTACCGATCCCGTAACCTTTCTCGCATCCGCAAAAGTCGATGACGCTATAAGAGCCGCAAGGGCAAGAAATATCTTCTTCATATATATTATATATAGGTAACAGACTACAAATGTAAACAAAATAGTATTTATGTCAGCCATTTGTTGCCGGCTTACAGCTTTTTTATGACATAATGTCAGTATTTTTCAGATGGCAGATTATTTGTTATCTTTGCGCCGGCTTAACCATAGTCTTTAAGATTATGCTTATAGGATTTACAATATATCTGATAATCGCATTAATTTTTAGGCAGATAACATATAAGGAATTAAAGGAATATGTCAGAAAATATAAACACATGCTCAGAGTTCAACAACGAAGAGCAAACAAAAAAAGAGCAGGAGGCTCCAAAGAAGGAGGAGAAGAAGGAAAAGAAAGGCTTCCTGAAAAAAGACGCAAAAAAAGAAAAAATTGAAGAACTTGAGAAGAAGGTAGCAGAACTGGAAGCCAAGAGTGGAAAAGACAAGGACGACTACTTGAGACTCATGGCGGAGTTCGACAACTTCCGCAGACGCACATCTCAGGAAAAGCTCGAGATGGTGAGCATGGCGTCAACAGAGACCATCAAGGGACTCCTGCCCGTGCTTGACGACTGCGAAAGAGCTCTCAAAGTGCTCCAGGAGTCGACTGACAGCGACGCTGCAAAAGAAGGTACCGAGCTCATCTACAACAAGCTGATGAGCTACCTCAAGACAAAGGGACTCGCTGTGATTGAGGCTATGGGCGAGCCTTTTGACACAGACCTTCATGAGGCTGTGGCTCAGTTCCCTGTGCCTGAAGAAGAGAAGAAAGGAAAGGTTTTCGATGTTGTGCAGACAGGTTACACCCTGAACGGAAAGGTGATCCGCTTTGCTAAAGTCGTTGTAGGAATCTAAGAGAAGAACACAAATGGCAAATAAAAGAGACTTCTATGAAGTGCTGGGCGTAGACAAGAGTGCCTCGGCAGATGACATAAAGAAGGCATATAGAAAGCTGGCAGTCAAGTACCACCCCGACAAGAATCCTGGCGACAAGGAAGCTGAGGAGAAGTTCAAGGAGGCTGCTGAGGCATATTCAGTGCTCAGCGACCCTGACAAGAAGGCAAGATACGACCAGTTCGGTCATGCCGGAGTGGATGGAGCAGGACCGGACTTCAGCGGCGGATTCGGAAACCTCAACGACATCCTCAACGACCTCTTCGGAGGAGGATTCGGTGGATTCAGTGGATTTGGAGGTTTCGGTGGAGGCGGACGCGGCCAGAGGCAGCAGAAGGTCTACAGGGGACGCGACATACGCGTAAGAGTGAAGCTCACCCTTGAGGAGATAGCCAAAGGAGTTGAAAAGGAGATCAGCATCGAGAAGAGCGTTCCATGTACAGACTGCGGCGGACGCGGTGCAAAGAACAGCTCAGATGTGAAGACATGTCCGGCATGTAACGGCACAGGCCAGGTGCAGAGGGTTGTGAACACATTCCTCGGACAGACAGTGACCTATTCGACATGTCAGCAGTGCGGCGGAGAAGGCAAGATCATCAGCAACCCATGCCGCTCATGCGGAGGAACAGGACTCGTACGCAAGCGTGAGACCGTCAGAGTAAACATCCCGGCAGGAGTTGAGGCCGGCATGCAGCTGACAGTGCAGGGAGGCGGACATGCAGCAAAGAACAACGGAGTGAACGGAGATCTTCTTGTAGTGATCGAGGAGCAGGAGCATCAGGATTTCCAGAGAGAGGGCAACAACCTCTTCCACACACACATAATTTCTCTCCCGGATGCTATCCTCGGCGGAGAGGTGACAGTGCCGACTCTCGACGGACCATATAATATAAAGGTAGAAGCCGGCACACAATCCGGAACAGTAGTCCGTCTCAAGGGTAAAGGACTGCCATCAGTGAACGGATACGGCGGCAAAGGCGACCTCTATGTAAAATTTGCAGTGTGGATTCCTAAGAAATTGAACAAAGAAGAGAAGGCATTGGTGGAAGGAATGAGAGGAAAAGAAGCCTTTAATCCAAACCCAAACAAGGAAGAAAAGAGCTTTTTTGACCGTCTGAAGGGACTTTTTGATTAATTTTTACATTTTTTAGAAATTTTTTATCAAAAAAGTTTGGAGGTTTAAAATTTATTCCTACCTTTGCAATCCCAAAATCAAAGCAACCTCTCGCGCTGGGTGAAAAGAAACGTGATGTTGCCACCAAATTTAATTGAATACAGAAATGGATCTTATTAAAGTAGTAGAGCAGGCGTTCGCAAACGAGAAAGTAGCCAGCTACCCAAAATTCAAAGCCGGTGACACAATCACCGTTACATACAGAATCAAGGAGGGTGATAAGGAGCGTCTCCAGAAGTTCAGAGGAACTGTTATCCAGC
>JAEIGA010005572.1_pt1 | contig 19231 bp, 24 predicted proteins | sample 9270691 | NCBI WGS metagenome assembly JAEIGA01 (sample SAMN17057246, study PRJNA624740) | gut metagenome | biome: biome; isolation source: fecal sample | host: Bos grunniens | place: China: Xizang | collected 2019 | reverse complement strand
GTTACTGTCATAGTCATTCCATGCAACACTATTTCTTACAATCTGTTGTGTTGTAAGTGGTGTTGCTGTTTTGGGGTTGGTTCTTTTGACTGTGAGAGTGTCCCCATTAATACCTATCTCCGGTCCGAGAGGGTCCCAGTCACTGCATACTTGTTTGATGAGGTCGAGTACACTTCCACCCCCACCTTTATTACCTGTGTCGGTGCTGGTTTTGCCTCCTCCAAGTACTGCTTTGAAGTTTGTTATTACTTCATCAATGTTCTCACCATCAGCAAAACCAACCAATACATCACTGTTTTCCTTGTACACCTGAGGTAATGTCTTACCAACATAAGGTGTTACAGTACTCATACTGTAGTACCAATCCCAAGCTTTACCTGCTTTCCACGTTTTCGCATTGAGGTTGTTTGCCACCATGTTATACACGATTGCACCTTTTTTCGCATAATAATACCCTCTTTTGATTCCGGCAATGAAGTCTCCAAGTGTACCAATGCAAAGTCCTCCTGCTATTTGTATCATTATGTCGCAGGCATTGCTTTTTTTAAGCATATGTCTTTGTACACCATTCGGTCCTACTCCGCATGAGGTTACATCGTGTCCCATGTCTCGTAGTGCTTGGCAGAATTTGTCGAGGTCTGCTTTGTCTTTGCTGTAGCTTCGTATGTTGTCGGTTGCTACTTTTATTGTTGACATAACATTTTTCACTCCTCGTAGTCTGGGTGTGGTATTGGGTGGAATCGTTTCCACTCATATGGATTCACATACTCGTAGGCAACATCATCCGGTACATCATCTTCGTCTGTGAATTTGTAGTAGTAAGCATTGTTCTGTATGTCTACTCGTTGTCGGTCTATGTCAATGGGGTATCCATCATCTGTGAGGTATATGGTCATCATTGGGCATTGGTATTTGTGGAGGGTTGTGTTGTTTTCTGTGATTACCTCTCCATTTGCTACTACTTTGTCATAGTCGGTGATGTGTCGGAGGTCGCCTCGGTGATAATGTCGTAGTATACGAGCTACCACATAATCATCATCAATAATACTCATAATAACTCACCATACTCCCTTGCAAAATCAGGGTCTTCAATACCTGCAAACTCACCAGTATCCATTGTGAAAACCATACAAGGAACATGAGGGTCTGATTGTGATAATACCACAAAGTCCTCACCATCTTCTACCATTTTGTAACATTCTTTGAAGTATATGTCAAAGTCTGTGAGGTCTGTATGGTTTGGTAGGTTTTTTTCTATCTTTTGTCTTAGTTCATCATCAATCATACAAATTCTTCTCCTATTCTTTTTTTTATGCTTGCCATGGTCCACCATTCTTGGTAAGGTTGTTACAAACATAACCTCCATAGCTAGCACTAGTCCTTCCACTATAAGTGAAACACATATCAAAACGGTATACCTTACCATTAACCTCAATAAGATTAAAGTAATGTCCGAGGGCACCGCTTTTCCAGTGATGTATACCACATTTCACTCCATGCACATCACACAATGCTTTTATGAGTCTGGAATGGTCAGCACAGTTAGCCCATATGCTACCAGTTTTTCTCCAAATCTTTTGAGGACAATACCGGTTATTATAATGGTCGTGGTATGTTGCTCTTTTGAAACAGTCTTGTATCACTTCTTTAATACTCATATTCGCTGTATCGGTAGCATAGTTTGCACTACTGTTCCCAATTTTTGTGTTACCGTAACACTTATCAATATCCCAACTAAATGATGATATGGATATTGTTTCTACACAGTCATTGTTTTTCATTTCAACAATTCCACTACTTCCACTATCACTTGTTGTGGTGGCTTCGGCTTTTTGTGCTTTTACGGTGTATTCGTCATCTTTTAAGCCGGTGGTGTCTACTTCTGCTTTTAATCCTGCAAGCTTAGCTAACTCCTTAATCAACTCCGACCGTTTTGCAGTCTTCTCAAACTCCACCTGCAAATCCAAGAAAGCAGTATACCCCACAAGGGACAAATCAATCAAAAGCATATCACTATCCTGAGAAACCTTCAACTCATTAATATAACCCTCATGCTGATAAATAACCTCAGTTCCAAAATACACATCAAACTGAGTCTTCTGCAACTTACGAAGCCGATTTATCTTCTCCTCATCATAAGGCGTACTAATACTAACTTCATGTGATAAACCTTCAATATCATCATTCATACTATAACTCTTGAAGGCAGTGATGACAAAATTAGTATCCTTCTTATCAGCGGTACCGGTAGCATTATTACTCGTGGTACTACTGCCTTGTAGTTTTCCACAAGTCTTAGGACCGAACACTCCGTCCTGACTGTTGCCCTGAGCTTTCTGTAATCGTTTCACAGCATCCTTAGTATACTTACCAAAATCACCATCAATCTGCCGTGTATAATAACCACGAGCCTTCAAAATAGTCTGAAGCTTTGTGACCTCACCACCCTTACTACCCATAGACAAATTAACCTTACTACAATCAAAATTAGTATCCGTATTAATCGCACCCTGAGTAACAGTCTTAGTCATATTAGTATTATCAAACTCAGTCTCAGGCAACACCACCACCGATGGCAAAACAGTCAACTTCGCCGTAAGCTTTCGTCGAGGTTCAGGTGTAGGGTCCTCCGGCTTAACAGCTTGAACACTACTGCCACCAGTCTTACTAGTGTACTGTTTGTTCAAGTCAGGACAAGTTTTAGGTCCGAACCAACCATCAGGGTCATGACCGGTAGCTTTCTGGAATGCTTTCACAGCATCCTCAGTATACTTTCCGAAGTCTCCGTCTACTTGCCGTGTGTAGTAGCCGAGTGCTTTGAGCATGGTTTGTAACTTTTTCACACCAGCACTATCTTTGCTATTCCGTTTAAGGCTGACTTTAGGACAGTCAAATTCAGCCACCGCCTCGCCTGCCGTTGTGGTGTTACTGGTTTTTTCTTTGGCATCAATTGCTTGATTCATTTTTTTACAGCTTTCACTGCCAAACCAACCATCCACTACGAGTTTGTAAGCTTTCTGAAAATTCTTAACCGCGGTTGTGGTAACTGGTCCAAACTTTCCATCAATACTTGCATTATAGTATCCAAGTGTTTTAAGGTGTGTTTGGAGAGTTTTGACTTTCTCTCCACTACTACCATTTCGGAGTGATGTGTTGGTACAGTCAAATACTGCCAATGTTTTCACTCTCCTATTTCAAGTTCTTTCAATATTTCTCCTCGTTCATCTAGTAACTGTTGGTATTCATCGGTGAATGCTTCTTCTTTTTCAAAAGCATGTAACAGTATACTTATCTGATGAAGTCGGTGTTCATAATAATTAGTCAATATTTATTTCCTCCTCAAGTACAGTATTGCCTTGTGTAGATTGTCACACTCTTTCACAATTTGTTGTTCCTCGTCATGTACATGTATCTTAAACAGGTTATATTGTTGCATCCGTATTAGTGTATCAGTGTAACTCATCAGATACACTCCGTAAACTTCAAAGTAACCTTACGAGTATTCACATTCTGATAAGCAACACTAATATCCACAGTATAATTAGCCCCAGGAAACAAACCACGAGTACGCACCCTACACGCTCGATACATCATTTTGTAGAACTCATCTGACAACTGGTCAAACTCCTTTTTCGTCATGATACAATCCACACTATACTCCCTGGGAGCAACATTACTAAGATAACGGTACTGCCCACCATTCATCAAGTCGATACGCTTCCAACTCGGAGCCTTCCACGAATTAGTGAATGTAATATTACTCACAATCAAATTAATACCATCAACACTCAAATTACACTGCTGAGTCTTCCACACATTCTTCTTCTTATCAGCCTTATACGGATCAACAGGTTGAACAACAGCAGCCGTAACAGTAGTAGATGCACTACTACTACTACCACTACTGCTTTCCTGTTTCTTCTCAGCATCCTGATTAATCTTAGCATTCAAACTTTTACAAGTCTTCGGACCAAACCAACCATCCTGAGTATGACCAGTAGCTTTCTGGAAAGCTTTCACAGCTTGTTCAGTGTACTTACCAAAGTCACCATCAACTTTCAGTGTACTGTTCCCGGCTTTCACATAGTATCCGAGTGTCTTCAAGTGTGTTTGGAGGAGGGTGACCTGAGCACCCTTTGCTCCTCGTTTCAAACTGGTTTTTTCACAATCAAATGTTTCAACCATGTGTTATACACCTCCCGTGTATAATCCGTCAAGTGCATCGTAGAGTATTTGTCTTGACTCTTGTTTGGTTAGGTTGTTACAGTCAAGGCTTATGTTTTCCACGTGGATATGAGTGGCGTGGTTATCGTTAGTGTTACTGGTATTATAAGAGATACCACCAGGCGTTCTTCTTACCTGCTCCATATTAATTGGATTGAAAGCATTGAACTGTGGGATACCACTATCAAGTGATCCATCCAATCCAAAGCCAAGTCCGGTCATGTTACCAGTCCATGCATCAACAATACCCCTTGCCATATTAGTAGTTTCACCTATTGCACGTGTACCACTATCAGCTATGTGGCCAGGTAGAGTGGCAAACTCTGCGGCAGTCATACGCTGCACATAACCAGGACTGGCTATGCCGAGTGCACTTTTGAATGCACTTACTATACCAGCTGCTCCACTGGCAGCAGCACTTGCAGCACTGGATAATGCTGATGATATCCGGTCTTTTATCTTGTTGAATTCATCTGCTACCATTTGTGGTATTTGTGATACTTTGTCTTTGATTCCTTGCAGTATTTCCTGAGCTTTCTGCCTGGCTGCACTAACAGCATTCGATAATCTGCTTCGGATGTTGTTTACTACTTGTTGGAATAATGCTCTTACACGACTTACCACCGCTTGAATCCTTTGTACAATAACAGTTCTTATCATAGTGGCTAATGTTCCTGCGATGGCTCTTGCCTGATTTAACCGTGTACGAATAGCATTCAATACAAGCATGAAGATGTTACGAACCCTTGCTACAATCATGTTAAACCTTGTGATAATAGCATTCACCACAAAGCCCACAGCCATACGAGCAAAAGTAGCCGCCTGCATTAAAGCATTCATAATCAAAGGTCCAACCTGAGTAAACACTTGATAAATCAGCATAGGCAATGGGAATAAAGCCATTAACAAAGCATTCCAATCAATACTACTGAAAGCACTTTGCAAAGCACCCCAAATCATACCACCCAATTGTCCAAGACCATCCATCACATAACCACGAATGTTATCAACGAAACTGTTAAACTCTTGTTGAGCTGCAGGGAAGTCTGTGAACAGTTTAGCAAACCATGATACAAAGTTCATGATAGCACCAACTACTTGTCCGAGAACATTACCGAACACACTTATCATACCTGACAGGTCGCTCCACCAACCCATCTGCACACCAATAAAGTACAAGGCTGTGAGAGCTGCAACAACCGCAAGAATAGGTAATATAAGTGGTGCTATTGCTCCCGCCAGTACTCCGAATCCTGCACTGAGCGGTCCAAGTGAAGCAGTAAGGAATGCAACCACACCACCTGCCGAACCAATACCAGTAATAATTCCACCAATAGTAGTCAACACTGGTGCCAGGAATGCCAAAGCACCAATAACCGTACCAATCACGGCACCAACACCCAACAATACTGCAATAAATGTCTTAACCGGACCCGGAAGGTCAGCAAACCACTTAGCAATACCACCCATAACATCAGCAACAATCTTAACAACCGGAGCCAAAGCATCACCAATCTGCTTCTTAAAACTACCCCAACTATTATTCATCCTGTTAATCTGACCCTCAGTACTATTAGCATAAGCCTCCACTGCATCCTGGTTCTGATTATACAAATCATTCATTAACCGTTCAGTATCAATCTGACCCTCAGCGTTCTTATAGTCTTCGATACGAAGTCCAGTAAGTTTTGCCAGTTGCATACCACGACCATTAAGGGCACTGGCAACAACATTACTAGCCTCCGCTTCAGTCATACCAGTACGAGCAGCTACAGCTGCAACACCTTTCATACTACTTTCCATCTGAGAGTTACTAACACCCATCTGGGCAAGTGTTAACATAGCACTACGAGTATCACTATTAGCACGACCCATACTGTTACTGAAAGTGGAAGACCATTTCTTAGTTTTGGCTTCTTCTGCTTCCCAGTTTCCACCGTTACTGTTTACTAATGCTCCATACCTTCGCCATTCCTGCTCACTTTTAAGACTGGCTTGTACACATTCTGTGGCAAAGTCTTTGGCTGCATCACCTGCTCTTTTGAATGCTTGTACACTTTCTTTGCCAAGCCATTCGTTGATTTTTTGTCCGGCATTGGTTACTTTTCCACCGAGTGATTGTAGCTTTGTTCCAACATTGTCTACTACTGGTGATACTTGACTGCCAAGTCCGGCTTGTACACTCTTAACATTGTTCTCAAGGTTTCCAAGGTCGCTTAGTGCTTGTTGCACGTCCATGCTCACACTAATCATTATATCTTCTGCCATTGTTACATCTCACCTCCCTTGTTTTTCTCTAGTTCTTCTGTCATTTCATCATATTCCTTCTGTTCTGTTCTGAACTTATTATTATAATACATTATCAATAATCGTATACTAGGAGTGAATTTGCCACGAATAACCTCTTCAATAGGAATACCATGATTACTACTAACTTCCACATACACTTGCATCGGATAAGACTTACTCAAAGTCTTGAAACACATTCTCCAACCTAGTATCACTTAGATGACTACGATTCTGCACTTCCTGGAACAACAAAGCCAAGTATGCGAAAGGCATATGAGTAAACACTTTCCTCATATCATCTGGACTACTGTCTTTACCATGAAACTTCAATTGTATTGTGAGGAACTCGACTATGGTTTGTCTTTGGTTTCGTTGTGTGGCTTGTTGTATCTTCTGTTCCAAACCTGCCCGGATTATAATTTCTTCCCTTGTCAAATTGTCACCGTTCTGAATTTTGTTATAGGTTTGTAACTCTTCATCGGTGAAGTCTTTGAACATGGAAAGATTATCACCAATACTGGTAATAGCTTCACTGTCCGTGAGTGGGTATAAGTCAAACTTCATACGATAACAAGTGTCTCCTTGATAAAATGTGAATGGTATTACCTGCACTTGTTCAAAATCATCACAGTACTCGAGGAATGCTTTTTCATCTTCCACGATACGAGTGTTGTTGTTGATGTTTTCCATTACTTCTCCAGGTTGTATTTTTTCTAGTGCTGGTCGGTACTTTGATAGTATTTCTCCAAGTATGTCCAGTTCTTCTTCTTCAAAGTTTTCTCCTTGTATGCATTTTTCGAGGTAGTACCGTTCTATTGGTGTTACCATGTCTAATGGTATTTGCTCGGCTTCTTGTTTCCAGTCTGTGCCCACTAATTCTTTGTTGATACTTGTTGGGTCTTCTAATGTGTTGCCTTCTTCAAATGCATTTGCTCCTTCTTCTTCAAGGAGTAGTTTTCGGTATTTTTCATCTATATAATCTGCTTCAGTTTCAATATTGTTATTGTTGTTTGGGTTATCCATAATGCTTCTACTCTCCCACACATTACCTTAATCTATTTAATAAAAAAAAATGGTGGGGGTGATAGGAACCACCACACCCCCCAAAAAATAATAGGCTTGGTAAAATCCCATCACTCCCAAAAAAGAAAATTTTAGTAAAACTTGTTCTTATTGTTACGATATACTCTGGTCATAGCAACAAGTTTCACATCATAAGGGTCTTTGTTTTCTTCACTAATCTCTTCCACAAAAACACCCTTATAATACCTGTCCGGTGTAACTTTACCATTATCATAACGATACACAGCCAATTCAGGTTGTTTAACAAATTTACCGAGACGTTGTCTTTCTCTTATCCATACAAATAGCCATCTGTGACTTTGACAACCACTAAGGTCAATGCTATATTCACATTTACCAAAATGAATCTGAGTCGGATCATGACTGTCAGTTGCATAAGTTGTTTCAATGGATTGTTTGTCTGTGTCTTTTACTTTTTCGGCTTTTACTTGGTAGGTGGTTCCTTCCCAAAATATTTTGATTATACATAAATCATTAACGATAGATGCCATACTATTCTATTCCTCCCTAGTCTTATGCTATGGTTGTGTTTACTTCAATAGCAATCACAGATTTGATAGGTTGAATTGTACCTGTTACTGTGAATGTACTGTTTCCTGCATCAGCTACGGTTAATTGTGTTCCATTGGTGTTGATGCTTTGTTCTGCTGTGAACTCGTTGATGATACCACTGATTACTGTGTTGAATGCTGCGAGGTTGGATTCGTTTTCTTTGGCTTTTACGAATGCTTGTCCTTCGTAGGCAATTCTTCTGAGTATTGCATCAACAGTAGTTCTGCAAACAATTAATCCGTCAGCACTACTTTCTTTGAAACTTGTTGTGACCCCGAGGTTGATACGGTATTGGTTGATTCCTTGTAATCTTTCAGGTCTTACAAAGAGTACTCCCTGGTTTTGTAGTGTGAGCATTTGTGTTGCATCAAAGTTGTACACACCAGTAAGGTCAAGAAGTCCAAGTGCCTCAAATCCTGGTTCTTCATCATATTCACTGCCTATACAGTGACCCACCACACAACCTGCCAAACTGTCTGGTAGTGCTACACAGATACGACCGTCACCATCACCAGTAGTGATTGTGGTCATAGCTGTTACAACAGCGGCTTCAGGTGTAGTGTTGGATGCATTATTTACTGCATCAGATACTGTACCATAAGGTACAATGTATGCTTCTCTGAACACACCGTTCTCAGCGTTGCTATGTAATGCACTTTTTATTGCACCAATCTTTGATGTGATACTGTTGGCTTGTGCACTTTTGGCTTCCTCCACGTAGATGATACTTGTTACATCTGTGAGGTGTGCAGTACTGTTGATTGCTTCGGTGAATCCTGCGGCGGTATCAGTTTTGATACTGTACACATAGAAGTTTTCTTTTTCTGCTTCTGTTAATACATCTTGCATGTATTTGAGTGTTTGTGTAAGTCCTTTGTTTTTTGCCACTGTTTCAAAAGCATTGAAACTGGTATAACCTGTGATTGTGTTGTCAATACTTGCTATTGCGGTACTGGTTTGTACCAAGAATAATGGTACATTGTCTTCACTGAATACGGTACTTTCAGATACTGTTTCTGTGAAGTATACTCCTGGAAGTTTACTATATGTCAAATTGTTTTCCTCCTATCAAAAAAAAAATAATATTCCTTTTATTTCCTATCCTGTTTTTCTTATAATCCTTCTCTTACTCAAAAATAAATAAATAAACCAGTTCATCCCATCATTTACTCTATCTCATTGATATCGGATAGGATGAACTCTTCCACACTCTCACCATAATCCAAGATACACTCCTCATATAAACAAGAAGCACTAAACACACTTCGAAGCAACGGAGGATGTTTATCTACCTCATCCATACTAAAAGGAGGTTCCAATATAATTTCACCAGGCACAATACCATAATAAGTGGATATGCTCGTGTAACCATACTCCTCCGGACTAGGACACTTGTATTTCACAGTCCTGCCGGTATGAGTGGTACTTGCCTTACAACTTCCACCAGCACTACACATTCCATCATTGTACTGTGTACAATACTGGTAATGGTTGTTATGTTCCTTGTGGAAGCATTCCATAATCTGTGAGGTAATAGCTTCTCTTTGTTCTTCGGTGTTACACCAAAGGTTAATGTTGATGTGTGCCTCTCTGCGATAGATTACTTTCTCGGTTGATCCACTGGTGTCATGGTACCGGTATTGTGTTGTTATTCCCCCACTGGTATCTAGTGTTATGCAAGGAAGATTGGGTGCTTGTGTGAATTGTCTTCTTACTTCTACTGGTTGTTCATCTATGGTGATGTGTCCTTGAAGTAAGTTTACTAGGTATTGTTCAAAATTATTCACTCTCCATCACCCTCCTTTGTAGTATTGGTCAAAGTACATTGCTACTCTATTACTTGGTGCGACACTGCTCACGGCTCTTGTTAGGAAGTCGTTGGCGTCCATGCGACTGGTTCCGAAGTTCACGTACTGCCAGTATTCGGCACTGTTTTTAAGTAGTCCTTCTGCTGTGTCTCCTCCAAGTCTTACATCGATACTGTGGCTTCTTCGTAGGTTTCCTGTGTCGACTGGTGCTTCTCTTGTACTGGCTGTTTGTAGGTCGTACATGGTTTGTCGGATTGCTTTTTCCATTGCTAATCTCATTTTGACTTCGCTTACTTTCTGGTAGAAGCTGTCGTTGATTGTCATTTTAGCCGGCATCCTTTACACGCTCCCTTACAATATGAGCCTTAGCATACTTATGAAACTTAGGGTATCGTTGTACTTGTCCGATGATATGATACCTGTTACCATTATTATCTCGTAGTTGGTCGGTATCACTTAGTGGAGTTGATTGGTCAAGGTAGATGCGGTAGAGGTTTTGTAACTCTACCCCATAACTCTTGGCTATTTCCACGTTACTCTCGTTTTGAAAGTCTACCTGTATATCATCAGTGTACACATACTCTGTTATTGTTTCACCGTACACACCAGTGCCACTACTGTGTAGTGTGTATCTTTGAAGTGTGGTGTCCGGAAAGTGTATCACAATAACACCACCCGAGCTTTGTACTTGTTTCTGAGTGATTCGATTAAACGGTTTATTTGATTGCTTGTGCTCACGGTACTGTTGTTGTCAAAGCTGACACTTACATCTCCCTCGGTAATGCTACTCATGTTTCCACCAATGTTATCCTTTATCATGTACATGGCAAGAGGAATAACTGCACTACTAATATCCTCCTCGTTTAATTGTTGAGTGTAGGTGCATCTTAATTCACCATTAACAGTTTTGTTAAAGTAAATGATACCGTCCTCTGTGATATACTTAGGAGTTATGCTTTCACCCTCAACGGTAACGGTTACAGACTCAACACCTACCGGATAAAATTGAGTCATGTACCGTTTACCATTAAACCGTTCCACATAATCGGTATGAGTAGTGGGTGTTACATCACCGATGAATGCTCGTGCCTGCTTGAGTAATAATTGTAGTTGGGTGTCAGTGTACTGTGAGTCATCTATTCCATACACTTGTAGTAATTCTCTTAGGTCAGATATTTCAGTCATTGTTCCCTTTCATCTCCCAACTATGTAATACTCAAAAGAATAATTTACTGTACCCCTAGCTTCCACCAGCAGATTCGCCACCAGCAGATTCGCCACCAGCAGATTCAGGAGCAGGAGTTACAGGAGCAGTAATACCACTAATAACTCCACATTTGTGAGGAGCTACATTCATAGCAGTTACGAAACTTGCAACACATTGATTGTAAGCAAGATTACTTGCAGGAAGGTCACTAATCAATGAAGGTCTCATCAAGTATTTCACTTCAATAGCAGCACTATCAATAATAGCAAGTGAGTGTTTAGCACCACTTGATGCAGTAGGCATATTCTTGTCAACAACAATAGGTATTGCACTACCATCAGGTGATTCATAAGTGGATACTCTGAAACCAAGACCTATGTCCACTTGGTCATTGTATCTTCTGTATGGTGCAGCAATTTTCTTGAGTTGTTTTGCTACAAAGTTGTCAGTTACTATGAGGTCAGGTCTTCCACCATTGGTATCAATGATTGTGGATAACATATCATCAATTGCATCTTCTGTGATTGCATCGTTTTGTGTTGCGGTGTTTACTGCACTGTCAGCTATTACTGCTTTGAAGTTTTTAGCTGCGGTTGTGCCGGTACCAGTTAATAATGTTTCATCAATCAATGAGTTGACTTGGAAGTATGCTCTTTGAATTTCACGTTCAAGAAGGTCTGTTTTGTCAGTTCCCATTTGTGCCATACGACTGATGGTTATTCCTTCTGCTACGGTTTTCATTCTCTGTGCTACTTCAGTGTAAGTGGTTACTGCGAAGTCAGGAATGTTTTCTGTTTCATTGATGAAACTTGCAGCGTTGGTTGGTGCTTCTTTGAAGAAAGCAACATTTGCAGTGTCTACATCAAAACATCTTCCTTTGTTTTCAAGTGCTTGTAAGAATGGACTGTATTGGAAGGTTTTCATCATGATGTCTTCATCATAGGTGATTGCCATTGCGTCTGCTATGTCTGCTGTGCTTTCTACTGCTTTTTGTAATTGTTCCATGTTATTGTTCATATTGTATCCCTCAAAAATTATGTTTTTTTTTCATATAATGTTTGTTTCTTTGATTTTGGATTATCTCCCACGATAATATCATCTAGGAGAATAATTCTGCTAATTCACGAGGTGTGAATGCTTTCTTAATCTCTTCAGCTTCCTCTCCTTCTTCTTCCTCATTGTTTTGGTATTGGAAGTCAAGGTCTGCACTTGTGTGTGCTTTGAAGATTTCTTCTACTTTTTGGTCGACTATTTCTTTGATGCTTTTTTCAAGCTTTTGTTTTTTGTCGTCTTCATCCTCTTCTTCTTCTTCGTCTTCTGGTGCCTCTTCTGCTGGTGCCTCTTCAGCTTCAGCTTCTGCTTCCGGTTCCTCTGCTACTAGTTCTTCTTCGACAACATCATTGTCATCAAGAACAACCTCTTCCTCAACAACCACAGCTTCCTCTTCTTCTTGTGGTTCCTCAACCGGTTCTTCAGATGCAGGTTCTTCAACTACCGGAGCATCAACCAACTGAGACTCCAACTTCTCAACACGTTCTTTCAACTCCGCAAGAACAACACCAAACTCATCCTTCAACTCATTCCTAACAATCTCAAGGAACTCATCTCTTCTCTCATTGAACCCAGTATTAATAAGTTCAACAACAACATCTTTCGTAATATCATCTGCCATATTATCATCTTCCTCCAAATCATCATTAAATGCAACAATCCGCTCAGCCAACTCGCCAAAACTCTTCACAATAACAACACTACCCAAAGTAGACTGATCCGCAGGTAACGGTGTCAAACTAATCTCAGTCAACACCACCCTAACAAAATCACCACCCCGAGCCTTACTACGTTCAGCCAAACCACGAACACTCATACCCAACCGTACACCATGCTCTAACAAATCACGAATACGACTGGTATACTTGCCCTCCAATATATCAGCATCAATCTCAACACCACGTGGTGTTAACTCTGCCCTAGTAATAGGTCCAAGTACTCCATCAATACTGGCATCATGGTCAATATGAAGATTGTGTTCAGTAGCCTGTCTGCATATATCCAGTAATGCTTCTTGTGAAAGTGTGTCGCCCTCCACATCAGTGTTACCAGTGTTGGCAAGACCACGAATATGTAACACGTCCTCTGTGGATGTTGCATCAATGTTCTTGTTAATTAATTCAAACTTCATATTTGCACCTCTGTTTTTGGTAGCCATGCACACCGACAATTAGGGTGTGGCACTCCTATCTCAAGTGCTTCTTCAACTGGAACACCCACTGGGTATTCGGTACTGTCCGGTCCATACCGTGCACACTCCTCACACTTGCCCCCATAGTAATCACCAAAAAGGTACACATGAGTAATACCATCGGCTTTGTAACTTTCCAGTGCTGCAATATCTAATGCTCTTGCACTTTCAGTTCTTGCAATCATCACAGCTCTCTCCCTTGGTGACAATCCATTGATAGGTTCCAGTTGTAACTGTTCCAGTTCGTCTCGTATACTTGTTCTGCGTGGGTTTCTTCCCTCTGCATAATCTTGTACGAGGAGTCTTCGGATACCTGTTATCTGGTCTTGTGTTACATTACGAATTAACTCGTAATTGTAGTCACATAGGTTGTTCATGGCGATTGTCTCTGTTGGTGTGTATTCTCGTAGATAGTCTTCCATACATTTACTCCGTGCATAGTCGTAGATTTGTTCTGTTAGGTCTGCACCACGACTTGCTCTTCGTTCAATGATGTTCTCCCATTCTTCTCGTATACCACTCTCGGTCATGAACTGTGATAATCGTTGCCCTCTCTTTTTAAAGTATTGCTCGGCGGCGGGTGTTTGTAGCCATTCGACTGTTGCATTGAGTGTTTCATCAAAGGCATTAGCCATGTTATCAAGGAGCAGTTTTTCGTTTTTGATGTAGTCATCTAATGTTAACTGTTCTCCTTTTTTTTTGTCTGGACTCATCTGTAGTACCCTGCCCAACTATTGTTCTTTTGTATTGTGTCAAGTCCTAGTTCGTTACGGATTTCGTCCCTAGTCTTGATACCGTTTTGTATTTGTATACTGTGGATTTGTGCGTTGTAAAGTTCATCTTCCACGTCTATTAATCCGTAGTGGAATCTTTCACTGAATCCTTGTCTTTTGAATGTGGTGTTGAATGCATCTTCCACAAACTTGGATTCTCCCTCGAAGGTGTTTTTCCAGTCTTTCTTCTGACTATCACCACTGCCACTTCCGAGGTTTGCTGTTTCCACAATACCATATACTTGTGGTGGTACTCCGAAGTTACAGATAATGTTGTCTCTGCAGAACTTCATCAACTCAAGATAGTTCATGTCTTTGTTGGTGTTACTGGCGGTTTGGAATGTTGCTCCTCTTGTTACAAGCATTCCCCCAGTACGGTCTGCTTCTTCTTTCATTACTTGTAATCGTTGTACCTCAGCATTGAAGTTTGCCTCACTCACATCACTATCATATGAGAGGATAGTGTCCGGTGATAAACCGTTGTTCGTGAGAATACAGTTGTTGTACTTGATTGCATTCATTTGTAATGCGATGTATTCTGCACAACTGTCTACGAGGCTTACACCCCAGTGCTGGTCTTTGAAATTAGGGTTTGGTCGTGTAATATGAATCAGATCGTCATCTTCAAAGAGTACATCCGGTTGGTCTGTTAGTTGGTAGCAATCGTTTTCGTTGTTCCATCGTATTTTGTTGTTGTGTATGTATTTGAACCCTGAGAATACGTTGTATTTTTTGTCTGTTGCGATTTCAAAGAATACGTCTCCTAGTACTAGGAATGTGTCCCAGATTAGGCTGTTTAGTCCTGCGTAGGTGAGTTGTCCGTCTATTCCTTCTGGGTTGTTCATGATGCGTGTGAGGTATTGTGTTGTTATTTTGTTGTCGGCTTCGTTTGTGTCTGTGTCGATTGTGTAGCCGCAGCTTAGTGCTGTGTTTTTGTATACTTCGCAGCATCTTCGGACGTGGTTGTTGTCGTATGCTTTGTATCGTAGTTGTTGTGTTGTGTATTCGTGGGTGTTGGTGGTTCGTTGTTTTAGGTATTTTGTGTATTGTGTGTTTGTTGTGGTTCTTAGTGTTGGTATGTTGTCTTTGATTTTTTTGAATATGCTCATCTTGTTTTTGACCCTCCCTTATTGTTTGTGTATTTTTCGTGTGTGTGTTCTCTTTTTGTGTACCTTTTGTTCACTTTTTGTGAACTGTGGGTTGTATAAAAAAAAGAGGATGGTAAAACCAATCACACCCCACACTTATTTTTTTTGTTCTGTGAACTTCCCAAAAAACCCCAGTCCCTAAAAAAAAATAATAAATGTAATCCACACAGAACAAAAAACCTCATGAATTTATAAGTGTACCACTCCCATAAGAATCTCCGACTCCCTATACAAATGATGCATAATAGGAGCACGCATACTATCAATGTAATGGTCATCACGTTTTACTGGTCTGTCAATTCCTTTTTGACTTGCCTTACTATCCCATTCATAACCTCTTATCTGATTAATAGTTTCAGTACATGATTCATGTACTCTGAGGTATCCTTGATGAAACAAACTACTCATCACCATTATACACTCCAACGTGTCAGGCATGTAAGTGTCAACAGTCATCATTATCCGACTGTCTTTTTGTAGTGCAGCCTGTAGACTACCTGCATCATGACTGCAATAGAAGATATTACTCTTTCCTAGTTGGTAATCCTCCTGCAGTTGATATATATCATCAACACGTTCCACATCAGTTTGACTACTTGCTTGTTTCGTAGCATCATATCCTCTTTCGCATATGAGGTCATACTCATAATGGTCATCAAATTCCTTGACCCCTATTAAAGAATAACAACTGGTGGTACTTGTACCGTAGTCGCTACCAACTTCAAGGTAATCATAGTCATCAAGGTCAACGGATCCACTGAAAATATTATCATCAGTAAACTTATCAAAAATAACACCCTGACCAGACACCCACTGGTTAAGAATATACCTCTTATAGAATACGCTATCCTTTGGGTACATTGCCTTAAGGTTTTCAATGTATTCCATGCTAAGATGTGGGTTCTCTTCCAACAGGAATTGAAACACCTTACACTTACCACTCTCAAGTAATTCCCGGTTGTTCACATAATCGGTGTAGATGTAGTGTTGTGGATTGCTTGGGTTGCACGTGCAGAATATCTGAGCACCATCCAAACTATTCCTTGAAAGGAGCATACGGAAACCACTCTCAGGAATAACAGTAGCCTCATCAATCAATGACCCCCCACAAGTAAAACCTTGTATCTTGGTATCTGCACCTTCCTTTTCTATTCCGAATAGTGTGATAACATTACTACCAATAATTATCTCATTGTTACTGTGCTTGTAAGTGTAGTCTATCTCGAATGTGTTGAGCATCTGTGTTAATGGTTCGACTACATTTCGTTTGAGTGTGTTGATTGTTTTACCTGCGATGGCAAAGTGGTTGTGTGGGCTTTGTCCTATGAATGCTATGAATTTCATTAGTGCGGTGATTGTTTTACCGCTCCTGATACTTCCTACTGCTATGTTGAGGAATGCATCACTCTCGTGTAGGTACTTTTTGGATGGTGTGCTTAGTTTTCCGAATTTGAATTCCGTCATCAGTCATCATCTTCTCCGTAGAGTACTTTACTTACTTGTTCCAGTTTCTCATCAGTATTGTGTGTGTTCGTGGTATTGGTATCAGGTACGAGTGGGTGTCTACTGTTAATGTAGTATATTTCGGTTGCTCGGTTGTAGCAGGTTGTGTAATCGTTGAGTGCTTTGAGTGCACTGCTACTGTTGAACTTCTCGTTTTTGTTTCGGAATCGTTTCATGATGTCCTGTCTTAGTTCGTGTAGGTCTTGTAGTAGTTCTCTCATTTCGTGTATGCTTACTGTGTTGAGTTGTTGGAATATGTCTTCGGTTTCGTCTATGAGTTCTTGTTTTAGGTGTTGGTCATATTTTTTTATTCGTTTCTGCCAGTTGTCTTTTGCACTATTTTTTTTGAGTGTGTCGTATGCTACGTAGTATTTGTGGTTTTCTTTTTCTAGGTGGTTGTGTAGTTCTTTGAGTGTTCTGCATCCGTGTGTTAGCATGATGATTAGTCGGCAGTAACTGGCATCGCTTTCTCCTGGTATTTGTGGAACTATGTCTTGGATGTTTTTTTCTATCATGCTTTGTTTTGTCCTCCCCTTTTGTTTTAGGGTTTGTTTGTGTTTGGGTGCTTTTTGGTTGCTTTGTGGTTTAAAAAAATTAGTGTTGTTTTGAACATTGTTTACTTGTTTTTGTCAGAATACACGTGGCGAGATTTTTTTTCTCATTGTTTTGTTGTGTGTTTGTTTAGTGTTTTTAGTCGGTTGTTGCCATATTGTATAGTTCGGTGTGTTCTTCTGTTGTGGTTTCTTCTTTTTGTTTGTTCATATGCTGTGGTATTATTACTTGTTTCTTGTATGTGTTAGGATTTGGTTTGGGTGTGATGTTGCAATTGTATGCTATGTCTCCTACTGTTTTTACTGCGTGTGCATACTTACGGCGGTCATCGTTACTTTTGATTCGGTCGCTTTCTCTGAATTCATGGTGTTTTTCTTGTAGGAATTGTAGTACGGTTATGAGTTCTTTGTTGTATTCTTCGGGGTTCATCTTTTTTTCATCTCTTCTATTTTTTTTTCTTCATGGTATACGAGTATGCAGTATAATGTTGCTATGATGGAGAGGAGTATTATTGAGTAGTACAGGTCTGTTGTCATATTGTATTCTCCCCCAGTTTTATATGATGGTTATTATTTCGGTGATTAGTGCTATTGCTGCGCCTGTCCCGACTACGAATAGTATTTGTTTGTATATCTCGATTCTTCTTTCGATGTCTTTGATTTCGGTTGTGTTCTTTGTGGCTACTTCTCGTAGTTTGTCTATGCATTTCATTTTTTCTTCTAAAGTTATTTGTCGTTGATTAACTTCGATGAGTTGTTTGTTTTGTTCGTTGTTGTTTTCCTGCATGATTTGTAGCATTTGTATGAGTTCTTTGTAGTTTTGGTTTTGTTCTTGTTCTAGTTTTTCTTGTCCTTTTCGGAGGTTGGTTTCTAGTTGATCCAAACGGTAGTCTATGAATCTGTAGTCTATATGTTCATCTTTTTGGTTGTTTTTGGTTTCATTGCACATCACCATCACCACAACAATCTTCTTCCTCATTGCAATCTTGTTCTGCTTTTTCTCGGTAGTATTCTTCTAGTGTTTCGGATTGTTTCTCCGTCATGTTTTTGCCTCTTAGTGCTGTGGCAAGTATTCCGACTAATGTTGTTACTACTCCTATAAGCATTGTGATTAGTTCAAGTTTTCCGTTGGTGATGCTGATAAGGATTGTGCCTACAAGTGTTATTACGAGGCATGCTCCTATTATCAGGATTATTAGTTTCTGGTTTTCGTGGTTCATATGTCTTTTTGTTCACTCCATTCATGGTTTATGGAGAATTGGGTCATATTTGTGTTTTCTACTCAGCATACAATATAATTGGGTGGTGGTTAAGGGGTATTGTTTTTTTTTGGAATTGGCTTTGGTGGGAATCGAACCCACAAGTATTAATAAATCATGTCACATCTCTAAAAAAAATAATCTCTCTTCACTGAATAACATCCTAAGAAAAAAAAAAATAAACAGTTTATTACTATTCCTTTCAAAGCCCTCCTCATCTCATGAACATGAAGAAAACAGTAGGAAACAAGAATATGAGAGGGATAGGGAGTACCCAAACAATTGCACCCATACTCACACATATATCCTCCTACTCTTCCATTCTTCATATTACCATAATCAAAAAATTCAATTAATTATTCACTCAAAAATTTCATGGCGGTACTCCCCAAAAAGATTTGTTGATGCCTGGAATCGAACCAGGGGGGAACACACACAACACACACACACTACACAGAATACACCCACATCATTACACACAATCAAATTATAATAAATTATCATTACTAGTGATTATCAAAAAATAACATTTTTTTTTTGAAAAAAAATCCAATATCTATTGACCTACCAAAGAAATGTTTGTGTGGATCAC
>JAEIGA010005571.1_pt1 | contig 19233 bp, 12 predicted proteins | sample 9270691 | NCBI WGS metagenome assembly JAEIGA01 (sample SAMN17057246, study PRJNA624740) | gut metagenome | biome: biome; isolation source: fecal sample | host: Bos grunniens | place: China: Xizang | collected 2019 | reverse complement strand
CGCCGATGGTACTGCAGATTGTGGGAGAGTAGGAGGCCGCCATCTTAAAGGGATCATTCTTTGAATGGTCCCTTTTTTATTTTTTATGAATCTGAAGTTTGTTTGTGCATCGTTTTTTTTAATTCTTATCGGAAAATTGTGATTGTGCCTGTATGACTTTATTACATAATATATATTGCCCCAACTAACTTTTACGACTAATCTTAAATCGTTTAATATCTCCTTTTTGTATCGAATAATCCAATAAAAATTTTTTTTTATATAAATTTATTTTAAATTTGTCGCCGTTAAAGGTTTTGTTTGCAAATTGGTAAGTGTCGTTGAACTATTATTATTAATGAACTACAATAAATAATTAACATGGGAATTTTAAAAAAAATCATGTTACAGTTCTTTTTGTTGTTATTTGTATTTAATTTACAAGCGCAAACAGCAACTGTAGATCTTTTATCTGAAAAACAAGTTATTAGAGGTTTCGGAGGTATGAATCATCCTGTATGGATTGGTGATTTAACCAAAGAACAGTGTCAAACTGCTTATGGAAATGGAGATGGAGAATTGGGATTTACCATTTTGAGATGTTGGATTTCTGACCAATCAAGTCAGTGGAGTAGAGAAGTTGAAACAGCTAAGCGAGTACAATCTATGGGCGGAATAGTATTTGCAACAGCATGGAATCCCCCTTCTAATATGTGTGAAACGGTTAATCGTAATAACCGTACAGAAAAAAGGCTTAAACCAGGTAGTTATGAGGCATATACTCAGCACCTAAATGGATTCAATAATCTTATGAAAGAGAATGGTGTTAATCTTTATGCTATTTGTTTTGCCAATGAACCTGATTATGGACATGAGTGGACATGGTATAGTGCAGAAGAAGCACTTAATTTTACAAAGAATTATGCCGGAAAACTAAGAATTAATGGAACAAAAGTTATTACTGCTGAGTCTTTTTGTTATAATAAATCTTACTACGATAAGATTTTGAATGATAAAGATGCTTTGGCGAATGTAGATATATTGGGAACTCACTTCTATGCAAGTGATGCAAATACTTCTGATAATTTCTTTAGCTATTCATTGGCTGATCAAACAATCCCTAATATGGAGCGTTGGATGACTGAACATTACACTTCAAGTGATGCTACTTCAGATGGATCTCCAAGAGCTAATGTTTGGCCGGAAGCATTGGACGTTGCGTACGAAATTCATCGTGCAATGGCTGTTGGTAATTTCAGTGCCTATGTATGGTGGTACACACGTCGTCATTATGGCCCGATACTAGAAGATGGTTCAATTAGTAAAAGAGGTTGGTTAATGGCCAACTACTCAAAATTTGTTCGTCCTGGATTTGTACGTGTGGATATGACTTCCAATCCTACCTATAATGTTTACACAACAGCTTATAAAAAGGATGGAGAAGTAGTTATTGTTGCGGTGAATAGAAGCGAAGTGGAAAAAACGTTTACTATCTCGATTCCAAACAGTACAATAACTTCATGGGATAGATATGTTACTTCTCAAAATAAAAATTTGGCAAAAGAAAAAAATATTAATCCTGATAATCCTTCGTCATTTACTATTACCTTAGAACCACGAAGTACTACCACTTTGAGAGGTGGTGAAACTGCCAATCAAGAATCAAGCAACTTGTCTTCTATGTTTAATGGTGTTTCTCTTACGAAAGGAAACAAAGAGATTGGTAATCACAATACTTTGATTTCTCATCGTTTTGGCGCAGATCCTTATGCTATGGTTTACAATGACGAGGTGTTTGTTTATATGACAAATGATCAACAACAATTTGATGAAACTTCAGGGGCAAGTAATGGTTATGGCAAGATTAATACTATCAACTGTATCTCTTCTAAAGATTTGGTTAACTGGACCGATCATGGAAGTATGAAAATTGCAGGTTCGTCCGGTGCAGCCAAGTGGGCAGCTTGTTCGTGGGCACCATCTGCTATGCACGCAAAAGTAAATGGTAAGGATAAATTTTTCTTGTATTTTGCAAATAACGGTAGTGGTATTGGTGTTGTTACAAGTGATACTCCGTATGGACCTTGGACAGATCCAATAGGAAGGGAACTTATTTCAAGAAGTACTCCAAATTGTGGTAATGTTACTTGGCTTTTTGACCCGGCTGTATTGATGGATGATGATGGCACAGCTTATATCTATTTTGGTGGTGGTGTTCCTGAGGGTAAACAAGCTGATCCTGGTACTGCTCGTGTTGCAAAATTTGGTAAAGATTACATTTCTATTGATGGTACTGCGGTTACAATTAATCCTCCATATCTTTTTGAGGATGCTGGTGCAAATAAAATTGGTAATAAGTATATCTACAGTTATTGCTCGAACTGGAATTGTACTGGAAATCCAATGAGGAATGCAGAAATCTGTTATATGACCAGTGATAATCCTATGGGACCATTTACATATAGTGGAATGGTTTTCCCTAATCATTCTAATTTCTTCAAAAATAGTGGAGGAAATAATCATCATGCTATTTTCGAATTTAAAGGTAAATATTACATAACATACCACGCACTTGTTCTTCAAAATGCTATGGGTTTGAAAGATAATGGTTATCGTTCTACTAATATTGATCTGATTCCTGTAAATACCTCAACAGGTGTGATTTCTCAGGCTAAAGGAACTTTGGCAGGTGTCCCTCAAGTTTGTTCTCATAACCCTTTTGTAAAAACTCAAGCAGAAACTATGGCTTGGCAAGGTGGAATAAATACTGAATTTGGTGGTGATGGTATGTTAGTATCTTCGATAGATAAGGGTGATTGGATCGGTTTGTCTCAAGTGGATTTTGGTTCTGGTGCGTCTAAGTTTACTGCATGTGTTAGTTCTTCTAATGTCCAAGCAATTAAGATTTGTTTGGATGCGCCTGATGGTGAGGTTATTGGTTATTTGGAAGTGCCAAATACCGGCGGAAGTTTAAAAGAGGTAACTGTAGATCTTTTGAAAAATGTATCAGGTGAACACCATCTTTTCTTTGTATTTTCCGGTTCATTTAAATTTGATTATTGGGTATTTGATGGTGAAAATGTTAAATGTGAATTATCAGAATCTTTAATTCAATTAGGAGATTCTGTTGCCATAAATGCTCTTGCCAACCTTCAGGCCGGTGTTGATCATATTGATATGTTTGCTAATGATAGTTTGCTTGTTCATAAATATTTAGCTCCTTATCAATGGAATTTTAAACCTCTTGAAGCCGGTGAATATACAATCCGACTTGTTGCGTATGATAAATTAGGTAATGCAGTTTCTGATTCAGCTCAACTCTATGTTTGTCCGGCTCAAGAATCTTATAATTCATTTGCTAATCGTATTCCAGGTGTTATAGAGGCGGAAGAGTTTGATTTTGGTTGTGAAGGTTTCTCTCATTACGATTCTGATCCTCAGAATGAGGAGGGGGAATTTCGTGATGATGTCTCTGTTGATATTGTTGCAACAAGCGATGGTTATGCTATTGGATATACTGCAACAGGTGAGTGGATAGAATATACTGTGGATGTTGAAAAGAGTGAAACTTATGTTGTGAGTGCAGATGTGGCATCGGGAGTAGAAAATTCAGCATTTCAACTTTATGTTGATGAAGAGAAATCTTTGGATGAATTGATTGTTCCTAAAACAGCTGATGATACTTGGTCTGTTTATTCAACTGAACTGTTGGGTTCTTTGGAATTGACGAAGGGAACGCATATTCTTAGAATAGAAATTACTTCCCCTTATTGTAATATTGATAAATTGAAATTCTCTATTTTGGGTGAAGGTACTGACTTAGAAAATTCTTTGGCAGAAAAGGATTATAGTGGTGTTTGTGATGTGTTTTCTGTATTAGGTGTTTGGTTGAAGAGGGTTGAAATTTTTAACGGTGATTTTAGCTCGTTAAATGATGAGTTTCCGGAAGGAGTTTACCTTTTGCAGACTGCTATAGGAAATAAACTTATCCATGTTAGACATAAATAAGATTGTTAGTAAAAAAGCTTCGTCAGAACGTTACAAAAGTGTCTGACGAAGCTTTTTTTTGTTTTTGATAGCTTCTAAGTAACGATTTTAAAAGCGGAATTAAATTTTCTTCACAAACTCAGATTTTAATCCCATAGCACCTATTCCATCAATCTTACAATCGATATTGTGGTCACCATCGGTTAATCGAATGTTCTTTACTTTTGTGCCAACCTTTACTACTAAAGAAGTACCTTTGATTTTAAGATCTTTGATTACGGTTACGGTATCGCCATCTTGCAAGATATTCCCGTTTGCATCTTTTACAACATTTGTTTCTTCTTGTTCCTCTTCAGGATTCCATTCGTAAGCGCACTCCGGACATACAAGTAGTGTTCCGTCTTCATAGGTGTATTCCGAATTACATTTCGGGCAATTTGGTAATTTGTCCATTGAATAATTATTTTTAAAGTTATACGCAGCAAAGGTATAATTTTTTTTCTATCTTTGCTCTGAACGAGATTAAGAAGTTGTTTATTTTTATAGAACTTGAGTTTATAGTTTCTAAATTTGCAGTAATAATGAAATGTAGATTTTTAACTTTGTTGTTACTATTATTAGTAGGTTTTTCATACTCATATAGTGAAAATTTGGTCTTGAATGGTTGTTCATATATGGGTAGAGTGGATGATTCTTCACGTGAAGTTTGGCGTTTTTCTTATCCTGGAGTGTCAATTAAAATGAGGTTTAAAGGCTCAGAGAAAGTCTCTGTATTGATGGCTGATTCGTTGAATCTTATGCAGGGACAATCTAATTGGTTTTACTTGTTTTTAGATGGTAAGTTAATTCGTAAATTTCAAACTACAGCAGAGATGAAAGAGATCCCGTTAGTGGATAATTTATCTAAGACTGAGCATTGTATTGAGATCATTAAACTCACCGAATCAAATATTGGTGTTGCATTGTTCAAAGGTTTTATTGTGGATGAACAAACAAAAGTCCTAAAAAGTGAATACTCATCTTCTTTGAAGATGGAATTTATTGGAAATTCTATCACAGTAGGTTATGGTAATGAGGTCTCTTCGGATCCTCCAAAATCGACCTTTGAATCAGTGAATGAAAATAATTATCATGCTTGGGGGGCAATAGTTGCGAGAGCTTTTTCTGCCAATTATCATTGTACAGCTTATTCCGGAATAGGTTTGCAGTATAATTTTTCTGGCGATACGATGAATGTTATGCCTAAGGTTTATGATCGGATTATACCGGACGACGTTCATTCTAAATGGAATCATAAACGTTATATTCCACATATTGTTGTTATTAATTTAGGTACGAATGATTTTTCTGCAGAAGCAAATTCTGTGGTAAAAATAGATTCTGTTAGTTTCGTTAATAGATATTCTTCTTTTCTGAAGGTGTTAAGAGACTATTATCCATTAGCCTCGATTGTATGTGTTGTAGGACCGATGATGAGTGATAGTTATCCATCGGGATTATTTCATTGGAGTAAAATTCAGCGATATGTAAAAGCAGCAATGACCGATAGGAAAAGTATGGGAGATTCCAATCTTTACTATTTTATGCATTCGCCACAAAATGCTCCTTATGGAGAACATTATCATCCTTCAAAGGAGACACATCAAAGAATGGCTGATGAATTTATTGCATTTTTAAAATCAATTGTGAACCAGCCTTAGTTTACATCTTCATAGTGAATTAATTTTTTGATAAGAGCATAAACGGTTAATCCTGAAATTGATTTAATTCCGGTTTTTTCAGAAATGTTTTTTCTGTGCGTCATTATTGTGTAGATGGAAAGGTTTAACTCATTTGCAATCTCTTTGTTACTTTTTCCCTTTGCGATAGCAATAAGAACATCTTTTTCTCTTGAACTAAGTTCACATTCATTATTCTTTTCCACGTCTGATGTGGAGTGTAGAGAAGATGTAACTTTGGAATAAATTGTTGATCTCGTTTCTTCTATAGAAATTATTTCATCTAATAGAGTTATAAATTCAGATGGTATATACTGAGTTTGTAGTCCGATTATGCCTATCGAATTATCCTTTTCTTTGCAAGAATTGATAAAATGAGGTAGTTGATATCCTGTTAAACGAGTATCAATTATAATTGCGGAAGGTTCGTAATTATCAATTAGATTGATAGCTTTTTCGCAATTCTCAATTTGTTTAATCTCTACATTTCCAATATTTTTGAGAATATGAGAAATTCCTTCTGCAATTATCGAAGAATTTTCGATTAAAAGTATTTTAAGTTTAGTATTTCTCATTGTTTGCACAGCGTTAAATTTTGAATAAATGGAAGCAGTATTTTTTCTTCTATGATGTCATGCTTTGTTATATCGTTATATACTTGCGTGATGTCGAACCATACACTGATTCTTTCGTCCGGAAGTATATCTTCAGGAAGGTACTTAATGATGATATTTGTTAAATCATTCAGTTTGTCTTCAATAGAAGTGTGCTTATCTCTGAATTGTAGAATGTTGTCTTTGGTTACTGAATTGTTTAGAATGATAGGGTATACATTCTTTTCTTCAAACTCAAAATGAATTTTTACTTCTTTCACGTATTCGCAAAAGAATGAGTTTAGACTTTTGCCTATGTTTCCACATTCAATTGCAATTTTTTCAATGTGTTTTCCAATATGAATCAAGCGTTTTTCTAGGTAATATTTATGGGATTCTTTTAGGTAATTTACTAAGCCAATACCATCGATTTGCTTTATATCATTCTTTTCAGGATAGTAGTAATCAAAAGTATATACATTGCATAGAATTAAGAAAAGTTTTGTTTGAATTTTGTATTCTTGACAGATTTCGGATATGCTTTTTTCACCGAATCCAAGTCCAATATTAAAACGCGATAATATTAGTATTAATTGTGGATTAATTTGGAGTATATCTGCCAGTTTATTTTCTGATCGGAATAATTGAAATGATCTATCCATAATTGTTTTGTTTTAAGTAGGGTTTTATGAATTCAAAAATACCAAATACTCATCACATCATGATTTATACTTTTTTTATTTAAATAGGTGTATTTATAGAACTCACCTTAATGTTTTTACTTTCTATTTTTTTTGCAGTTACTTTCCTTCAAGGGGCAATTATCACACTCCATACTATTTGATTTACAATTTGATGAATATGATTTTTTTATCCATATTATAGTGAAAATCAAAGCACTTAAGCTGATTACACAGGTTATAATTAGTTGTATCTCTTCTGTCATGTTACAAATTATAATTTTATGAGTTTATTTCAGAAACTTTTGGTAATTCATCATCCTTTTTTATAAGAAGAATCAATTTCAAAACTCTTTTAATATTGCCTATAACTTGTTATACCAAATTTAGTTGTTTTTTGTTTAAAATTCAATTCCTCCTCGTAAAATAATCGCGAGAGCATTTTTTTTATTAAAACTTTCTCCTGCTGGCGATATAATGTACTGAATATCAGGTTGTATAAAGAAATGGTTAAGAAAATTTGCTTTGTAGCAAGCCTCAATAACAGTTTCATGTTTGAATGTTGTTCCTTTAAAACCTGCATGAGCGATGGCTAAACCCAAACAATTTTCTCCTCGTTTGCCAAGCAATCCGTAAAAATTTATTCCTCCACCTATGTAATACTTATGCGTGCTATTTTTCGTTGGATTCACAGCTGTCTGTATGAATAAGTTGATATTTTTATTTGAATATTGCCAAACATTTTGATCCCCTATAAAGTAAAATCCATAATTCCAATTTTCTGAATTTTCGGGTTGATTGTGGTAATATCCACCTATTTTATAGCAAGAATTATACTTTTTATTTGTAGAGAAGGTTAGTTCGGATACAGCGAGAATTCCGTCTTTGGGATTTATATTCCATTTGATGTTGTATTTATTATTGTCAAAATCATATATTTCTCCGGTATAAATAATATTCTTCCAGTTCCAATTATTATTAATATTCCAGTCAACGGATAATCCAATAGCAGTAATTGGAAAGAGCGATACCGGTATATTTATTGGAATTACAGAAGGAATTCCAAAAGAACTATTAATGAATAGCGCTCCATTCTCTGTATTAGCAAATTCCGCATTTAAATCTTGAAGCCCAAGTGTCAATGTAACCTTTTTAAACCTATGTTTGTACCAACATTCAAAGAGGAATGTGTGATTCCCTCCGTCTATATTGGATATCGTTTGAAAGTCTCCAATCAAATTTTCAGAAGGGGATGAACCATGTGTGTTTGCTCCATTTATATAAAATTCTCCACCTTCCCACCAATTTGCTGTATGGGTTTCTAAGCTCATTGAGATATTTGCAAGACCCAAATAGGTTACACCGGTAGAAATTCCTCCTGTTGTGTTTCCAACTATATCGAAAACATAAGATGTGTTGAATTTTACCGGGCAATCATCCTTATTTCCTTCGTTTGAATACATATTTATAGAGAGAATTAAACCATATAGGATGATTAAAAATTTGTAAATGTAATTAACTATTTTCATTCTTATTATATTTAATTTTAGACATAATATTCCCCTCTCATTTATTTTTATGAGTTGAAAATTTGAATTTCTTAAGATAGGTTCTATAAATTCATTTCGTTGAATTTTTAATTTATTTCGTGTATTTATACATTTAAATTAAAAACGATGAATTTATAGAACTTACTTAAAAAAATATATGATAAATACATAGATGTTTTAGAACAAGGATCCTACTTGGTAGATGCAGAAAGATACTAACCAAGCTATTCCGGTGGTATATATGACACAGAATGTTGCCCATTTCCAACCAGCTTCTTTGGAAATAGCTGAAATTACTGCAATGCACGGAAAGTAGAGTAGGACAAAGAGCATAAAAGTAAATGCTACAAGAGGTGTCATGCTGTTTTCTCCGTTATTGTTTTTATGTTTTTTTAGTGCAATAATTAATTGTTCTGATTCTTCGTCTGCATCTATATCGCTTTGGTATAATATTCCTAAAGAGGATACGATTATCTCTTTGGCCGCAGCTCCGGTAAGGAGGCTAACTCCCATTTTCCAATCAAATCCAAGAGGTTCTACTATTGGTTCAATTGTATGACCAATTTTTCCTAAATATGAATTCTCGCTTTGAATAGCTGCTCGTTGAAGTTCTAAATTAGAGATTAGAAGTTCTCTATTTTCGTTATTATCAGTTGTTTGTTTTTCTATCTGAGCAATTTCGTTATCGATTTTTTGAATTTCTTGGTTTGTGGTAGGGAAGTAGTTTAAACTCCAGATTAAGATGGATGCGAACAATATTATTGTTCCCATTTTCTTTAGGTATTGTACAGATTTTTCCCACATGTGTATTAGTGTGTTTCTCCATGTTGGAATCCGATAGGGAGGAAGTTCCATCACAAATTGGTCTGAATTTTCTTTAAATTTTACTTTTTTTAGTAGCAGTGAAGTCAATACTGAAAACATTATACCAATTAAGTAGATAGACATCAACATTAAACCTTGATTGGATTTGAAGAAGGCAGAAACAAAGAGTAAGTAAACGGGTAATCGAGCAGAACAAGAGATAAATGGTATTGCCATCATCGTCATAATTCTATCTTTAGGGTTTTCCAATGTTCGTGTAGCCATTATTGCCGGGACTCCACATCCGAATCCCGTTAGTAATGGAATAAATGATTTGCCATGTAATCCCATTTTATGCATTAGTTTATCCATTATAAATGCAGCCCTTGCCATATAGCCGGAATCTTCAAGGAGTGAGATGAAGAAGAATAGAATTAATATATTAGGTAAAAAGACTAATACACCTCCTACGCCGGCAATGATACCGTCAACAATCATGTCAGACAAGATTCCTGTTGGTAATATATTCCTTACCCATTCTCCCAAATATGTAACACCTATTTCTATCCATTCTTGAGGATATGCTCCGAGTGTAAATGTAGTTTCGAACATAATCCACATAAATAAGAATAGGATAGGGAAGCCCATCCATTTGTTGGTTAGTACAACATCTATAGCATAGGATAGCTCTGCTTTTTGATCATTATTTCTTTGATATGTCTCTTTAAGAGCACCTCGGATAAAGCCATATTTTGCATTGGTGATTACATCCGCAGTCTCTTCTCCGTACTCCTCTTCAATTTCAGAACGACATTTTTCGACGGCAGCTCGAATAGGTTGAATATTTGAAATATATTTTTCTAGGTGTTTGTATGTAACAGAATCATTTTCCAATAATTTCAGAGCCACGTAGCGGAAAGGAAAATCAACTGCAATCTCATTATAAGAGGTGAGCAGTGGTTTTATTTCGTTGATGGCTTTTTCCAAGTTTTGACCATAATTGATGTGAATATGCTTGGTTATAACTTCAGTACCTTCATAGACACTGATAATATGATCCAGTACATGGGTAATGCCTTCTCCTATTTTTGCTGTTGTTGGAACGCACGGAAATCCAAGCAGTTGTTCTAATAAGTTGGCATCCAGTTGGCTATTTGAAGCTGTCAGTTCATCGAACATATTGAGAGCCATCACCATCCGAATGTTCATGTCTATCAGTTGTGTTGTAAGAAATAAATTTCTTTCTAAGTTAGTTGAATCAACAACATTTAAGACCACATCAGGGTGATTTTCTGTGATATATTCACGAACATATAGTTCTTCCGGTGTGTATTCTGTTATTGAATAAGTGCCGGGTAAATCTACTAAGTTTATAGTATACCCTCTATGATGAAAAGTGCCTATTTTGGACGATACTGTTACACCGCTATAGTTTCCAACTTTTTCATGAAGGCCTGTGGCATGGTTAAAGAATGACGTCTTACCACAATTGGGATTCCCAACTAAAGCGACAGAAATTGTTTTGGATTCTTTGGTGTAAGTTTGGTTTATCTCTTCCGAGAATGTTCCTTTAAATTCGTACTTGCACTCTTCAAATTTATCTTCAATACCAATAACTTCGATGTGATTTGCCTCACTTCTTCTGAGTGATATATGGCTATTCATTATCCTATATTCAATAGGGTCTTGCAATGGTGCATTTTTTACTACAAAAACTTTTTCGCCACGTATGAACCCCATCTCCATAACTCGATGACGGAATCCTCCATGTCCGTTTACTTTTACGATGATGCACTCTTTTTTTTCATCTATTTCGGAAAGCCTTTTCGTCTTTTTTTCTTCCATTGATAGTTTTTTTTATTCAATGCAAAGTTATATCTTCTTGATTTATCAGACTATCCCTAAATTTAGTTATTTTTTTATTTTTTACTACCTAAAATTTGTTAGGTGTTACTTCGATAGGAATATTTTTCTAATAATTAGGATATTGAGATGCAGAGTTAGTTGTGATGGCGATGCCTTCTATTTCAATTAACCATCCAGGACGACATACCGGAGCTAATACTATTACTTTTGGGGTGTTTGGGAGTTCTTTTTCGAATATCTCATTAACTACTGAATAGTCTGCCAAATCCCTAAGATAGATAATTACTTGAGTCAAATCATTTAGCGTAGCACCTGCTTCGGCCAGTAAAACTTCACAATTTTCGAGCATCCGATAAGACTGTTTTTCCACACTATTTTCATGCAGAATTTCCCCTTTGTTATTGATGCTTGCTGTTCCTGATAAAAATACATGCTTTCTATCCCCATATAGAATTTGTACACCACGTTCAAACGTAACCCCATACTCGATGGTTGGATTTAGGTGGCTTGTCCCTTTTAGAAATTGCATCTGTTCTTTTTGTAATCCACTCACGTTGTAAGAGTCGAGATGAACCAATTCATTAGGGTTTGCATTTCGTCCTTCAATTCCTGTACTTGTTATATAGTGAGTTTGACTTGTTAATCCTATTTTTTCAAATTCTTCACGACGAGCAACCACCATACCTTTGTAGGTTCTGTCAATATTTTGCATAAAGAACCAAGTACGGATGCAATTGTTTGTAATATTCATATCCAATGAATTTAATATTTTATTTTCGTTGGATAGTAATTCAACTGTTTGTTGATAAGAGTCCCCATTACAGCCTATCTGAGTATTCCAAAAATGGGTGTAGTTGTTATGTTTATAGATGGTAATATCAGAATACTTTGTTTTTACAAAGTTAGATACCATGTAGCACCAGATAGCTATTTTTGTTCCATCTAAGGGTGGTTGTTGAATGACTGAAATTGTTCCGTTGTATCCAATCTCTTTAAGTTTTTCCAATGCAGATTTTTGTTGATTGGCAGCATCGCTCAAAAAAACTCGACAAAAAGGGGATTGGTAATTGGATTCTTTATTTAGAATTGATTTTAGAGCTTCGCAAATTGAGCTTAATTGTTTATTGTATTCATCTTTTTTATTTGAAATGTGAAGCTGAATGTGTGTTTCAGATGTTCCATTATTAGCCTGAAACGTTGCACTTTCCATCCAAATATTGTTTAAGTCGGCAAAAACTTTTTTCTTGAAAGTTAGATTTGTCGTCATATCACTCTTTAATTGTTACTACAGATGCAAAGATACAATAAAAATCAATAACGCTCTTTCTCTTCTTTTATTTTTGATTTGATTTTGCTATAAGGTAAGCATCTGCTATAGTTAGAGCAGCCATTGCATCAACGATTGCAACTGCTCGAGGGAGAACGCAAGCATCATGTCTTCCTCTTGCTTTGAAAGTAGTAGGATTTCCGTGTATGTCCACAGTCTCTTGGTCCATTAGAAGGGTAGGGACGGGTTTAAATGCTACGTTAAAATATATATCCTCACCATTAGAAATACCGCCTTGAATGCCGCCGGAGTTGTTTGATTTTGTACCAATGCCCTTTTCGGTAGGTATAAAAACATCGTTCAGTTCAGACCCTTTTTTTGAGACCCCGTTAAAACCGCAACCATATTCAAATCCTTTTACAGCATTTATTGATAGCATTGCGTAGGCAAGTCTTGCGTGAAGTTTGTCAAACTGTGGTTCTCCCAAGCCAACGGGGCACCCCTTTATAACAGATGAAATTACTCCTCCAATAGTATCTCCTGCATTTTTTATTTCCATGATTTTTTCTGCCATTTTTTCGGCAACAGCAGAGTCCGGACAACGTACCGGATTGTCATCAATTTTGTTCAAGTCCAGGTCTGAATAACATTTTTCTAATTTTATGTCACCCACTTGAGAAGTGTAGGAGTAAATCTTTATGCCAACTTTATTCAGAAGTAACTTGGCAAAAGCTCCGCCTGCCACTTGAGCGATGGTTGTCCGGGCAGAAGTCCTTCCTCCTCCGGCATAATCCCTTATTCCGTATTTAGTTTGGTAGGTAAAATCGGCGTGAGACGGGCGGAAAAGATTTTTCATCTCTTCGTAGTCGCCCGAACGCTGATTTTCATTTCTTATTTCAAATGCAATAGGCGTACCGGTTGAGTACCCGTTAAATACACCTGAAAGTATCTCGATTTTATCTTTTTCAGAACGCGATGTGGTTAGTTTTGATTGACCAGGTTTTCTTCTATCTAATTCTTTTTGAATGAATTCGATATCAATGAAAATCCCGGCTGGGAATCCGTCTAAAATTCCGCCAACAGCAGGACCATGAGATTCCCCAAACGTAGTTAATCTTAATATCTGACCAAACGAGTTCATTTATTTATTAATTTTTTTTATTCGATGATTAGTGGCAACCACCTTCACATCCGCCGCAACCACTTTCGCAGTCTCCGCCACCGCAGCCACTGCAACCTCCGCATTGGTGTTGAGTAACCACTGCAATCTCTTCTGGAGTCGCATCTCTTACTTCAACTACCTCTCCTTTGAAATTTAAATCTTCTCCTGCTAATGGGTGATTGAAGTCCATTTTTACTTTGTCCGAGGTAATTTCTAAAACGATACCATTGATGCGATGACCTTCTGCATCCATCATAGGGACTAAATTCCCCTCCTTGATGTATTCGTTATCAAATTTACCATCAATTTCGAAAATAGACTTGTCTAACTCAACAACTCTTCCGTCTTCGTAATCTCCGTATGCATCTGCGCATGCAATTGTGAAATCGAATTTGTCTCCAACGGTTAATCCTTTAAGATTCTCTTCGAATTTTTCTAACATCATTCCAAGCCCGCAAGTGAATTTTAATGGCTCGTTTTTAGGAGCTTGCTCCCACAATTCAGGAGTTCCGTTTTCTCCTTTTACATACAAATCGTATGATACTGCTACAAATTTTTTATCTGCAATTTTCATATTTTCTTGTTTTTTGCAAAGGTATAAATAATATATTTTATTTCCCTTTTTTGTTTGAAAAATTTAACCTCGTAAAATTTGCAACTTTTTTTGGTCGGGCATCAAAATGTTTTTATTCTGTAAAATATTTCATCTGTATGAGATAGACCTAGGATTTTTTTGTATTTTTGTTGTGTCTTGTTAGAGTTTTTATTGTTCTATCAATACGAAGTTGTTTTAAATTGTAAAGGGTAACTTCCATAATGGAATCTACGAGGCACGTTAACATTAGGTGAGTTTTGTAAATTCACCTAATATAATTAAGAAAGAGTAAATCAATGGGCATACTTTTCGATACTTTTTGAGTTATTTCGACAACTTGCATTTTGACAGTCTATTATAGAGTCCGCACAGTTCCTTTCTTTCGAACCGCAATTTACTTGAAATAAATTCAAAAATTCTACGAAATGAGTTTATAGAACCCTTCATAATGTTGTAACTAAGGCTAAATTAATGGAAACAGTAACAGAAAAAGCTGTTATAATAGGGGCAGGACCGGCAGGTCTTACTGCTGTTAGTGAATTATTGGAACACACACTGGTTCATCCGGTTCTTTTTGAAGAATCTGATGAAATTGGAGGAATTAGTAAGACTGTAAAGTACAAGGGTAATTGTATGGATATTGGTGGGCATCGTTTTTTTTCAAAAAATGAAACGGTTATGAATTGGTGGAAAAAAGTCATGTGCCGAACCGATGAAGATCCGGAACGAGAATTTCTTTTGCGAAATCGTGTTTCTCGAATATTTTTTCTTAGAAAATTTTTTAGTTATCCTATATCTCTTTCATGGGAAACATTTAGAAATTTAGGATTTATAAATGCTTTGCGTTCCGGATTTGGGTATTGCGTTGCCCAAATATCCCCGTTAAAGGAGAATACTTTGGAAGATTTTTATATAAATAGATTTGGTCACGTTCTTTATCAACTGTTTTTTGAAGATTACACAACTAAAGTTTGGGGGAGACATCCATCTTGTTTAGGAGCAGATTGGGGCTGTCAAAGAGTTAAAGGTGTTTCTTTATCTGAAGTTGTAAAAGATTATTTTAGAAAGAAACTAAGAATTTCTACAGAGACAGAAACTTCTCTTATTGAAGAGTTTTATTATCCAAAATTCGGTCCCGGACAGTTGTGGGAATGTGTGGCTGATGATGTTGTAAAAAAAGGAGCGGAGCTTTATAAGAACCATACAGTAAGAAAAATCAACGTTAATGGTAATCGTGTTGAAAGTGTAGAGGTTGAAAGTTCTGATGGGGTGATAAGTAAGGAGGATTGTGATTACTTGCTCTCTTCTATGCCTATAAAGGATTTAATACAAGCAATTCATGGAATTGAAATTCCTCAAAAGGTAAAGTTTATTGCAGAGAATTTACCTTATAGGGACTTTATAACAGTAGGACTTTTGGTGGAAAAGTTGAAGATTAGGTCAAATAATGGCGAAAGAGTTCCAGATACTTGGATTTATATTCAAGAAAGAGATGTTAAAATTGGTCGTCTTCAACTTTTTAATAATTGGTCTCCTTATCTTGTTGCAGATGAAATAAATACGATTTGGTTAGGTTTGGAATACTTTTGTTCAGAAGGTGATGAGTTGTGGGAAATGAAGAAAGATGATTTTATACAAATGGCTATAGATGAGTTAGTTAAAATCGAAATTATAGAAAGAGATTCTGTTTTGGATGCTCACTATATAAAGGTAAAAAAGGCATATCCGGCTTATTTCGGAACTTATTACGAACTTCATGTTGTCAGAGAGTTCTTGGATTCTATTGAAAATTTGTTTTGTATAGGTAGAAATGGTCAACATAGATACAATAACATGGATCATTCAATGCTTACAGCAATGGAAGCTGTTAAAAATATCCGGTTAAATTCTGTCTCAAAACAGAATGTTTGGGATGTGAATACGGAAAAGGAGTATCATGAGAAAAAGTAGAATATTTACAAAATAAATATATTTAAGATGAAAAAAAATATAAATTCAAATCGCCTTCGAAATAAAAGAAATACATCTAAAAGTGTTGTTCAAAATTCGACATCAACAAATGTTTCTTTTTCAGAAGATATGAAAAAATTTTTCTTCTCTTCGTGGGCATTTGGAATTTGTTCTGTTATATTGGCAATGGTTTTTTTTGTCAATTATGACGAGGTTTTCGATAAAAAATTAGACTTGAATGGTGATAATATCATATATTATTCACTGGGAAAATCTTTGCATGAAGGAACCGGATATACAAATATAATTGGTTTTAACGAATCTCCACATACGCATTTCCCACCTGGATATCCTGCTTTTATTGCAGCAGGGATGAAATTGAATTCTAGCGCGGATTACGCATTCTTTAAAAAGTTGAATGGGTTATTGTTAGGTTTGTCGGTTTTACTTTTTTTATGGATTATTAAACGTCTGACGAGAAGTAATTTATCTGTTGCTTTTACAGCAACATTGTTAATGGCTATGCATAGGGAGTTATTGCGATTTTCTACGATGATTATGAGTGAAATGTTGTATTTGTTTTTATCGTTAGTTCTTATTTATATAGCTATTTTACTATATGAACGGGGAACTTTTAAAAAATTTTCGTGGAAATCATACTTAGCTTTAGCAATTTTTTTAGTACTTATTGTTTACATATATTTTGTAAGAACAATGGGATTGTCCATAATACTTGCTTTTGTTGTATGGTTTTTGGTAATTGGAGTGAAGCAGCTTATTTCTTTGTATCATTCCCAAAAGATTAATGATTTAGAAAATATCAACTTCTATAAGCAACGTGTATTTTATTTTTTTACACTATTTGTTTTGACATCTTTTGCTATGGGATTTGCAAAATTTTCTTGGGATTTTCGCAATGAAAGTTTAGGAAAATCAGGCTCTACGTATACATCTAATTTTTTGAAAAAAGAGGATGGAAAGACTATGACAACTATAGAAGATTGGACGGCTAGAATTAAAAGCAATGTGAAAAAATATTCAATTCGATTGATTCCACAAATTCTATTGGCTCAGGATGACGACTCTGAAGAAATATCATTTAAAGCCGGCGCATTGGGAATAATTATTTTGGTTGTTCTCTTTGTCGGTTTTATAAATACAGGAGTTTTGGGATTTCTTTTGTTTTTGTATTTATCTTTGACTTTTGGTGTTTTGTTGTTTTATCCGGAACAATTTGCTACCACCCGTTATATTATTGCAATAATACCGATGCTTATTTTCCTATATTTGAACGGAGTGTTTAATGTGGTGAAGTTCTTGTTGGATAAAGTCAGGAAACCTCTGTGGGTAAAGAATTACTCGTTTTTGATAGCGGCTTTAGGTCTGAGTGTTTATGTTTTGTTTTGTATGGTTCCCTCGTATGTTTATTCTCAAGAAGGATACCGTTATTATGCTAAAAATAGTTTAAAGAAAGTTCTTCAGGATGTCAATGCACATAATTATATAGAGGCTGTAGAATGGTGTAAAAAAAACTTGCCGGATTCGTCTCGCATCATTTGCCGAAAACCTGAAATTTATTATGTTTATTCAGGATTTAGAAAAGCTATTGGATTCCCTCAATACTCTTCGGTAGATTCTACGTACAATTTCATATTACGAAATAAACCGACTCATCTTATTTTAGACAATTGGTTTAAACATGCATATGTAACACTCCATCCGGCAATGAAAGCTTATCCGGAAAAATTTAAAGTACTGCATCAAATAGGGGAGTTGGATACGATAAATCATGTAAATCCTGCATACATTGTGCAATTTAATCCTGAGTGGGGGTATTTTGGAGAAATGTTAAATGGGAAACGAGAGGGGAAGGGTGTGTATAATCGTCAGGATGGTGTCCGATATGAAGGCGAATATCATAATGATTTACCCAATGGTTATGGTGAGTATTCGAATCCCAATACGAATGTTCATCTAAAAGGTATATGGAAAGATGGGTCTCTAATAGATGGAGAGGGGGGTGAATTGTATGGTTCTTTCAGGTATGAAGGTAAAATTAAGAATAGACTTCCTAATGGATATGGAATTTGTTATGATTCGGTCGGTACTATAATCGGTAAAGGAATCTGGAAAAATGGTACTTTAGTTCGTCCGGAGTGACGGACATACTTTTTCTTTGTAATGGATTATAGGCATTTTTTATAAAGATAAATACAAGGTTTTTAATTTATAGTTCCAATGTTTGTAGTATAAAAAAGCATAAGTCAAGAGATTGATTAAATTTGTAAAAAAAATAAATAAATGATTTCTAAAACCTATGCTTATGCAAGTAACGAATTAAATTTCAAAAGACACACATCTACGTTGGAATTGATGTCCATTTAATAAGTTGGATAGTGCGTATATTGACAGAAATTACCTTGATATCATTCGGACGAATATTATCCGTTTCTCTTTTGAAAAATAAAATGTTTATTGGCGGACGCTACATATAGCGTCCCTACAGATTCCGATATTCTTCTTGCATCGTCAATATTCTTATACATCCATTTTATTGCGATTCTTACTAAAAAAGGAGCGAAGTATTCGCTCCTTTTTGCTTAATTTTTTCTATCTCTTATTTTCTTAGCAATGTAAAGTGTCCTGTATAAATCATATCGATCTCCGGAACGTTAATTACATACCAATAGTCAGTGGCAGGCATTGGGTTTCCGTTATAGGTTCCATCCCATGAACCTACATCTCCTCCGAAAGTTACCAACTCTTTTCCAAAGCGGTCGTAAATGGTTACTTCTGATTGATCATATATATCAAAGATGTCGGACAGATCCCACTCGTCATTTACGCCATCCTCGTTTGGTGTGAAGTATTCAGGTATGGTTATCGATGGTGCTGCCACCTCAAATGTGGCACTTCCTTGGCATCCTGCTTCGTCTCTGACCCATGCTGTATGCTGCAAGAAAGTCAGACCTTTGTAAGTATCATTGTCACTCCATTCTCCCTCGTTGATACGGTATTCAAAGGTACCTGTTCCTCCTGATAATACCACAATACGACGGTCTCTGATATTTAATGAGTCGAT
>JAEIGA010005570.1_pt1 | contig 19233 bp, 15 predicted proteins | sample 9270691 | NCBI WGS metagenome assembly JAEIGA01 (sample SAMN17057246, study PRJNA624740) | gut metagenome | biome: biome; isolation source: fecal sample | host: Bos grunniens | place: China: Xizang | collected 2019 | reverse complement strand
CTTCGGTTATCCCGGTGGCTCTATCATGCCTGTTTTCGATGCCATGTACGACCATCGCACCGACTTTCGTCAGGTGCTTGTGCGTCATGAGCAGGGTGCTGTACATGCGGCACAGGGTTATGCACGCAGTTCGGGTAAGGTTGGTGTAACAATAGTAACCAGCGGTCCCGGTGCAACAAATACATTGACAGGTATCAGTGATGCGATGCTTGACAGTACTCCAATCGTTGTTATCGCTGGTCAGGTGGGTTGTGCCGTTCTTGGTACTGATGCTTTTCAGGAAATAGACTTTGTGGGTATAACACAGCCTATTACAAAATGGAGCTATCAGATTCGTCGTCCCGAGGATGTCGCATGGGCTGTTGCACGTGCATTCTATATTGCGCGAACAGGTCGTCCAGGTCCTGTTGTTCTTGACTTTACAAAAAATGCGCAGACAGCAATGACTGAATTCGAACCGGTGGCTGTAGATTCTGTAAGAAGTTATATCCCTTATCCAACACCATGCCGCGAGGCTGTAGAAGAGGCAGCAAGGCTTATAAATGCAGCAGAGCGCCCGTTCATGATTGTTGGTCAGGGTATCGAACTTGGTGAAGCACATGAGGAGTTGAAGGCTCTTGTCGAAAAGGCAAATATTCCCGTAGGAAAAACATTGCTTGGTTTGTCGGCATTCCCGAGCGATCATCCTTTGTGTACCGGAATGTTAGGTATGCATGGTAATTACGGACCTAACTACAATACCAACCAATGTGACTTGCTTATAGCTGTGGGTATGCGTTTCAGTGACCGTGTAACCGGTAATGTAGCTACATACGCAAAGCAGGCAAAGGTGATACACATCGATATCGACCATGCAGAAATTAACAAGAATGTTGCAGTGGATGTACCTATCGTGGGTGACTGCAAAGAGGTGCTTCCTATGCTCACAGGACTCGTAGAGGAACGCGACCATAGCAAGTGGATTGAAAGTTTTGCCGAACTGAATGCCATTGAGTATGAAAAAGTCGGTGAAAAGGCTCTGCATCCCGATGGCGGTCCGTTGTTGATGGGTGAAGTTGCACGCAAGGTAAGCGAGGCTTCAAACAATAGGGCGATATTGGTGACCGACGTAGGTCAGAACCAGATGATGTCATCACGTTACTTCAAATATACTCTTCCACGCAGTATTCTTACATCGGGTGGTCTTGGTACAATGGGTTATGGCTTGCCTGCAGCGATAGGCGCAAAAATGGCGATGCCCGAACGTACAGTATGTCTGTTTACAGGTGATGGCGGTTTCCAGATGAACATACAGGAACTCGGTACTATAATGGAGCAGGGTACAGGTGTAAAGATGATTTTGTTGAATAACAATTATCTTGGAAATGTGCGTCAGTGGCAGGAGCTATTCTTTGACCATCGCTATTCGTGGACTCCTATGCTCAATCCTGAATATTCGCTTATCGCAAAAGGTTACGGCATACCGTCGCGTCTTGTAATAGAACGTGAAGAACTCGATGAGGCTATCAGCGAGATGTTGTCAACACCCGGTCCTTATCTTTTGCATGTGGCTATCAAGGAGGAGGCTAATGTTATGCCTATGACACCTCCGGGTGCTACAGTAAGTGAAATGATATTTGAATAAGTTGCTATGGAGAAGAAATTATATACAATTATCATATATACCGAGAATATTGCCGGTATGTTGAATCAGGTTACTGCTGAGTTTACACGCCGAATGATGAATATCGATACCATTACGGCTTCGTCATCGTCGGTTGAAGGTGTTCACCGTTATACCATAACCCTTTGGGGCGAGGAGGATTCTATCCAAAAGGTAACCAAACGAATCGAGAAAAAGGTGGATGTTCTCAAGGCCGATTATTATGTCGATAAGGAGATATTCTTCCAGGAGGTAGCGCTCTATAAGCTTTCTACTCCACAAATTATGGAGAATCCTAAGATTTCAAAACTTATTCGCCACAATGGTGTACATGTGATAGAGATGAATTCCAATTATACAGTTGTGGAGAAGACCGGTTCTACCGATGTAATCCTTGACTTGTATAATGAGTTTGTGGCACAGCAGTGTATGTTGCAGTTCGTAAAGTCGGGCCGTGTTGCTGTTCCGCGTGATTCCATCGAGAATCTTACAGAATTGTTGTTTAATGAAGACTATAAAAGAAAACCAACAAAAGATAATAAATAATTAATTATGGCAGAAATGAATTTTGGTGGAGTAATCGAAAAGGTGGTTACTTCACAGGAGTTTTCTCTTGAGAAGGCTCGTGAGATTTTGAAAGATGAGGTTATCGCAGTTCTTGGCTATGGCGTACAGGGTCCTGGTCAGGCATGTAACTTGCGTGACAATGGTTTCAACGTAATCGTTGGTCAGCGCGAGGGTGCTACATATGATAAGGCCGTTGCTGACGGTTGGGTTCCAGGTGAGACACTTTTCTCTATCGAGGAGGCTGCTAAACGTGGTACTATCGTATGTATGTTGCTTTCTGATGCAGCGCAGATTGCTGTATGGCCAAAGGTTAAAGAGTATATTACTACAGGTAAGGCTCTCTATTTCTCACACGGTTTCGGTATCAACTGGAGCGACAGAACAGGCATCGTTCCTCCTGCAGATGTAGATGTTATCATGGTTGCTCCTAAGGGCTCTGGTACATCTTTGCGTACTATGTTCGTTGAAGGCCGTGGTTTGAATGCTTCTTACGCTATCCATCAGGATGCTACAGGCAAGGCTCTTGACCGTGTATTGGCATTCGGTATCGGTATCGGTTCAGGTTATATGTTCGAGACTACATTCGAGCGTGAGGCAGTTTCCGACCTCACAGGTGAGCGAGGTTCACTCATGGGTGCTGTACAGGGATTGTTGCTTGCACAGTATGAGGTTCTTCGTGAGAACGGTCACACTCCTTCTGAGGCTTTCAATGAGACTGTAGAGGAACTTACACAGTCGCTTATGCCTTTGTTCGCAGCAAAGGGTATGGACTGGATGTATGCAAACTGTTCAACAACGGCTCAGCGTGGTGCCCTCGATTGGATGACTCCTTTCCACGATGCAATCAAGCCTGTTATGTACAAGTTGTATGAGTCTGTTAAATGTGGTGAGGAGGCTCAGAGATCTATCGACTCTAACTCTCAGCCCGACTATCGTGAGAAGCTCAATGAAGAGTTGAAAGCTTTGCGCGAAAGCGAGATGTGGCAGGCAGGTGCAGTTGTACGTCAGTTGCGTCCCGAGAATAAGTAATGAACAATAAGATGTAGCCCGATAATCCGTTTTTTAGAGCAGGGATATATCTTGCATTGTATGACAAATAGGGAAAATCCTTAGGAATTGTAGGGATTTTCCCTATTTTTTACTCTCTCCTGTTATTAATTTTGTTGGTGTAAAAATGTGAAAACGAAATTAAAAATATATAGCCATGAAAAAGTTTGTTTTTTTGTTTCTTCTTCTCTCTCCGTTGATCTCTTTTGCGCAGCACGATGATATATACTTTGTGCCTAAAAAGGTTGAAACAATTGTGCTTCTTGAGGATGAAGATCCGTGCTATGAAGACGAGTATGTGGAAGAGTATTATACCGATGACTCTTATGCTTACGAAGAAGATTATCGATATTCTTCACGTATATTGCGTTTCCGCACTCCCGGTTCTATTGTAGGCAGTAGCCTTTATTGGGATTTGACATATAATAATACTATAAATAATTGGGTGCTATATGATGATGGATATTATCTTGATATTTATCCTACATATACAAATGCATATTATTTGTCAAGGAATATATATAATCCTTGGAGATGGAATTCATGGTACTATCCCGGTTCTTATTGGGGATATGATTGTTGGAACTATAATCACTATTATCCGACATATTGTTGGGGTGGATATTATCCACATCATGTTCATGGTGGTTACCGCCCTTCTTATGTTGTTCATAATTCTTGGCGTCCTGCACACAAGGTACATAAAGGTGTTCCGGTGAATAATGGAGTGAAAAGGGGCAACAATCTATCTACCAACAACAATACAGGAAGGGTTAGTGCTGCAGTTAGAGCTGAGCGTGGTACCGGTCATGTGGCTAATGGAGCAAATCATGGTATTTCAAATCGCTCAAATTTTAATACTGCCGATGATAAAGCAAGTGCAGTAAACCAACGCAACAACAATCCTCGTTCAACCGAGGTGCGTCGCCAACAACCTCAGCGTGTTGCTAATGGAGGCAGTGTTAATAAAAGTAGCAGTACTGTCCGCACCCAGCAACCTCGTCGTATGCCAACAGGAGCGGTAAAGAGCCAATCCGGAAACAAAAACAGCCAGAGTGGGAGGGTGAGTGCAAACGGTGAACGAAGACCGCAATCTTCTTCATCTTCAAATTCTAACAATAGCAGAAACTCTTATCGCAGTAGCAGTTCATCTTCGGGTGAATACAATCGTCCAAGCAGCACAAGTGTGGCGCGTCAACGTAGCTCTTCTTCCGGCGGACATTCTATGTCGGGTGGCGCACGTAGCGGTGCTGTTCCACGTGGTGGCTCAAGACGCTGATAGAAATGATTTATATGCAACTATTACTTTGAAAACACAATCTCTATGAAACGTATAATATCTGTCATATTAATGTTCTTGCCTTTGGTCGCAAGTTCACAGAATATGTATAACATAACAAACTTATTGGAGAAGAATCCTAACGGTACAGCTCGATTTGTCTCTATGGGCGGCGCTATGGGAGCGTTGGGCGGTGACTTGTCTGTTATGGGAACGAATCCGGCAGGAACAGCTATATACCGTTCTTCTGATTTTAACCTGACCGGTGTTCTTGATATTGTAAAAAACAGTGCAGAATATGAGGGAACATCTATGTCGGCAAAATATAACGGTTCAGGTTTGAATAATTTAGGATTTGTGATTGCTATTGAAACAGATGAGTCACCAGTCAAGTTCGTGAACTTTGGAGTAAATTTCCGCAGAGAGGCAAGTTTTTGTGATAATTTTGAAATATCGGGTGCAGCTAATGGCTATTCACAGCAATATGTGATGGATTCTCTATATCGCACTACTCCTTTTGATGTCGGAAAGATGACCTCAGATTGCTATTCTGGATTAAAATACAATTGGTTGGCTTTGCTTGCTGCTGATGCCGGTTTATGTGATATTGATGGTAATTTCTTGTCAAAAAAAGGCGCACCGATTTTTGCTCCAACGGAATTGTCTTATTATGGTGAACAGCGTGGAAGTCATGATGTATTCGATATGAATATATCAACAAATATCAATGATGTCATTTATATCGGTGCTACCGTAGGTTATCACAAATTAGACTATTCTCGTTATTCATGTTATAAAGAGAAAGATGAATTGGGAGATATTTATTCTTTGCAAAATAGATATAAACTCCGTGGTTCAGGCTTTGATTTAAAACTTGGTGCAATATTTCGTCCATTCAAGTATTCTCCTTTTAAGGTTGCCGCGTATTTGCATACTCCGGTATTCTATAAATTGACGGATGTGTATTCAGCATCTATAGATGGCCCTTACGAGACTGATGATTTCTTTGAAACGACAAGTGACTTGTGTTACGGTGATGATTTCTATGTGTCATACAGCCTGAAGACTGCATGGAAATTTGGTGCAGCAGTATCATATACATTTGGTAAGTTCTTAGCCTTGAATGCCGAATATGAGTATGATGATATTAAAGCTACAAAATTTACCGATGGATACGATATTGATATGGCGCAGAACGAAGAAATTTCGCGTAACTTGAAAGCTCAGCACACAATACGTTTGGGAGCAGAACTTTCTTTGGGAAAATTTGCTCTTCGTGCAGGATATAACTATATAACCTCACCTTTTTACAAAGATGCATACAAGTGTATCGACAATGCGACAATAGTAGATACTTCTACAGAGTATATGAATAGGTTTGGTAAGAATGTCTTTACATTTGGTGGCGGCTATGCCGGTAAGTATCTCTACTTTGATATCGCATATATGTGCCAGAAACAGAATTCAGACTTTTATCCTTTTTACGATATGGATTATATAAATCCTGCCGCGACAGTATCTACTGTCAAACAATCTATAATGGCAGGCATTGGTATCCGTTTCTGATAAAATTGGCTTTGAATAAATGTCCCCAAAAGTTCGTCTAACTTTTGGGGCATATTAATTTTATTGAGTTATTTCTTGCGCCAGAAATAGAACCCGGCATAAATTTTCAAATATCCAAAACCATTCAGAATTGATATCGTAGGCTTGGTATATGTGTATGTGTGAGATGTAAATGATGCTCCTGCGTAATATTTCCCATTGTTATATACCACAGCCATGCGAGTTACAAGATCTATGTTTATGCTTGATTCGTATTCTGTACTATTGTCTATAATGGATTTTAAAGAGGTTGTTTTGTAACCTATAGCCGGTGTTGATGAAATGTTGGCAAGAAAATTTTCTGCAAAGACCCAATTGTAGCTATACCCGAAATTTACGCTTAAATCAATATAGTTTATTTTGTTGAATTTTAGTTCGGGACTCATGAGGGATTCTATCTTTGGATCAACTTTTGTATGGTCAAAAATAAAAAATTGTTCGTTGTAATTTAATCCTAAAATGAATGAACCTGCATTCCTGCGTTGAATGGACGATTGGCTATATGCTGCCGGAAAAGAGAATTTCTTGTAGTTGAAAATGTAAAATAAATTTGCACCTACCTGGGATGTTGTAAGTCCATTGAAATCCCTGTTAAATTCAGTCAGTGCTTTGCCGTTTTCGTAGAAACCTTTTATATTGCGTATCTTGAATCCGTCGTTACGCTTGCGATAGAAGAGTTCCAATCTTACTCTTGAACAATATAGATTAAACTCCATATCAAATTCAGGCTGTATGTTGTTGAGCGTGAATTTGTATCCGAAAGAAAACACCCTCCATTTTAAAAATACTCCTATCTTGTTGTTTGCCGCCGGTGTTATGGTGATGCTTTGTTCTTTGTTTTCTGTTGCAAAACGATAATATTCATAGCCGTAAGTATATTGTGGCATTATTGTCATATTATACTTGTTGGGCTGAACATAAAAAGAATCTTGCTCTAACTGTTTGTTGACAAACTTGACTATTTTTTTGAAAAAATTGCCATTCTTTGTTGTTGATGATTGTATCGCTTGTAAACTGTCGGGCTGATGAAGATTTCTACCTTGTACAGATATTGATATACAAATCAACAATAAAAGTAAAATCGTTTTTTTATTGTATTGTGTAATATTATATAGGAATTTCTTCATTCAATTATAATATTTTACCCAATACTTTATCAAGAACCCAATTTGTGGGGGTTGCACTGATGCTGTCGCATTTGCAATTGCCTTTACCTTGCAGATGTTCTACGATATTTCTTATAAGAGGTAATTGGACATATGGTGGGTTAGGGATACTGAAATGTTTTGTTCCTTCGGAGTTGCGAAGTTCTATCGGCTCGAATGTGAATACGGAAAATTTAATGCTTCCTTTGCTTCCGAAAATCTCAATATGGTCTTCTTTCGATGATTCGTCCGAAACAAAACACCATGAACCGGAGCCGGGTATGCCTGAATCAAATTTGAAACATGCGCTGACTGTGTCTTCAGCCTTGTACAGTCCACCACGATTTGTTGCATATCCTTCGGCATGCAATATGCAACCGAACATATCCTGCAACAGGTCTATCTGATGTGGGGCAAGGTCATAGAAATAACCGCCACCGGCGATGTCGGGCAATACACGCCAAGGCAAATTGTTACGGTTGTAGTCAAGGTCACGTGGTGGAACAGCAAAACGTATCTGCACATTCAATACGTTACCAATCTGTGGCAAGAGTTCCTTTACCTTAATAAAATATGGGAGATAACGGCGGTAATATGCAACAAAGCATGGAATACCTGTTTCGCGTGATATGCGGTTAATACGTGTACAATCCTCATAGCTCGCGGCAAGCGGTTTTTCTACATATACAGGCTTGCCTGCTTTCATCGACATTATAGCGTATGTGGCGTGTGAAGAGGGTGGGGTGGCAATATAAACAGCATTTACTTCCGGGTCGTCAATTAGAGCTTGAGCATCGGTGTACCAATGCGTTATGTTATGACGTCTGGCATAATCCCTTGTTCTCTCTTTGTCACGTCCCATGACAGCGACCACTTCTGAGCCTTTTACCAAAGGAAAGGCCGGACCGCTCTTTTTTTCAGTGGCTTCGCCACAACCGATGAATCCCCATTTAATCATAATATCCTTTCCAAATCTTTAATTATAGAAATTCCATGAAACACCAAGACAGAGTACTGCCGGGCTCATAGGATAGTGTGGTGCAAGGAAGTACTCTCTGTTGCCAAGCCCTTCATTTAAATGGTAATATTTTACATAGAAACGCGCCTGCTTCAACAGGAAGTTTGCATATACGCTTGCTAAAGGATAGTTGCCTATAGCAATTTTATTTGCCTGATTCTGCTGTACATACTGTCCGAGTGCAGGTGAGTAGTCCGGAGCGTAATATTTTGTAAAATATCTGGCATCGGCACCAATTTCTGTGTGTAACACTTTAGCTATTCTGAATTTGATGAATGCATTTGCATATGCATTTATCATAGGCAATGGAAGTATATCTTTGTTACTGCTATGCTGATATGTTACCTCTGTATTCAAATTGAATATACCTAATTTGAAATCCTGTTTGAGTGTTGCTGAGAAAACTTGGACGTTGGCATGCTCCTGTCGTACTTTCAGTCGCCACAAATATTTGTCAACAGCACCCGACGGCTGTGATTCGTTGGCTATATATGTGTAGTTTTTTATATTCTCGAATCCTGCGCTGAGTCTTGTTCCCCATGATGGAATCTCAAAATACCCCTCAATGCGTGTCTTGAACTCTTTGTTCAAGTCGTTGTCCCACCAGAAGTGCTCCGAATGGTAGTGACGATAGTAGAACGACGGTCTGTTGTTCTTGATGAAAGCTTTTGCTTTCAATTGCATATCTCTTTTCCATAGCTTGAAATCAAATATAATTTCTCCATCAATTGAGAATGCTCCGAACTCCTCTCCAATCAATGATGCCTCACCATTGATATCATATTTCAGATGTTTGCCATTCATGCTTGATACAGAACCACCAACCGACAAAATTTGCTCGTTGTAATTTTTTTTGAACTCTTTTCCGTCAGGAGTGGTGTCGGGTAATGCGTACCTGTCGTATGTGTGTGCTACAAAGGCTGTAATGTCTGCAAACGCATATCTGTGGAATCCTTCACACAAGGAGAATGAAACGCGGTTCTTGACCTTTAGGCTTGTTGTCAGGTCGGTAGAATCGTATGGCAGGTAATTGTCGGCATAATAGTTTGGTACCTGTTGGTGGTTTATGAATTCATGCTCATGGTATTTAACATCGGCAACATGGGTTATTCGAGCTACACGTACAAATTCATTTTCTGTGGAATCCTTAACAACGCCGCTACTGTCTGCAGCTAATTTCTCGCGATAGAAACCGAAATTGTAACCATGTGTAAAGAAGAAATCATATATTCCGTTTCTATTCCATGAAGAATATAGATTTACCGGAATATCCGTTGATGTGAAATTGCTGTTCATACCATCGGTCTCTTCAGGACGTGTAATATATCGGTCGTCTGTGATACCACCATTTTCAGCTTGCTTCATGCGGTAGTGCGATGCTAACAAGTTGTAATCGTAGCGGTCGTCCTTAAAGAACGAGAATAGCGAGAAATTTACAAGCGATGTGGCTTGTTTGTCGTAACGTCCGCGTGCATACAGATAGTCAATAAGGAATCCGACACCAAACTTTTTTCCTGCATTGGTCGAAAAATATGCTCTGAAACGGTCGTCTCCGGTTTGTCTGTTCCCCGAAGTGTGATAGTTTAAGTTTGTGTAAGGTGATTTTGTGTCAATGAAGAAGAATTCGTTCGGGCGCAGATAAAAATAGTCGTATGGCTGCAGAAAATCGAAATCTGTTGTAGTCGGTCGGTTCAGGAATATTCTGCTCTGGCGTGGAGTACCCATATTGCCCAGGAAATTATACTCACCATTCATTCCTTCTGTCAAATGCCAATTCTGGAACATGAATTGCAGAGTATCGGGGGTAGTAGGTATAACTTTTCCGGAATATTCGTCTATATGCCATTGGCGTATATCCCTTGGCACTTTTAGGTTGCTGCTTGTGGAGTCTTTGGGATTATTCCTGAATGGACTGAATATTTCTCCGTTACCCAAGCCTGTTTCGTTATGCTCCTCGTGTTGATGCTGCATAATCTCCTGTCCCCAAATGGTGACAGGTAACAGGCAAATTAACAGAGTAAAAATCTTTCTAATCATTGATCTTTGTATAGCACTTTAATTTACGAAGCGTAGAATGAATTCAAAAACTTTAAAAGTCAATGCTGCAATGCCTATGTAGAAGAAACTTCTACTGTCGGCTATCCACATAATAATGGTTGCAACAGTTGCTATCAGAAACAATGCATTCAGAATATATCTTATCTTGTCTATAGTTCTCATCTTTTGTTCAATCTTTGAGTAAGGTCATTAACCAGAATGTTCTTTAGCTCTATAGTCTTGTTTCGGAATTTTCCTTCAAACTTTTTCAGTTTACCCTTCTTGTTTATGGCATTCTCGTCTGTTATCCAATCTTCGGCAATCATCTTTATTCCGCCCTTCTCGTCCTCGTCGTCATACCAATATGTGATGCGCGACATGTTGAAAGTACAGCTGCCATCATTGGCTGTTAATGTCAGAAAGTAGTATATTCTTGCACGTTCAAGTACCAAAGGCTTGTTCTTGAAAACAATGTACTCTTCTCCTTTGAGTATTGTTGCTTGCGGGTTATTTGCCGTGAACTGTTTTGCCGATATAACAACAGGCTTTACAAAGCGTTCCTTTATCCATGAATCGACAATTTTCTTTACCTCGTTTTCTGTATATCCTTCGGCAGGAATGGTCTCTTCGAATGTCACCTTGCCGTTTATTACAGGTATAACATCTGAAACACTTGATTCAATTTTTGTTTCGGCGGTTTGCGCCTGTATCTGGAATGATGTAAACAGAATAAGTGCAAACAGTGCAATCTTCTTCATACTCTATATTGACAATTAAGTAATTTATTTTGCGAAGATACTAAAAATAAAATGAAAATGGTGGAAAAATCCTTTCAATTATACTCTTTGACTGTTTTAGTTACAGAAAATAATTGTTTTGTTGGGACAAACGAGAATGAAGAAGTTTTGCTTAATAAAAATAACGCTCTCTCGATAAGAGATTTTTTTATTATGTGGCATAAAATAGGTGAAAATGAATTAACTTTGCCACATAAGCTATATGATATGAAAAAAGCCGGTTTACAAAAGAAAAATGGTAAAAAGAGTAAGAAAAGAACTTTAAAGGTGGTGGTAATAAACCTGCTTGCTATGTTGGCGGTGGTGGTTATTGTCCCTGCAATAGTTCTTGCTTGGCTCGACAGTTATACAAATAATGGTGAGGCGTGTCGTGTGCCCGATATCTGCGGTATGCAACTCGACGAGGCAAAGGAGGTGCTTCGCAGTCAGAATCTTGACCTTGAAATTGTCGATTATAAATACAAGAAAGGTGCTGCCGAAAATGAGGTAGTAGAGCAACGTCCTGTAGCCAATGCTCTTGTCAAGGAGGGGCGCAAGATTATGCTTGTGATGAACTCGCTCAACAAACCAATGGTTACACTACCAAGCGTAAAAGATAATTGTTCGTTGCGTGAGGCTGAGGCGCGTCTTAAGGCGTCAGGTTTTGTGATTTCGGGTGTTTTGCAACAGGATGGCGAAAAGGATTGGGTTTATTCAGTTCTATGCAACGGCAAGGAACTGTATAACGGTGAGAGTATAGCACGTGGTTCAAATCTTGTTCTTGTTGTAGGCAATGGTAACAGACCGGTGCGTAAGGAGTCGGTAATTGACGAGGATTATTTTGAGTAACCGATGAAGGAATTTGAAAGCATAGATGATTTGGATATCGATGAGGGGCTCGAAGTTGAGGAGTCGCTTTTTCGCGAGGTGCATATAACTGTCGATAAGGGGCAGTCGCCTGTGCGTATAGACAAATTCCTGATAGATCATCTTGCAAATACATCACGTAATAAGATACAGCAGGCTGCCGATGCAGGTGCCATAAAGGTGAACGGCAAGGTTGTAAAGAGCAACTATAAGGTCAAGCCGCTCGAAGAGGTTGTTATAACATATAACACTCCGGCCTACGACAATACAATTGTTCCCGAGGATATACCTCTTGATGTGGTGTATGAGGATGATGCTCTGATGGTAATCAACAAGCCGGCAGGTCTGGTGGTGCATCCGGGCTGCGGAAATACTCATGGAACGCTTATCAATGCTGTTGCGTGGCATCTTAAAGATAATCCTGATTTTGACCCTAACGATCCTCAGGTGGGGTTGGTGCATAGAATAGATAAGAATACCTCGGGTCTAATAGTTGTTGCAAAGACAGCTTTTGCAAAGGCGCATCTTGGTTTGCAATTCTTTAATAAAACCACCAAACGAACATACAATGCAGTGGTGTGGGGTAATATAAAAGAGGATACAGGCACTGTTGTAGGTAACATTACGCGTAATCCACGTAACAGGTTGCAGATGTGTGTGTCGCCCGATGACTCTATAGGCAAGCATGCCGTAACACATTATAAGGTACTTGAACGCTTGAGTTATGTATCCTTGGTAGAGTGTAATCTTGAAACAGGTCGTACGCATCAAATCAGAGTGCACATGAAGCATATTGGTCACATACTGTTCAATGATGATGTGTATGGCGGTGATGAGATTTTGAAGGGTACCAATTTCAGCAAATATAGCCAATTCGTGCGTAATTGTTTCAAGTTGTGTCCGCGTCAGGCTCTTCATGCGAAGACATTGGGCTTTGTGCATCCTGTTACAGGTGAGATGATGTTTTTCGATTCGGAATTGCCTGCCGATTTCATTTCAATGGTTGAGGCTTGGCGACGCTACTCCAGCGCAAGTGTCGCATATCTGGAAGAATAAAAAACGCTCTCAGAGCGTTTTTTATTTCTTCTTGAAGTTCTCAAGTGTTTCGGGCGTTCCGTTGAAGATGTTTATATCTACATATCTGTTTATGCCCGGAATGCGTCCACGGTCGGAACATTGCCAAAGGGTCCATGTCTGGTTAACCTCAAGCGTATCTACGTAGTAGTGGGCAATCCATGTGGGGAAACGTTCAAAATATTTGTCGTTGAGGTAACGCGCTTTGTATTTCTTACCCGAATATATGATAGGCTTAATGCCGTAATGTTCTTCTATCTTTGCTATGAAAATCTTCAGTTCCTGTAGGAAGATTGCTTTGTCTGCAGGCTTCTCCTCTACATCGATTACGGGTGCCAGGTCTCCCTTTTCCAATTTTACAGTTTGTGTAAACATTGTTGCCTGTTCCAGTCCTGTAGAGTATGGGCTGAAATAGTGGTATGCACCTCTTGTAAAGCCATGTTCTTTGGCTTTTTCCCAGTTGGTGTCGAATTGGGTATCCTTGTGGTCCTTGCCTTCTGTGGCTTTCATGTAAACGAACCTTATAGGATTCTCTTTGGGGTTTTCGTTTTCGAGTTTCTCCCAATTGATTTTTCCTTGATGATGGGATATGTCGAGTCCATAAACATTGTATCCCTTTGGAATACAGGTTTCGTATAGTTTTACTCCGTTGCATGTGGTGAAACGGAATATTACCTGCTTGAATACCAGATGGTATCCGATGAACATGGCAACGGACGCAACGGCCATTGCAATTAGAATATACTGCCAATGTGGCATCTCACGCACTTTCTTGCATGATGATGAACGGCGGACGGAAGTGCTTTTCTTCCGTCCGCCGGTTACTTTTATTGTAGTTTTTTTAGCTTTTGCCATCAAAACCATTACTTCTGTTGCTCAAGAGCAAGAGTCTTGGTTGTCTGGTCACAAACCTCTGTAGGGCCAAAGTACTGGATAGGACCGGGATATACATAGCATGTCTCCTTAGCCCACAACTCTCTGTTTGCAGCAAAGGTCTTGAAAGGTGCACCGTTGAGGTCAACGAGAGCCTTCTGGATAACAGGCTTCATCTCGCCGTGACGACGCTCCATGTTCATCATCATTGTGATGGGGATACCACCTGCAACCCATTCAGCAGCAGGAGCTGTTGTGTTGCGTACTGATGACATATAACCTGTCTTGCCTGCAGCGATAAGCTGTGATGCATTGTAACCAAGAGCGTAGCAGTAGTCTGCATCGTAGTTTGATGGAGCAGCGCAACGTCCCTCGTAGCCGAAGAAGTGGTGCTGTGCGTTGAACTTGCCAACGAACTTGCCTTCAGCCTTCCAAGCTGCAAGCTTGTTTGCAACCATCTCTGACAGCAATTTCTCTGTCTCGATGAGTGATACCTGTACGTTACCGTGTGGGTCGCGGTCCATTGTCAACTGGCGAGCAACACCTGCAGGGAGGCTTGCATAAACCTCAGCGTTCTCTTTAGAAAGCTGGTTGATGATGTACTGACGCTGCTCCTCTGGTGCAACTGCTGCATACTCCTCACCCTTAACTGCCAAAAGGTCGTTAAGTTCAGCGATAAGAGCCTTCATTGCAGGAACGAACTCAATCAAACCTTCTGGGATAAGAACTGTACCGAAGTTGTTGCCTTCTGCTGCGCGGTCAGCAACAGCCTGTGCGATAGCAGTAACGATGTTGTCGAGTGAAAGAGCCTTCTGCTCAACCTCCTCGGAGATGATACAGTAGTTAGGCTGTGTCTGCAAAGCACACTCAAGAGCGATGTGTGATGCTGAACGACCCATCAACTTGATGAAGTGCCAGTATTTCTGAGCTGAATTACAGTCGCGCTGTATGTTACCGATAACCTCTGAATATACTTTACATGCAGTGTCAAAACCGAATGATGTCTCGATATAAGCGTTCTTCAAGTCACCGTCGATAGTCTTGGGGCAACCGATAACCTGAACACCTGTATTCTTTGCAGCGTAATACTCTGCAAGTACGCAAGCGTTTGTGTTGGAGTCGTCACCACCTATGATTACGAGAGCCTTGATGTCGAGCTGCTTGATAATCTCAAGACCTTTGTCGAACTGCTCTGTCTTCTCGAGCTTTGTACGTCCAGAACCGATGATGTCGAAACCACCTGTGTTGCGGTACTGGTCCATAAGCTCTGCTGTAATCTCCATGTATTTGTGGTCAACGAGACCGCCGGGGCCCATAAGGAAGCCGTAAAGACGGCTGTTAGGATTGAGCTTTTTTACACCGTCGAAAAGACCTGCGATAACGTTGTGTCCGCCCGGAGCCTGACCACCTGATAGAATAACACCTACGTTGATAGCAGGGTATTCCTGTGCCTCGCCACCCTTCTCGAATGTAACGATTGGCAAACCATAAGTGTTAGGGAACATGGCTTTGATAGCCTCCTGGTCTGCTACCGACTCGGTTGCAGCACCTTCACAAAGTTTAACTGTCCCGGTAAGAGCCTGGGGAAGTTTGGGCTGATAAGCAGCCCTTGCTTGTTGCAATGCGCTAATTTTCATGTTAGTGAATATGTTTTATTGTGTATAATGTTCTTTGGGCAAATTTCGCCATTTTTTGCGACATTTGAAAGAGCTTTTTACCTTTTTTATCGTTGATGTATCAAAATATCCTTATTTTGGGTCTATGGAGTTGTTTTTTTTATACAGAATATATATCTTTACGGGTGTAATTCAAATAAAACATTATTATGGCAAGTAGAAAGAATTTAAAGAAGGTTATTGCATTTATTGTTGATGATTTGGCTACAGAGGCTTTTTTCGCTTCATACGATGCAAAGGGTGATACTGAAGCGTGGGTGTCTTTGTTCAACAGAATCTTCGGTTTGAACAATGAATATGTTGCCCGTGTGAACCATGTGGAACCGGGTATGCCTGCAAAGAAATATTTCAATGCTTTGTGTGATGCTTTCAATGCAGATGCAAAAGCTATACATGATGAAATAATTGCATTGTCAAAACCTGAATAATTGTTATGTCTAAACGATTGGCAGTTCTTGTGACTGCTGTAATGTGTATCACGGTTCTATCGGCGCAAAGAGTCGATAGAACCGTTGCCCTTTCGATAGCCGAGTATTTCAATGGATATACATCGGAGAGGTGCGTTACAAAATATGCCGGTCTTGATAAAGGACGTAATAATATTGTTGTCAATAAAAAAACTGAAGAGATTGTAATCAGTTGCAATGAAGCTTTCTTTGGGCAGCCATTTACGTCGGAAATGGTAAAGCGTGTGTATGATGATATACGTGTTCTGTTGCCTAAAAAGTATAAGAAATATAAGATTCTGGTACTTTGTAAAGGAAAGTCCATAGAGAAATGTATACCTAATATATATCGTAAGAAGGATATTGATAAATCTCGTGTTTGGGGAAATATTGATTATAGCGGAGAAGCTTGGGTGCATAACAGTTCGCGTCCTTATAAGATAAAACACGGACTCGAAGGCCGGCATTTGGCTGTTGGGCAAAGTCATGGCAAGTATTATTCAGTTGCAGATTCTGTGTGGAAATGGCAACGTCCCTCTCTCTTTTGTGTAACAGAGGACCTCTTTACGCAATCGATTGTTGTTCCGTTTCTAATACCAATGCTTGAAAATGCTGGAGCGTTGGTATATACGTCGCGTGAACGTGATTGGCAACCGAATTGTGTCATTGTTGATAATGACGTTTCTTACGGAACGGCCCGTTATGAAGAACACGACGGCAAAAAAAATACCTGGCAAAAAGATTCTTTGGGATATGCTTGTGCCAAAAAAGTATATTTCGATGGGGAAAATCCTTTTGTGATGGGAACGTCAAGGGTTGTGAAAGCTACAACTGCCGGTAGTAAATTTGAAGCCTCTGCAGTATGGTCGCCTGTTATTCCTGAAGATGGCAATTATGCAGTTTATGTGGCATATAGGACTTATGAAAATTCAATTCCTGATGCATGTTACACTGTGATGCATGCCGGCGGTTCTACTATATATAAGGTGAATCAGACTATGGGTGGCGGTACATGGGTATACCTTGGAACACATACCTTTACGGCCGGCTCAAGGAAACAGCAAGGGGTTGTGTTGAGTAGTGAAAGTGGGCATGACGGTGTCATTAGTGCCGATGCCGTGCGTTTTGGCGGTGGTATGGGTAATGTGGCGCGTGGTGACTCTCTTCCGCAGGTGAGTGGTATGCCACGATTCCTTGAAGGGGCGCGTTATAACCTGCAGACAGGTGGTTTCCCTGCAGAAGTGTATTCTGTTTATAACGGCGAAAATGACTATCGCGATGATATCAACTGTCGATCTCATGCTTTGAACTATCTTTCCGGTGGTTCTGTCTATAATCCCGATACCACAGGCCTTAATGTGCCTTTGGAACTTTCGTTCTCTTTTCATTCCGATGCCGGATATTCGGCAGGTGATTCCCTTGTCGGTTCTTTGGGTATTGTAACTACCGATTTTGAGTGTGATACTTTGGCGGCTGGCCGTTCTCGTTGTATGTCGCGTGATTTTGTGTCTTATATGTTGAATAATCTTCAGGACGACCTGTATCATGGGTTGGGCTTGAAGTGGCAAGTGCGTGGCATATTAGACCGTAATTATAGCGAGTCGCGTATCCCGCGTATTCCATCGGTTATTTTTGAATCGTTGTCGCATCAGAATTTCGAGGATTTGAGATATGGCTTGAATCCCAATTTTAAATTCGTATTGGCACGTTCTTTGTATAAATCTTTGCTGAAGCATATTGCCTATGTGCATAATGAAAGATGTGTTGTTCAGCCATTGCCTGTAAAGAATTTTTCTACTCGATTGTCTAAGGATGGAGGTGTTGTGCATCTTAGTTGGGATGCTGTTGATGACCCTCATGAACCCACTGCAAAAGCGAAAGGCTACGTGGTATATACAAGGATTGGCGACGGTGGTTTTGATAATGGTGTACTTGTTAAAGAACCGCATTATGATGCTGTTGTTGAAAAAGGTAAGGTGTATAGTTTTAAGGTTGCTGCGTTCAACGATGGCGGTTGCAGTATGTCTTCAGAAGTGCTCGCTGTTTACGTATCGGGAAAGACGGATAAAAAGGTGCTTGTTGTAAATGGCTTTCATCGCTTGAGTGGTCCATGTTCTGTTTCTACGGAAAAACGGGTCGGTTTTGATATGGATGTCGATCCGGGTGTGGCTTATATGCGTACTCCTGAGTTTTGTGGTAATCAACTCGATTTGTTGCGTGAAAATATCGGTTATGAAGATGGCTTAGGATTGAGCGGCAGTGAATTGGATGGTATGCTTGTTGCCGGAAATAGCTTTGATTATCCTTTTGTGCATGGAAAGGCTTTGGCGGCCAATGATGTGACTTTTGTATCGTGTGGCAGTGATGCCGTGATGGCCGGTGATGTCGATCTGGCGGATTATGATGCAGTGGATATTATTCTCGGAGTAGAGAAGCAAGGTGGGTGTGCTGCGGGACTTGGGTATTATGGATGCTATAAAACCTTCCCGCAGAAGTTGCAGGAAAAGATTAAATCGTATTGCGACGGTGGTGGAAGATTGTTTGTGAGTGGTGCTTATATTGCGAGTGATATGTATGCGAATGAGCGTGACAGAAAATTTATCCGTGAGGTGCTGCGCTTGGATTATGGCGGCTCGGTATATGACTATTCCGAAGATGTGCTTTGTGGCTCGGGAATGGAATTGCCAGTTTGTCGCAAAGTGAATGAAAAATGTTATGCAGTGCCTTCTCCCGATGTCCTTGTTCCTATAAACGATGCTTTCGTCTCTTTTATTTATAAAGGTAATAAGAAGAGTGCCGGGGTTGCATATTCAGGTGATTATCGTGTTATTTCGACTGCTTTTCCGTTTGAAACAGTTGTTGATGATGAAAAGCGCAAGAATTTGATGGGGGCGGTAATGCGTTTTTTGCTTGAATGATTGGCTTTTAAAAAGTTTTTTTACAAGGTGTCAAAAATTACTTTCATAAATCTTTGCCATTATAAAAAAAAAGAGTAATTTTGCACGCTGAATAGCATAAAGCACTTTTTGAACAAAAACATATAATATATAAGACGATGAAAAGAACATTCCAACCCTCTAACAGAAAGAGAAAAAACAAGCACGGTTTCCGTGAGAGAATGGCTACAAAGAATGGCCGCCGCGTATTGGCTGCTCGTCGTGCAAAAGGACGTGCAAAGCTT
>JAEIGA010005569.1_pt1 | contig 19238 bp, 27 predicted proteins | sample 9270691 | NCBI WGS metagenome assembly JAEIGA01 (sample SAMN17057246, study PRJNA624740) | gut metagenome | biome: biome; isolation source: fecal sample | host: Bos grunniens | place: China: Xizang | collected 2019 | reverse complement strand
TACTGCAAATGATTAATCAATTATTCGACATAAATTCTATTCGGCAAAACATAACCGAGGTAAACCAAGAGGTAGATAAGATTAGACATAATCTTCAAAACCTTACTGCAAAAATTAAAATCGAAGTACCGAGCGATATACAAACGCAGATAAACAACCTAAATGGCTCTTATGCGCAATTAATAAAGTCATTGGATGGTATAAGTGCAGCACAAGCAAGAAGCGCGAAAGCACTTGCGTATACAGTAACACAAGCCGAAAAACAAGCAACAGAGAGTGCAAAACAAGCTAAACTAAGAGCGCAAGAGGAGGCTATCCGAAATAGAACTTTAAAACAGACTATTAATTTAGAGGAACAAGTTGCGCTTGTTTTAGGTAAAGTGGCTAAGTCGGAGGCAGAAGCCATTGAGCAGAACCGAATACTCCGTGCAGCGCGAAAGCAATTAGACCTTACAGTTGAAGAAAATATTGCTACTCTAAAAATATACAACCAACAGATAGATAGAAACACCGAGTTCATAAGAATGAATAGCGATGCGCAAGGTCAACAAAAAATGAACATCGGTAACTACAACTCTGTTTGGAAAGGCATGAATGTGTCTGTTCAACAGCTTGTCCGAGAGTTGCCCTCTGCAAAGTATGGTTTGGATATATTCTTCTTGGCTATATCTAACAACATCCCCATGCTAATGGATAGCATAAAGGCTATGCAAGCGTTCAACAAAGAAATGGTTGCTACAGGGCAGTTAGACAAGAAAGTTAGCATAGGTAAAGAATTATTGAAATCGCTTATATCATGGCAGACACTCGCAATGCTTGGTGTAACCGTTCTTGTTCAGTATGGCGATGAGATTATTAATTGGGTAGGTAATTTATTTAAGGGAGAAAAAGCATTAAGCGCGACAGCTAAAGCGCAAGAAGCATTAAATAATGCGTGGGAAAGTGGAGCAAAGAATGCGCAAAATGAACTGATAGAGTTTAGATTACTAACCAAGGCGGTTATGGATAATAACCTATCAATGAACGACCGCAAGAAAGTATTGGGAGAATTGAGAAACCAATACCCCGATTACCTTTCTAAATTGTCGGATGAGGAAATTTTGGCGGGAAAGGTTGGTGATGCGTACAATAAAATAGCCAATGGAATTATGCAAACAGCTATCGCTAAAGCCAAAATGGATGAAATGGCTAACCTTGCAGAGAAATTGGTCGAAATGCAGTCTAAAGATGACTTTTTAAAACAATTTACATCTTCGGAAAGTCTAAATCAACGTATTGCAGTAGAAGAAGCAGAATTAAAACGATTGGCAAAACAATATCCTGTTACTTTTTCTAATGGTATAGCGATAGAAGATATATTGGTGACAAATGCGCGAGAGAGATTGGAGAGATTGCGTTCTATTAAACCAATTTTGGAGGCAATGGAGTTAATCGCACAAAGTATATCTTCTCAAGAAATCGCCAATACTATTGAGCCTGAAAAGACAAAACCAACAAAAGGAAAAAAAGATAAATACCCAGAGATATTGGCAGAGTTACTTGGCGAGAGTTACGTTCAATCTTTAGAGGAAAAACGACAAAGAGAGATTGCCGAAGTAGAGAAATGGTATGACGAGCAAGTAGCGTTAATTGAAAATAGAGGTGGGGAGTTTGCCGAGCGCGAAAAACAAGCGTTAGAGCAACTAAACCAATCAAGGCTTGTTAAAATCCAACAAGCAAATGATAATTACAACAACGAAATAGCCAAAGAGGGTAGAAAAATGGCTACCGCCATGAATAGGATGTTGCAAGCAGGACTAAAAGGCATGGATAACACCTATTCGGCTGAGGAAAGTATAACAAAGGTAGAAATGCTTAACGAGCAAGCTATTTTGACTGAAAAATACAACCAAAACCTTATCAACGAGGAGCAATATCAAAAGCAAATGCTTGAGATAAAGCAGAGATATGCAAGAGAAGCCCTGCAAACACAAATCAAGTATGCAGAATTTGAACTTGATACCTTGGTAGAGGAGAGAGAAAAACTTGTAAATGAATTTGCCAACTTACAAACAGAACTTAACGGTGGAGTTAATGCTACAAGACAGCGAGAAATTGAAATTAGAATGTCTGCAATCTCTAATATGATTGGAGAGGGTGGAGATTTAAGTGAGAGCAATATTAGTCGAATAAAAGCCCGAATACAAGAACTTGTTGCAGAGTTAAACAACCTTATCAACTTACAAATTAAAGGGAACAACGACGACAACGAGAATGAATGGCTTGAAAATTTTGTCAACATATTACAATCATCTGGCGAAATCATTAACGAGTTAACAAACCTTGTTAACGCTTTCCACGAAGCACGACTGCAACAAATCGAGGAAGAAACCGAAGCCGTAGAGAAGTCGCACGAAAGACAGCTCGAAAGTTTGGAAAGACTCCACCAACAAGGTGCAATCTCCAACGAGGAGTACGAAGCAAGAAAGCGTTTGCAAGAAGAATTGACCGAGAAAAAACAAGAGGAACTTGCCAGGAAAGAAGCAGAGATAAAACAACGACAAGCCAAGTACGACAAGGCTAACTCTATTGCACAAGCCTTGATAAATACGGCTGTTGCTATCACGCAAGCACTTGGAAATCCTGTAATGATAGCACTTGCATCGGTTATGGGAGCTTTGCAAGTGGCTACTATCATGGCTACTCCACTACCTAAATACGCCCAAGGTACAAAATACCACAAAGGCGGTCTTGCTGTAGTAGGTGATGGTGGAAAACAAGAGGTAGTAATGACAGCAGACGGAGCATACTTGACACCCGACACACCTACGGTTGTGAACTTGCCGAGAGGTGCAAAAGTTATCCCCGATGCAGGACTCCTAAATCCCGAGGATGTACATTGGGCAAAACGACCTTTTATGAGTGGATTGAGTTATGACGAAAAGGGTAAACCTATTATTATCAATGACTATTCTTCACTTGAAAAAGAGCAAAGATTGACAAGGTTAGCCATAGAGAAACAGCGCAAGGAAATGCGTAAATATGAGAGAAATAGACAACTTAGCGAATATAAAAAACGTGCCGTATGATTTACACTAACTTAAATGATATTTCGCTTTACAAGTTCAATAAAATTTTGTTGGGCGATTATAGTGCAATAATTATTAATCGTGAGAATGAGACCGATACTGAGATTAAACATACTTGTGAGCAATTGATTAGCGAGTATTCTTTGATATTGGGTAACGAGGGCGCACGTTCAGTTTGTATCATGTACGAAGAAGCTCTCAATCACGAAAGAATGTTACTTATCGCTAAGACTGGTTATGCCATGAAAGATTTAATTGCAGAAAACGCAATGGAAGTGGCGTTAGAAGCAAGTAAATATTTAGGCTACAATGGTGGCGAAGATAAGGTCTTTGAGTTCTTGAAAAATAAAGTTTCCTATTTTGAGCAACGTTTCGGGTTGAGTAAAATTCAAATCGAAAAGTATAACAAGGAAAACAAGAGCGATAAAACCTTAACAGAAAAAGACCTTGCAAATGAACGTGCAGTATTGATGATGGCGGGCGTTCAAGTAGACCAACACAAAATATCTGCAATGGAGTACGCTTGTCTGCTAAAGGCGAAAATGGAAGAAATAAAGGCACAAAAACGAGCAATGAAGAAGTAATATGGAGCGCGTAAAAGCAGTTTTAGGTTTTTATAAAGACAATAAGAAATTTGAGGTTGTGGATTGCACTAACGACCTTAAAAATTGGGATGATGTTACTATTTCGCTTACTCGGTCGGACTATACTGGAGTGGTAAGGTCGATTTCCTCACAATTCGAATTTGTGGGCGAAACAAAGGATAAAATCTCGGATTACTATAGTGAGTTTTATTTGAACACACAAATTAAGGTTAACATCTACCAAATCAACGAAAATTGGCTGTATGACTTAATCTTCCAAGGAGATTTGGACTTTAGCACCCTGCAAATGGATGAATTGGTTTTGTCTATCAATGCCAAGGATAATACATTGTCAAGCGTTATCAAAGCCAATAAGTCTACTAAATTCGATATACCTACAGTCGATGTAAGAGCCGATAAAAAACTTAAATACGACCGCATTAACATATTAAATCGTGTTCAATGGACTACCGATGATGCAAACGAAGAAACAAACGAGCCGTATAAGTTTAGGCTAACGCAAGATATACCCGATGTTGGAACATATTACATCCCTATTCCTCTCGCTTATATGGCTTCGGAAACTTATAGATGTCCGTTTGAGTATAGAGACCAAGCACAAGAATTAATAAAAGAAGCAGAGTTAGATTTTGCCAATTTACCCGGGATAGTTAAAGTGCATAGTGCAGAGCCGTTTAGGTTGAATGTAAATTTTAATCTATACGTTAAAGATAAACCACAAGGAAGTTTGTCTATTATATTGGGTAAAATAAATGCTCCTATTGCTTCTAAAACCTTAATAATGGGTGAGCAAAACTCTATAAACTTTAATGCACCCATTGTAAATGGACAAAATGTATATGGATTGTATTTTAAAATAGAGAAAATATCACAAGAAACAGAGTTGTTGGACATAGAATACACCGCACCATCACAAAAAGATGGATACTTCACTCGGGGTAGTATCGCGTATGCGGAGTGTTTCGGCAAAGGCAAGGAAACTGAGTTTAATTGTATTGATATAACCAAACTTGCCAATACACTTGTGCGAAAGATTTATCCCAATGCAAGCGTAGAAATAGATACACTCCCTACTCAATGTATATTGGTTTCGGGCGAGGATATGCGAGAGCTGAATAACGCAAAAGTAAGTACCTCATTTAGCGAGTTTGCATCTTTCATGGAGACTTGTTTTGGTTTTACCTACACGATTAGCGATAGAGTTGTACGTTTCGGGCAAAGAGAGGTTTTATTTAGCAGTTCAGTCGTAAAGGAAGTAACGAGTTACAACGACCTAAACTATTCACAAGACACATCATTGATGTACTCGCGCGTAAAAGTAGGTTACAATAAACAAGATTATCAAAATACCAATGGAAAGAATGAGTTTAACCAATCCATAGAGTATAGCACCGATGTTAACTTAACAGATAACACGTTAGAACTTATCTCTCCGTACAGAGCCGATGGTTACGGATTTGAGTTTAAGGTGCAAGAGATAGAAAACGAGGTGCGAGATAACACATTCTCACTTGAAGATGAGGATAAAAACGATACCGACAAAGATATATTTGTTTTATCTACGACCGACGATAAGGATTATTACTATGTTAAAAAAGATACAAAAGCATTTGTGCCGGCTGATGTATTTTCTAACAACAAGTATATAGGCATTAAAGAGTTGTATATATCAAAAGATATAAACGAACTCTACGGTTATGGTATATTTGGAAACTATTATCTAACTGCGTATCTCAAAGATACGATAGAACAAGGTATAGCAACATTTAGGTTTGCACCTATAAAAAATGGTACGGTAGCGGACTTCGCAAATGCTATAAATATTAATGTACCTTATAGGGAAAGTGGAGTAGAAACATACGCAAGAAGTGAAGCTACTATTACCGTAGATTGGGATTATTTGAACTTAAATCTACAAGAGTTTAACACGGCACAATTAGAATACCCTGTTTCTTTTGCTTGTTATAAAAGGGATATTTTCAACTTCGACTTAAACCCAAGATTGTGCGCTGTGAGAAATCAATTTATGTATTTGCCTTGCACACAAGAACTTCGATTTGTATCTTCCGAGAGTAATGCAGACTTGCTATTTCTTGGGGCGAATATGGAAAAATTGAATGGCGATTTGTCTTTTGGCGGTAGAGATATGACCGTGAACAAAATCACATTTACCACTGATGAAACAACACTGCCAACGGATAAATCGGGTAAGGTAAAGTTGGTTGCAAATGGCAAGACTTACGAGGGTTGGATTATCAATGCGACCCAAAATATAGGCAGAAACGAGCCAAGCGAATACGAACTGATATTAGCACAAAGTTAATAACCGTTAAAATCCCCTAATATATGGCTGTGATTGCATTTTAATAAATTGAGTTTCACTTTTTTAAATATAAATTTGCATAGGAGAGGTTGAGAAATGAACATATATTTATCCCCGCTAAACCCGATAAAGTTTGTACAAAAAACCGAAGAGAAATCGGGCGAACTTGAACGCTCTTACATACAACAATTCGTAGTAGGCGATACAATCAGTATAAGTATATTGGGCAATGCCAACACCAAAGCAGCCTGTATAATTGAGGATATGGTTTTGCCATTCACGCCTTTTGCTTCGGGTAAGACTAATTTTTACGTTTTATCAATAAATACATCCACTTTGCCCAAAGATAAAATCCTATCTTTTGAGTTGGAAATTTTCGATAGTGGCACAGAGGAATATGCTACGTTTGAGTCAACCGATTTTGTTGAGATTGTCGATGAATGTGAGGAGTTGAAAAAGATAACCTACAAGGGAGACTCAAATATAAACCAATTCAACACATACTTTGGTTACGGTCTTGAATACACATTGAGGTTGCCTGTAGGATTTAAATCTACCTCTATCCAAAACCGATTGTCGGCTGAAACTTTCCGCAACCAAAACCAAGAGTTGAAATTATTGTATAGCGCACCATACGAAACACAAACACTAATTATTGGCAATGGATTGGGTGTACCAACATGGATCGCGACTTTGATAAACTATATATTCTGCCTATCGGATGTTACTATTAATGGAGAAAAGTACATCCGTAGCGAGGAGAGTGTACCCGAGGTAGTAGGTGGCATAGAGGGTTATCCTTTGCATGTATACAACATGAGTGTAGAGCATATACAAGGCGCGTACAAAGTTGTATTCGGTGACTTTAATAATGACTTTAACGAAGATTATAGAATTTAGCAGATATGACAATAGACGAACTAAAAGCCCAAATTGACTCGACAATAAAGAGTAACGGGCAAAGACTTATAACCGGCGCACAACTCAACTCGATACTGAACGCAATCGCCACTTATACGGCAGAGGTTGAGGGTGTTTCGCTTAAAGTACCTCAATTCTTGCCGTTTGACAGCATTATTGCTAATGCAAATGTACAAGTAGGCTCTACTTCGGCAACAGACTACGAAATAGTGTATGTAGAAAGTAAGAATGTGTTTACTGCTTATACTGGTGGAGTATATTACACCGATTGGGTGGGTAGTTTGAGTTATAATAAAGGCACTTTCTCTAAATCGGCTATAGCCACAAACTTGTATATCAATCCTTATGCAGAGATATATAAGATAGAGAACAGCAAACTTGTAGCCATTCAAAAATATGATATAGCTAATGTTGTTGCGACCTATGGCGATGGGGGTAGTTGGGCAACACTTTCTTATAAGGGCAGCACAATTTATCCCGAGACCAAAGGACAACAAGTAAAGTTGAGTATTGGCGGTAATGCTGATGATGCAATAAAGCAAAACAGTAGTAATATTGTTAAAGAAAAAGAACGCGCACAACAAGTAGAAATGTACCTTGAAAGTCAAAAGGCTAACAAGTACGGTTACTACGAGAACCTTTCAGTGGGTGTGAGTGACAACCTTAGCGGTCGTGGCGAGGCTACAGAAAGCGAGTTTGCCATGCGACCCAGTGGTGGTGAGAACAAGTCAATAGAGGACGGCACTGCGCGTATTAACTCTATTAAGGGTAATAGTGTGGTGTATAATCAGTTTGTAAATAACTTTAACGGACTTGTTGATAAACAACTAACAGATAATTTCGATTATGAAATAACAGGTGATGAGATTATACTTACTTGTCATACAGGTGGTGTATTAGAAAGTGTCTATCTGTTCGGAGCACCTTTTGGAGCAAATATATCTGTAGGAGACAAAGTATATGCTTCGATAGAATGTAAAACATCTTTTGATTGTGTCATTCGTGTATATCCTGCATTTAATGATATTGGTCTTTTCAATCCCGATAGTTCATATAAAAAATACAGTTTTATAGGAACGATTAAAAAAACACCGAGTCAAGTAACCTACTTGTATATTACATTTGGAACATTAGATGGTCTATCGCTTAACGTGGGCGATGAAATACGATTTAAAAAACCGCAATTTACCAACCTCACCAAGATGTTCAACGGCGTTAACGAACCTACCACCGTAGAAGAATTTGAAGCTCTCTACGGTAATATGCCCAATGAATACAACGAGGGTACTATCATCGATAACCATACTACGGCTATAAAGAGTGTGGGCGTGAATGCGTGGGATGGACAACTTGAACTTGGAATGTATGACGAACGAGGAAAGGTTGAAAGTGGAAACTACAATAGAAGTAAAAATCCAATAAGAGTTATCGGTGGTGCTAAATATTACTTTAGTAGCCAAATTAATGGTGTAAACTTTCAAGTATATTACTACGACGCTAACATGAATTGTGTTGGCAATGTTTATTGGGTAAGAAATTATGAATACACAATACCAAATAACGCCTATTATATGGGATTTTATTGCGGTAGCTTTCAAGAATATATCCCTGAAAATAATGACATCTGTATCCACCTTGTCCACACGGGCTACTTAAACGGTAAGTATTTCCCCTACGAGAGCCAAACAAGAGAATTGCCTACCGTAGAGGGTGGATTGAAATCTGCTGGTACTGCCTACGACGAGATACGATATAATAAAAGTAAAGACAAGTGGGAGCATGTGCAGAGAATTGGTAGTGTTTATTTGGATACGTTGGATTGGGGAATAAGTCCTACAGGAACGGATGGTATCGTTAGATTTTATAGCAGCGAGATTGCGGGGGCAGTACCAGTATCAAATTCGGGCGAAATCGGAAATATTATCTGTGACAAGTATGTATCTATAAATGCGGGTAGCACTTGGTCTTTGGTAAAAGGTGTTGCTATGAATTTTGACGTTCCCCGATTATTTATATACGACTCAGCATACACCGATGTAGCCACATTCAAACAAGCCATGCAAGGCGTTATCCTCTACTACGAGCTTGCCAAGCCAAAAGTTACGGAACTTGATGTTGACATTTCTCCCGACTATAAGGTGTGGGATTATGGAACAGAAGAGGCGATAAGCGAGGTGTTGAGTACCCCCGTGAGGATTAACGCTAACTATGGCTTTAACGCTGTGGGGCAAATAACCGACAATACTGAGCTAATAAAAGAACTCCTTGCAAGAGTGGCTGTACTTGAAGCACAAATAGCGCAAATGTAGAACCGATAGAACCTGTAGTAGAATAATAACGATAGGGGTGTAAAGCCCCTATCATAAAAGAAAAAGATAATGAGTGTATTTGAACCTTTTAGCATACAATTGAGCGTACTTGCAATAGTATATGTCTTGGTATTTTTCGTGATCATGCTTGACTTAATTTCGGGCATTGGCAAGGCGAAACGGAGAGGAAAGTTGCGTAGTTCGTATGCGTTAAGAAAGACGGTAGACAAGTTGGTACGTTATTTCTCTATGCTACTTGTGATAACCGCTATAGATACGGTGCAGATGTTGGCAATATCTCAGTGGGATATATCAACAGGACACCACATACCTGTGTTGCCGTTCTTAACGTTCTTAGCGGCTATGTTTGTTGGATTTATTGAGCTGAAGTCAATCTACGAAAATAGCGATGAGAAAGAACAAGCGAGAATAGAAGATGCAGCCGAGGATATTGGCAAGCTCGCGGCTAAGTTCCCAGAGATAATAGAAGAATTGAAACGATATAAGAACGATTAAAAATGAAGTGGTTTAGTATTGAAGAGCTGTGCGACAGCGCAACGGCTAAAGAATTTGGTATCGACAATACGCCTACTCCACAGGCAGTAGAGAATATGACACGACTTATCAATGTGGTACTTGACCCATTGCGCGAGGCTTACGGCAAACCTATCACGACAAATAGTGGATACCGTAGCCCGGCACTTAATAAGGTGACGAAAGGTGCGTCGAAGACAAGTCAGCACATGACTGGCGAGGCGGCGGACATTACTGTTAAAAGCAAGGAGGGAAATAAATGGCTGTTCGACTATATCAAGGATAACTTGCCTTACGACCAACTGATTGACGAGTACAATTACAGTTGGGTGCATGTTAGTTTTAGAAAAGGTAGAAATAGAAAAGAAATATTACATAAAACATGAAAAAGGTTGTCTTTGTACTTGCCTTATTATTGATAGGGTGTACAAAATATGTACCTATAACTACAATCCAAAAAGAAATCCAATACATTGACAAGTATGTAAAAGATAGCATTTATACAGCCGACTCTGTAATAATACATGAAAGTGGCGATACAATTTTCAACGACCGAATAAAGTATGTATACATCTATAAGGAGATAAGAGACACACTTTATCATTCGCGAATAGATAGTATACCGTACCCTATAGAGGTAGTAAAAACAAAAGCCGTAACACCCAAATGGGCATGGTATACTTTGGTAATTAGTGTTATTTGTGTCGTTTCTCTATTTGTTCTAATATGGAAGAAGATTAGGAATTTAAGGCTATGATGGCTTTTACACCTCAGTCATTATAACCCTAAAATTCAAATACAAATGGAAAAGAAATTAATAAAATCAATATGTGAAGTTGTATCGGAGTACACCGATGTTACTATAGAAGAAATGAGAAGCAAAAGCCGTAGAGAAGATATAGTTGATGCAAGATTTATGAGTATTTACATTTGCTTTCAAAAATTAGGCATAGCAACTTGTGTGTTGTGTGAATACTTTGCAATGACAAAACAAAATATCAGCTACGCAGTAACAACATTTAACGACCGCAAGCGTGACAAGCCTTATTTGGGTATGGCTTATAAAGGAGTCATACAAGAGTTAAAAAACAACTCTATAATTGAATAAAATCCGTTTTATAAGCATATAGAAACGGTAAAACAATCACTTATTTAAGATAAATGCCAAGAATACCTTTGTAGTGCAGTCGATATTGGCTGTAACTATAAAGGTGTTTTTTATGGAACTAAAAGATTATGCCGAATTAAAGGCGTTGATGAGTGATGAAAAGAAAGACGGTTGGGGTACGGACAACCGCACCGCTATTTGGTTGATTGTTGCCGTTATTGCTGTTGCTATTATATTTTGGGCATGGCATAAAGGATGTGACGAAAAAACACAAATCGCAGTAGGTCTTGCCAAGTTGGATGGTCGAGTAGATGCTATTGAGCCTGCTGTTACAGCTCATGGCGAAAACCTCTTTAAATTGAATGGAACAACAAGTGCAACTGTTCAAGGAGTTAAAGACATGAAGGAGTGTTTCGGCAATCAGCTCTTTGAGTTGAATGATGAAATCTTCTACAATCCAAGTCGCAGAGGTCGCAATTCGGGTTGTTGTGGTGGCAATAGAGAGTTTAAGCAAACATCTACTTACAACCTTGCCTCTACCAACGTTACTGTTGATGAGACTTGCCGTAGCTAACAAAAATGGGCGCACCCGAAAGGGTGTGCCTTTATCGTTTAATTAATAACTTAAAGACATGAAATCGAAAATAGAAGTAAGAGTATTTGCCGTAGAGAAAGCAATCAGCATTATGGGTGTTGGCACTCCAGACAAAGATGTTATCTCTAAAGCAAGAGAAATAGAGGCTTATGTTATTGGAGAAGCCGAGTTGCCCGATGTATATGATGAGGCTAACGCATACACCAATGTAGTAGGCAACTTACTCGGTAATGTATTAAATAAATAGCTATGTTCGGCAAAAAAGAGGTAGAGTTAAAATTCTCTACAAGGGCAGACGCATTTGCTTATATGCTTGCTCACTTGTTAGAAAAAGGCAAAGACCCTATGGATGCAGCTAAACAAGCGGATGAGTTTGCCAATATTTTTGCCGTGAATATGGGTTTGCCGACACAAGTAGAACCTGAAGTTAAGGGGATTGATAAATACTTGAAAGAAGCAAATAAAATTGCTTGTTATTGCAAGGATAATCCACAGCTTGTAGAGTTTATTACAGGCGCATTAACATTTGCGGTAGGTGCAATATTTGGAAAGAAAGAGAGCCAACCCGATCCAAAACCAATAGAAAAAGTAGAATTTGATAAAATAGATTGATATGTTGAGGAAAATCACAATAGCTGTAGATTGTGCCGATGACCAAGAAAGGGATATGGTGCAAGATATAATGGCAGAAATTAGCGGTATGGGCATTTTATCCGCTAATAGTATAATTGGTATGTACCCATTCTTAAAAGCCAACAGAGCGCAAATATTTGAGTTGTTTGGTATGGTGTCAAAAAATGGCATTAAATCTATTATTAGCGCAAAAGGAATAAGTATGCTAACACAATTGACAAGAAGATGAGATTGAACGAAACGTGCTGTGGTGATTGCAATCAGTGCGAATTGATTAAGAGTGGTAATGTGGATATGATACCTTGCGTACTCGACCAAATCTTCCAAAGACTGCAAAGAATGGAGAAATCAAAAGAGTTAGTTTTTTCACAAATAAATACAGAAGAATATGAGTTACAAAGAAATGCTGGAAAATGCCAAAGCAAAAGGAATGACAAACGAGAAAATGATGTGGGATAGTATAGACAACCTTAGTGGTATGCTATTGTTGATGGAAAAAGAACATCCCAAAGAGTATTGGAAGTTCATGCGCAAGCAACATGGCATTATCTATAACAATCATTACGAAAAAGAGTTTGCCGAATGGGATGTAAGCCAAATAGAGTACACAAACAAAGAGGGTGCTAAAAAATATGGTGCGTATTGGACTGCCGAACAGATCGAGAGTGCTACAATGGGCATGAAGTTTCCTGCCGGCACAACCAAATGGGATAAGTATGTAGCGTTTAATGTTGCCCACTCCGATTTTTGCAAGAAGTTTGACGATGAGCAGATTTTGGACATTGCTTTTTCTTTCTTCTTTGCAGATGAGGACTGGGGTAGTACCACAAAGGTATGGGAATATATGAAATGCAAAAACTCTTAGAGAATGAGGGTAGATTGACCGACTATCAGTTTACCCTTTTACTCTTTCTAACTTTCTAATTTCTTTCTCCTTGTAAGCAATGCTTCGGGCGAAGAAGTTAGGGTACGGGGATTTTCTTTTTAAGGTCTCAATCTCCGCTTTGAGCTGTATTATTCGTTGCTCCTCAAAGGTCATTCTTTTTGAATTTATCCTTTAGCTTGTTAAGGAAATGTTGAATAACACTTTCTTCGTGTCTATTATCCGCTTTAATTTCCTCTAACAGCTCGTTTAGTAATTTGTTGGTAAACAATACCACCTTTGGAATTTCGTTGAATACACGCGATTTATATTCGTTTTCAATTGATGTAGCTTTATCAAGTGTCAAACCTTTTTTAGGTCTGTGAGGTACGGCATTTATTTTGCCGTCTTTCTTGATTATAAAATACCACTCGCCATATACATTGACTGAGGGGAAATATTCTTCATTGTATTTAAGTATTTCTCTTGTATTGAATTAGTTTGATTAATTTATCTATCACAGCGAATAGTACAGGTATGCCGAAGAAAACCAATATCGGCAACCAAATCGGGCAAAACACCCACCACCATGACAAAAAACTACCACTTAATTTAGACACCAATAAATAAATTTGTGTGCCACCTAAAATTGCTGACAATATACCTATGATTGTCAAGCAACATCCTCTACCTGTTATCTCCATCGCCATCTATTTTATTGCGTTCTTTTCTACTTTGTAGTTTATCCAAATTAAACTGACAAACTTCTTCAAGTGAATATCCTAAGCATTGCGCCAATCCCGCGACAAACCACTGAATATCTCCAAGCTCCGAAATTATAAGCTCTATATCGGCTCTTGTTAGCTTTTCATCGTTGTCTATTAGTTGGTTATTGTCAATGCTTGCATTTTCTTTTCTTATATGCTTGGCTATTTTACCCATGAGTTCGCCAACCTCGCCGGCTAACCCAAAACTCATATAACTAAAATTGTTACAACTCGCCATGCAAGTAGACATGGCATTTGCTTGATAGTCGTTTAGTGTCATACTTTTCTTTCGTTGAATAATTCGTTTATTGTGTCTAATATTAACGGTTTAACTTCGTCTACCACATCGCCAAAAGATTGAGAATATTTCTCATTACCTACTGCATCTATAATCTTATTAATTTCCCTTGCAGTTTGTTGTAGGTGTTTAAGCAATAGAACTATAGGTAATTCTACATACTTATCGTATTTTTGTATGAGTTCCAACAAGTCAATGCCAGTTCCCTCTACAATATCCGACAAAATACAGATTACACGCAAATAAAAATTTGCTTTCTCCTTGTCGTTATCCGATATAGGTATATCCGACATTGTAATTTCCTCTTTGATTTGCAATAATCTGTGATGTTCTCTCGCGATTTGGTCAAATGCTGTAAATCTTCCCTCTCTCAGCATTTTTAGCATTTTCTTTTCTTGTGCAATTTGCGTAATTGGATGTAAGGTTCTCATCTGTTTAATTGATTAGTTATGTACTCTCCCAGTTCATGTTGAATTAATTCTGCTTTTTCTTCTGTCAACCCGCAATTCAAAATTAAGTGAGTTGCTCCGCGAATGTAAATCATGGGTTTGTCTTTCATTCTAACTACCTTTTTAGCTCTATCGTATCTAAAAACTGTAGCCATGTTTATAACATAACCGTTAATTTTGTCGGTAGCTCTCCGAAGAAAATCTGCATCCAGCCCGAAGTAAGCACCTATTATCTCTCCACTATCATCGTATATATTAGAGTGGTCGCAATGGAAAGGAGTAGAAAAATAATACCGAAAATCTTTCATTTTTTAAGACTTATATAAAATAAAACGATAATTACAAGGATTATAAAAACAAAAAACAACAAAGGACAAGCATCTATTATAATCGCTGAAAAGACAATAAATAGAGCGAATAGAGCGAACAATAAAAGTCCTAATATATACCGCATCATAAGTTTACCTCTAATTCTTTTTGGTTTATACTAAAATAGGCGTTTTGCAATTCGTGTAGTGACTCGATAATAAGAGATATTCGATTGTTTATATCTTTATCTACAAAGACACACCAGAAGTCACTATCCCAACGGACTATTTTGATATTATCTTTTTCGTAGCAAGGTTTATCCCAATAATCGGTTTTGCATTGTGTAAATCCTAATATTGTAAGAAGTTCTATGGTTATCTGGACCGGCTCTAAATCCTTATCATCGCACTCCCATACATCCCCCTCGTTGTTATTAAAATTGAGTTGTACCCAATCTTTACCTACTGCGTACACATACATAGGAAAACCATTGTTCGTATCTTTAACATAGTTTCCTAATCGTAATTCTTTAGTTGGTATCATTATTGCTAATTTTTATATTTTGTAATTTACTCATTAATAACTCTGCCATTTTCCTTGACATTCTCATATCGAAAGAAGATAACACGCAAATACTACCGTTTTTTAAATGTATCGAACATTCTCCATCTTCCCACACAAACGCAGTATATTTATCCGAAGAAAATCTATAGTTCAAACCCCAATTTTCCTCGTAATGGAAATCATCGACATTGCTTATTAATTCTTCCCATAACTTCCTTTCTTTTTTTAAATATAACTTGCAATATAAATTGTTTTCGGGTTCAAGTTCAATGTATAAATTTAAAACCACAAGTATTACAAATAGTGATAAAAAGAAAATTCCTAATGCGATATTCATAACTCTTCCTCATTATATATACAAATTTGCCAAAACAACCATTCAAATTGAATAGTCATACTACTGTAAACTAAAATTGTTGGAAATACCGTAAGCCATGAGTTTTGAAAAACCCAAACATGTTTATTTAATTTGTATTCTTTGTATCTCATAATATCTCAATTTTAATCGGTTCTCCACTATCCGCACATCTTAGTGTTGTGCTTTTGTAGCAGTTGTCTGTCGGTGCATCCTTAAATATGTAATGCAACATTTCACGATATAAGTAGTAGCTTTCGGCTAAAAACTTCTTTTGATATACATTCGGGCAATTGCCACCATTCCAAGAATAACTTGCACCGCGACCGTATTTTTCGTTCAATTCTGGTACTACCAACTCATGCAGTTCTTCTAATTTTTCTCTTACCTCTTTCCCCTTGTCAAGTAAGCATGTGCTATTGTATAACTCAGTTTGCCCCGCCAAAAATCGGCAACAATCCTCTATGCAGTTAGCAATTAGTCTTAATTGATGTTCGGTAACAGTTACTCTAAATTTCCTCATAATACTATCTCATTAGTGTAATACAATTTACCTTTATAACCTCTCGCTTTCAATTCTTCTATAAGTTGTCGAGGTTTGAAATCCTTTAGCAACTCATTACCCCCCCCCTATAGATTTATTTGAGTATTGTTTATTTCTCTCTCTTGCACAACTCTTGCAATAGCTTTGTAATCCGTCTTTGTTTTTGTTAGATACATGAAACTCTGTTGTAGGTAACTCTTGCCCACAACAAACACATTTTTTTGTTTCCATAATTAAAATGGTGTTGCTTGTGAATAATCTATTTGTGTAACTTCTCGATCGTAGAATTTTGTGGTCTCTTTCTCAAACCCACAAATGAACTTACCGATACCGATATTTCTACCTTTGGCAATATCTATTAAAGCTGTGCCGTTGGTGTCTATTCCGCTAAACTCATCGCTGTATTGTCTGCCGTAGTATTCAGGTCGGTAAATCAATAAAACAATATCAGCCGCTTCTGCAATTTGCCCGCTATCTCTTAATCGCGCCATTGTAGGCACAGGGTTTTCCCTGTCTCGGTTTAGCTGACTCAGCGCGATAACCCAAATATCCAACTCCTTTGCAATGTTCTTTAATCTTCTTGCCACATCACCCATTTGTTGTTCTTTGTTTGAGCCTTTCATGTTTACGTTAAGGATTTGCAAGTAATCAACTACTACACCATCTATGTCGTATTTGGCTTTAAGGCTTCTTATTGAATTGAGGATGTTGTCGATATTAGAAGTTGATTTATCATCGAAGAAAACCCCTAAACCACTCAATTGGGAAACGCCATAGTCAAGCTGTTGCAACTGGTGTGTGTCAAGTCGAGAAAATAGGATTTGATTTGCGGGCAATCCACTTTCAATCGAAATCATGCGCGATGCTATTTGTGTCATTTTCATCTCCATTGAGTACATGGCTACCTTACTACCCGACTTAACGGCATTGTTCATCAACGTAACAGCAAGTGATGTTTTACCTTGCGAGCTTTCAGCCGCGATAATGATAAGGTCGGATTTTTGCAAACCACCCATTTTTTTATCGAGGTAACTAAACCCTGTTGGAGTTCCTGTAATTACTCCACCGTTAAGGTTAGAGATAACCGTTTGCTTAACTCCTTGCAGTGCATCATCAATGGTAAAAATTTGGTTGTCGGCAGACTGAAAAATATTAGAGAGTCTATCCATTGCTTCCCTTTGTACATCGGCTATATCCTCTCCGTTTTGAATGTTTGTGTAAAGGTTATAACCAATATTACATAATTGCCGTTTGATGTTTAAGTCGTGCAGATGGGCTGAATGTTGGTACACATCTGGTGTGTGCGCAGTAAAAATCTCCGACAACTCCACCATATCAACCTTGTTTCCAACCTTGCCCATTACTGCTATAAGGTCTGCTCTATCGCCTTTTTCGGAAATATCAACAATGGCTTTGTAGATAACCTTATGGCTATCTCGTGTAAAGCAATCTTCCGACAATAAAGACTTAACCTCTCCAAATGCAGTGCGCTCGTTCATGAGAGTGCCGAGTACCGTTGCTTCGGTTGCTATGTCTTGCAGTTCCATATCTCTTTAATGGCGATAAATAAATTTCTTCTTCTTGAGCGAAAAGCCTTGTTGAGTTCGATTTTCCTAATTATGTCGGTTGCGATATTTCCGCTTATACCCATATCTTTAAGCTCCTGTATCTCGGCTTTTGTCGGCATTGTCATGTTATCGTAGCAATACTTAGCCATTGACCGCACCCATGAGAGAAAGTGTTTATAATCATCCTTTGCATCTTTCAATAGTAGGTCGTTGATAGCTTTGTAGTCTATTTGTTCGCGTTTTATTTGTTGGCGCAACCAATTTGAAAAATGGTTTATAGCTTCAGCGTAATTCTTGTGGGTAATATCCCGGGAGTAATTAAAATCGTTAAACTCTTTGATATAATTAAGGCAATCTGCATACGTTATTGAATTTTGCATACAAATTGCCTCTAATCGCGTTTTATCTTGCGTTAGGTCTATCGCTACATCTTTGGGATTATCTTCTGCTACAAGCGAAAGAAACGGCATATAATTAACATTGTCATCCTCTTTGCTCTCGCCAAACAAAAGTTTCTCTACCATTGCGTAGATAATCTTCGGTCGCATGGATTTTGGTGCTTGGGTATTGACCGCTACCCACCATTCTTTTTTAAATGTCATGTTAATTCGTGTTGGAAGTAAGCCTTATCTTCAGTGAAATAAACACACTCTACTACTCCATTATATCGGGCGATGTCGATGTCTGTAATTTCGTTTCCATTGATTTTATCGCCTATTCGGTAAGGTAGTGTGTTGTTTGCGTAGTTAACTTTAAGCTCGATTACGGCTCGGTCGTAGTTTTCTTTTAATACCATTAATCGGTCTTTGTATTCTTCGTGGGTCATACTATATATAAGTTATATCTTTTGCAACTTCCATAAATGCTTCTATAAATGCCAAAACATCCTCTTTGTATGTTGTGTCAGGATCAAACCAATCAAAATTTGGAATTGCATCTACTACAACATCACAAACTTTGTCACTAAATATTATATCGTATACGTTTTCCCATTCATCCTCAGTAAAACTATGCGCATTGTCATACACGTGATTTGCTATTTCTAAAGCTCTATCAAGGGGTTCTCTGTATTCTTTTAAAACTATTACAGCCATATTAAAATCAAGATTAAAACTTTACATAATTTTTGCACTTCTAAGTTTTAGAGTACTTATATCATTTTTTGTGTTATATTTCTGTTGTGTTACAAGTATAGTAATATCGAATTTCTAATTCTTCACTGGTTATCGCACTTACGATATTTTGTAGTTCGTGGAGATATTTAATTGTACGCAAATGACAATTCCATCCCCCATAGCGAATGTGTGCATCTATTATATTTTCATCCATTACAACTTCAATTCTATGATAATTGTAAAGATTAATTTCGTACGAGTCGCAACCTCTACCAAACATTTCTTTAAAGCCATATTTTTTCAATATTTCT
>JAEIGA010005568.1_pt1 | contig 19239 bp, 19 predicted proteins | sample 9270691 | NCBI WGS metagenome assembly JAEIGA01 (sample SAMN17057246, study PRJNA624740) | gut metagenome | biome: biome; isolation source: fecal sample | host: Bos grunniens | place: China: Xizang | collected 2019 | reverse complement strand
TTTGCAATCACACTGCGGAAACTTTCTTCCAACACACCCACCATCGTAGTGAGGTTGATGTTCTTCATTTCCTGAAATTCGCCAAACGTGTCGATCAGGCTTGGAGCCACTTCTTTTTTCTTTGCCATAAAAAGAGGTTGAGACAAGAGCATTTCTCCCCTGCCTCATTATTATTTATTATTTTATTATTTGAAATCAATCACATATTTCGTGTGCTTCACATCCGCATACTTGAATGTGTAGTCCACTTCTTCCATAACGGGGCGCTTCTGACCTTCCTTCTTCACCTTCTGAGTCACTGTCACCGTGAATTCTTCGGGAGTCACATTTGAAAGTTCGCCCACAAATTTCTTGCCCTCGCGTGTCAACACCTCCACTTGTTCTCCCAAGTGGATTTCATACTGGCGCAACACCTTAAAGGGTTGACCAATACCGGCACTGCCCACTTCAAGTTCAAAGTCTTCCTGCTCACGGTCGAGACCAGCCTCAATGAACTTGCTCAATTCCACACAGTCTTCAATCCACACGCCTTCTTCATGGTCAATTTCTACCACGATGCGTGCATCAGCGCTGATAGAGAGGTCGCAAAGGAAATACTCCTTACCTTCGAGCCACTCATCCACCAACTTTTTAACGATACTTTTATCAATCATGTATTGTTAAGAATTTGTGTCCACACCAAGGTTACATAACAAGCAACGACAGCATGAACTAATCATTTGATTAAGAAAAGTGAGGAACCCTTGTCGGACCCCTCACTAACTTCTGTGTGCAAAGTTACTATATTTTATATAAGTGACAAAGTTTTTTGAAGAAAAAGCGCCTTAAAAGCTTAATGGGAATAAAGTTTCTAAAGCTTAAAGCCTTCAAAGTTTTAGAGTATTTAAGGTCTCTAAAGTCTTTAAAGTCTCTAAGGTCCCATCCGGATTAACAAGCGTGCGTCGTTAAAGACCTTAAAGACCCTATTAAACTCTAAAAGCCTCATTAAGATTAAAACTAAAATCCCCTCTTCTCCTTCCTCACCCGCATCATCCGCTCGCTGAAACCGCCATTCTTCACAAAGTCATCCGAGAGGCGTTGCAATTGCTTGTGAAGCAGATAGTCAGCCTGTTTCAGCAGTACGATGGTCATGTTGGCGATTGTTTCGGGTGGGCGTGTTTGCGCTAAATTCATAAAGAAGTGTGCATCATTATGCTCTATGCCAAGGCTACGCATAGCAATGAGTTCTGCCGAACCTTGTTCCCATTGGCGGTGTGCGTGAGTCTTGAGGTAATCCTCAAAATCTTCGTGCAGTTCATGCAAACTTGCCTTTGCGACATTCAGCAATTTAATCTCGGTCTTCGCCGAAGTGCCTGAAGCCATACATCCCTCAACGATATTCTGCTTACCCGAACGCGCCGCCTGCACCATCTGATCAATAGTGCGGTCACCCTTTTGCAAGTAAGTGTGGCAAAAGTAGTAAGTGAGTTGAAAGATCACATCCGCCTTCTGATAACTCAACAACTTCTTGTAATTGCCGCGCGGAGGAATCAAATCTTCAGCCATAGTATTTATGATTAAGGGGTTTAGAATAAAAGGGTAAGGTCTCTAAAGAGTTTAAGGTCAATAAGGTCATTAAGGTCATTAGGGTCATTAGGGTCTCTAAGGTCCCATCCGGGGTAATCAAGCGTGCGTCATCTGGATGAGCAAGTGTGCGTCGTTAAAGACCTTAAAGACTCTAAAGACCTTAAAGACCTTATTGGTTTCCACCTACTTCATCCCCGCGCGATATTTTCCTTCTTCTTTATCCTCCAGCATAGAGAGGTAAGAGGCATAGCGACTGGGGGCAAGTTGGTGATTTTCGAGGGCTTCGAGGACGGCGCAACCGGGTTCGTTGATGTGCATGCAGTTGTTGAAGCGGCAGTTGTGGGAGATTTCGAAGATGTCGCGGAAGTAGTGGGCTACTTCTTCGGGTTCCATGTTGAAGGTACCAAATCCCTTGATGCCGGGAATATCGATAATGCTTCCGCCAAAGGGAAGGTCGCGGAGTTCGCTGAAGGTAGTCGTGTGCATCCCCGCGCCGTGGGCGTCGGAGATTGCGGCGGTCTTTACATTCGCTCCAGGGATAAGTACGTTCATGAGCGTGCTCTTCCCTACTCCGGAATGTCCGGCGAGCAGGGTGGTCTTATCCTTCATAATTTCACGGAGGGCGTCAATGCCTTCTTCTCGAAGGGCTGAAACGGCGTAGCAGTCGTAACCTACCAAGCGATACATCGCCATGAGGTAATCAGCCACATTGCGTTCTTCCTCCGTAAGGTCGTCCATCTTATTAAAGAGCAACACTACGGGCACGCGGTAAGCCTCAGCCGAAGCCAAGAAGCGGTCGATAAAAGTAGTGGTAGTTTCGGGGCGCGCAATGGTAATGACCAACACGGCAAGATCTACGTTTGCCGCCAAGATATGACTTTGCTTCGAAAGGTTGGATGCCTTGCGGATGATGTAGTTGCGGCGCTCATCAATCTCTGTAATAAACGCCGCTTCGCCTGCGGCACCTTCACGCACCGTTACCCCATCACCAACGGCAACGGGGTTTGTAGAGCGAATGCCACGCAGGCGGAAATTGCCCTTAACTTTACATTCCAGAATGCGCCCATCGTCTGTGCGCACTTCATACCAGGAACCGGTATTTCGAATTACTATGCCGTGCATAAGGGGAAAGGAGAAAGGAGAAAGGAGAAAGGAGAAAAACCATGCGGTGTATTCTACAACTCACTTCTCCCTACCATCATATTAAGTAAAAAAGGGAGAAAGGAGAAAGGAGAAAGGAGAAAACCATGCGGAACTTCATCGCGCCAGCAACTTTCTCCTTTCTCCTTTTTCATTTCTCATTTCAAACTTACACTGTCATAATTTCCTTGCTCTTTTCAGCGAGCAATTCTTCAACCTTCTTGACCATCTTATCATGGATTTTCTGAAGGGTTGCTTCAGCGTCTTTTTCAAGGTCTTCAGAAAGTCCGTCCTTCACTGCCTTCTTCATCTTTTCGATACCGTCACGGCGCACGTTGCGGATGGCAATCTTTGCTTCTTCACCGTGAGCGTTACACTGCTTTGTGAGGTCGCGACGGCGCTCTTCGGTGAGGGGAGGAATACCGAGGCGGATGACTTCACCATTATTTTCGGGCATGATACCCACGTTAGAGTCAATAATCGCCTTTTCGATGTGGTGGAACATTGACTTATCCCAAGGCTTGATGGCGATAGTGCGCGCATCGGGAGTAGTTACGGCTGCCACATTGTTGATGGGCACCATAGAACCGTAAGAGTTTACACGAATTTCATCAAGGATATGCACATTTGCCTTACCTGCACGGATGTGAGAAAGGGTTTCTTCAAGGTGCATTACGCTCATTTCCATTTTTTCCTCGCACTGAGCAAGGCAATCTTTCACGTCAAACATTGTGTCTGGACTTTATTAGAGTTGTTATTATTGATTTCCGTTTCGCCAAGGAAGCAGAATACTCGGCACTTCCAAGCGGTAATTTATTTGGCAAAGATAAATATAAATCATTGAATAGCGAAATTTGCGGTCGCGTAATTCACGAGAAGCGGGGGGAAACTAAGTAGTAGGTAGTTAGGAGTAGGTAGTAGTGAACCATGCGGGACATATAACGAACGTAAAGACGTCATATTATGGCGTCTCGGTAGCAAGCGGAAATCCACTTGACCTATAGGGACGCACGGCGCGTGGCGCCAAATAAAATGAACTTTAGTGGATAACACGTATTTTATTCCTCCAAGAAAAAAATGGAGACGAACCATCTCGGTCCATCTCCGCAAAAATATGAAAACATTTAGACTTATTTCTTTGCCTTGTCGCACTTAGGTGCGTCACACTTCTGTGCCTTATCACACTTCTTGTCGCAAGGTTTGTCACACTTCTGTGCCTTGTCACACTTCTGCATCTTACCGCACTTGCCAGCCTTCATGCCGTGCATCTTGCCGTGCTTCATACCAGGTTTGCCCATCATATGGCGCTTGCCCTGCTGTGCCTTACCCTTTTCGCAGAAGATCACCTTGAGCTGCTTTGCATTGAGCTTTGCCTTAAACTTCTTGAGGTAAGTGCTCTTTACGCCAGCGATATCTTCCTGACACTTAATCTTGTTTTCCAATTGCTTGAGGATTTCAGCATCTGTACACTGTGAGCAATCCTTCTTATCCTTCTTGCAAGCATACTTTGTGCGAGTATCCTTCAACTTCTGCTGATATTCTGCGAAGAGAGGCTTGAACCACTGTGCTGTAGCATCGTCGAGCTTCATTTCCTGCACGAGGCGGTCTGCACATGCCTTGGGAGCATCACACTTCTTACCTTGCGTGGGGCACTGAGCGAATGTTGTTGTTGCACTTACTGCAAGAACAACGAGAGATAGAATGAACTTCTTCATGATAAATTAGTTTACTGTGTTAATAACTATACGCTATGCAAATGTTTTTACAAATTGCATTTTTGATATTGCAAATATACGCCTTTATTGGGAATCGGCAATACAATCACGGAGGTATTTCCGTCGCTTTCGACGAATACCCCGTTTTTATAGATAATCCGCAAGGGACGCTTAAGAAATTAAGATTCATTAAGAAGTCCCTTGCGGAAATAAAGTGGGGGTGGCACCCGAAATCACCTACTCGGATTGGTGTAGGCATTTATATACTAACAACTTAAAAATTGGGTTCGCCACCACCCCATTGTCCACCTCCGTGACCGCCAAACGAGCGTTCACCTCTGGGAAAACCACCGCGCTGTCCGCCCTGTCCCTGACGGTTCATGCGGGGCATAAACAAACTTCGCAACTGTTGAGGAGTCAATTTTTCTTGGAACTTGAGGAAGTAAGTACGCTTTACTGCGACTTCCTCTTCCGCACGTGAGAAACTATTGACGATGGATTCCAAAATCTCAGCATCGTCAAGTTCTTTCTTTTCCACACGGTACTTATGAGCTACGACGAAGAGCGCCATGTTATACTCTTTATAGAGGGGCTTAAACCATGCAGCCGTTTCGTCGTCCAACTTGAGTTCACTCGCCTTACGCTCAATCATTTTATTAAGGCGTTCTTCTGCCTTTTCACGGTCAAACTCCTGAGCAAAACCTGCTCCCATGCCTACAACCATGAGCAACAAGAGGGTCATAAATTTCTTCATGCTTTTATACTATTTAAGGTAAATACTCCAACACTTTGGCGGTAAGGAAAATCACGCCAACCTGTGTTTTCAGAAGCAAAATTAGAACCTTCATGCGCTTCTACAAAGCATTCCCTTGATTTTGAACATCTCCACTCGACCAACTCCCCAATTTTATAGATGAAACTGCACACTGAGGTTTTACAAATCTGTTATGCTTCACACCACACTACTTTAATATTGGACAACATTGGACTTCTTAAAAACAAATTACCGATTAGTTTGAATTAACTCCATGTTAATTTGAATTAAACGCCGTTTTGTTTTATCCAATAAGGAGGTTAGGAATACAACCACAAATACACTCGTCACAATCTCCTAACATGAAACTCCCCCACACTACTTCAACCGTAATGCAGGGGAGCAACTCAATTATCATTATGGGTTACTGAAAGACTTCAGTAGTACACCGATATCGCATCGGCAATATGTTTATTCAGTGACTTCAAACACTTCCTTGCCCATACCGCAGAGGGGGCACACCCAATCTTCGGGGAGTTCTTCAAAGGAAGTTCCGGGAGCGATACCTGCTTCGGGATCGCCAAGTTCGGGGTTATAAACGTAGTCACAAACGGTGCAAAGATACTTTTCCATAATTGTTATCATTTTAAGTTGTTATGTTTTTCTGTTCTTCAAACCCATCGGCAGCAACTTCCGTAGGTTTACAGTGCAAAAGTACAATGCTTTTTTGAACTAAACAAACAGAAATTATTTATAGCGCTATAGACGCAAATTATATCGCCTCATTGTCAAGATATTGTGAAGTCAAACAAACAGAACGCCCAGAAGCATTATTTTCCATGCTTAACATCAACTCCACTTTGCAAAATACATATATAATAAGGGGTGTACGCACCCAAGGTTGCGGAAAATGTGCTTTTTCATTGGGCAGGTTGCTCAAAAGTAGTATTTTTGTGCAGAGATAACATATTATATATTACATATAGATTATGGCAAACAATATTTTGAAGGGTAAGCGCGGTATCATCTTTGGCGCGCTCAACGAACAGTCGATTGCTTGGAAGGTAGCTGAAAAGGCTGTTGAAGAAGGTGCAATTATCACACTCAGCAATACTCCCATCGCATTGCGCATGGGCGAACTCGATGGTCTTTCTCAGAAGCTCAACGCTCCCGTAATTCCTGCGGACGCTACAAGTGTGGAAGATTTGAAGATGGTATTCGAACGATCTATGGAATTGCTCGGTGGTAAGATTGACTTCGTGCTCCACTCTATCGGCATGAGCCCCAACGTGCGCAAGCAACGCACTTACGACGACCTCGATTACAACTTCCTTGATAAGACACTCGACGTTTCTGCGATTTCTTTCCACAAGATGTTGCAGGTAGCCAAGAAGATGGACGCGATTGCAGAATACGGTTCAGTAATTGCCCTCTCTTACGTAGCGGCGCAGCGCACATTCTTCGGTTACAACGACATGGCGGATGCAAAGAGCCTTCTCGAAAGCATCGCTCGTAGCTTCGGTTACATCTACGGTCGTGAAAAGCACGTGCGTGTCAACACTATTTCTCAGTCGCCCACTCCCACTACTGCGGGTAACGGCGTGAAGGGTATGCACGACTTGATGTCATTCGCTCACAAGATGTCTCCCCTCGGCAATGCCTCAGCTGACGACTGCGCAGACTACTGCGTGATGATGTTCTCTGACTATACACGCAAGGTAACCATGCAAAACCTCTTCCACGACGGCGGTTTCTCAAGTATGGGTATGAGTCTTCGCGCCATGAACCAGTACTCTAAGGACACTGAAGCCTTTGAGGACGAAAATGGTAAGATTATTTACGGATAACATCTCAAGATAGTAAGGTCTTTAAGGTCCTTAAAGTCTTTAAAGTCTCTAACGACGTTAAAGACCCTAATGACCTTAAAGACCTTTTTATAATATTCCCCATGCTCACTCAAGCAAAAAAACTTCTCAGCGACAACCAGCCCGTTGCCGCCATTGCCCTGCTGACACAATTACTTACGGCGAATCCTGAAAACGAGGAGGCGCTCACTCTGCGCGCTATAACTTTGGTGCAGATGGGACAAACGAAGGAGGCACTCACTGATGTTGACACCCTCATCACGCTTCAACCCACACAACTCGCCTACCCCTTGTTGCGCGCCGACCTCTTGGCGATCGACGGACAGACAGAAAATGCCATAGCCGCCTACCACAGCATCCTTGCTCAGAAACCCGAGGCAGGAAATGTCATCCTCCGTCTCGGCAATCTGCTCCAACAAGCGAAGCGTTGGGAAGAAGCCCTCACCATCTACTCTAACGCTATTGACACCCTGCCCGATTTCGCCGAAGCCTACATGGCGCGCGGAGCCGTGAAGCATCACCTCAAAGACCTTGCCGGAGCCGCAGAAGATCTCAAGCAAGCCCTTACGCTCAAGCCCGAATTGGCGGAACAATTTGAGGGAAGCGTAGCTACGATTGACAAGAAAGGGTGCCACTAAACCCTGCTGATTATATAAGAGCACAAACAACTTCACATCATGAAAGTAACACACATCTTTACCGTCCTATTGTTTGCCCTAATCTCTGCATTGGGAGCAACCGCACAAAATACTGCCTCGGCAATTTCCGACACTGAGAAAGAAAAATTAGAAACATACCTCAAGAACGAGGACTGGGACAGCGCCATTCAACTTGCGCAAGATTTTCAAAATAGGATTGAAGCAAGCACCGACCGTACGTATGAAACAGGAGTGGCATATCTTGAATATGGCCAAAAATTCCTTGCAGCCCATGTCCTCAAAGGAGATAGTGCTATAGTTGCCCCCACGGTTAAAACCGTGCTACAAAAGTACGACGAACTGAAGTTTACCACGACTTCAAATATTGAAGCGCTTACCATAGAAGCCTACAAATTGGATTTCATGAGATTCTTCAACCTCTTGAAAAGGTGGGAGGATTACATCACTTACGGAGAAAAGGTATTGCACAGATTATCATCGCTCGGCTTTCGTATTGGTGCCGAACAGGACAAAGTAGCAACTTCTGTACTGCAAATGCTCATGGGGGTTGCTTGTAATCAGTTAGGACTGGCATATTTGAAACAGGACAACCTTGCTGGGGCGAAACACTGCTGGAACTCCATCAACTTGGTAGTTTCTTCATTCTACAATGTCTTTCCTTCTGAAAAATCTAACGACTTCTACAAGACCTTTGGAGCACAGAATATGGATAGTATCCCCCGCGGATTCTACTATGTGGAAAAAATCAGATGGCAGGGGCAAGAATTTAAGGATTCTGTAATTTACAACACCATCCACTTGGGAGAAGATAACGTTTCTCAAAACATTGTCTTCTACGAAATCAACAATAGTGCGATTTACTCCATCCATCAAAACAATTTGTTGCCCACTCGTATTGACTCATGCAGTTTTACCAGCACCTGGATCAACCCCAATCAAGGCGGAACCATACCGTTTGGGGCTGAAGTGGAGATTGATTACAAAAAGGTATCACACACAGAGGTGCCCTTGCTTCAAAAACTACACACATTCTTACACGCTGAGAATAGCAGCACGGAAAACAAACTCGTTGGCACCTGGAGAGCTGTTTCGGAATCCAAAGGTTTAACATTAGATCCCAATGCACTGCCTTACGTTAAGGTTTACCGCCCCGAGTCTCGCGGTATTATCCATGGGAAAAAGATTCTTTTAAATCTGCCCTTCTTCCCTGGAAATTACACGTCTGAAATCCGCATCGATAACGTAGACTACTTGCCCGACGGCAACACTCGCGAGGGAGGAAATCCATGCACCATTGTATGGCTCAACGAAAACACTCATAAGTTGCAATACAAAGATGCACGAGGTCAACTTCGTGAGGAAATATGGGAGCGTTGCGAATTACCGGATTACCTTAAAATGATAAAATAAGCACACTCCTCAAATTCACATCTGATTTTTCGAGAACTAAGTCCGAGATAATTTGATTTATCTCGGACTTAGTTTTCTTTAAGAGGAATTCGTGAAAAAGTTTATCCCAACAAATACTGTTTAAGTGCGTCAAGCGTGGGCGCCATGGGGATGCTCTGCTTTTCGCCCTTCATAAATTCCTGAAGCTTTGCGGGGATTTCGATCTGCTGGCCGATAATGCGCTCAATCGTGTCCTTGAACTTCGCGGGGTGTGCCGTTTCGAGGAACACACCTACCTCGCCGTCCTTCAAACCTTCCTTCAATGCCTGATAACCACAGGCACCGTGGGGGTCGAGCAAGTAGTTTTCTTCCGCCCAAACCTGCTTCACGCACGCTTCAATCTGTGCGTCGCTATAAGCAGCACCACTGAGGTCCTTACAAATGGCTTCGTGGCTCTCGCCGTAGAAGTCGAGGATGCGCGCAAAGTTGCTGGGATTGCCCACGTCCATAGCGTTGGCAATGGTGCAGACAGAGGTGCGGGGTTCGTACTTACCCGTTTGCAAATACTTGTAAACGATGTCATTACTATTGTTGGCAGCGATGAAACGCTTGATGGGGAGTCCCATGTGTTTGCCAAAGAGACCCGCTGTAAGGTTTCCGAAGTTACCACTCGGCACAGCCACCACCATTTCCTGCTCCTTGCCCATGCGCTTCAACTGTGCGTAAGCATTAAAGTAGTAGAACGCCTGTGGGAGGAAGCGTGCGATGTTAATAGAGTTCGCACTGGTGAGCTTCATGCGCTTGTTGAGTTCTTCATCCATGAATGCCGCCTTCACGAGTGCCTGACAATCGTCAAAACAGCCGTCCACCTCAATCGCAGTAATGTTTTGACCGAGCGTAGTAAACTGCTTTTCCTGAATTTCACTCACCATGCCCTTGGGGTAGAACACATAAACGTGAATGCCCGGCACACCGAGGAAACCATTCGCTACGGCGCTACCCGTATCGCCCGAAGTAGCGACAAGCACATTGACCTGCTTGTCGGCATTGCCCTGAATGAAGTGAGAAAGGAGGCGTGCCATGAAGCGACCGCCCACATCCTTGAAGGCTAAAGTAGGACCGTGGAACAATTCAAGGGCATAGATGTTTTCACTGACGGGAACGACGGGGGTGTCAAAGCTGAGCGTGTCATCAACAATGGCACGGAGCTTATCGGCAGGCACATCTTCGCCAAAGAATGCCTCAGCCACGCGGAAGGCAATCTCCTGAAAACTCATTTCGTGGATATGATCGTAAAACTCCTGAGGAAGGGGTTTCAACATTCGGGGCATATACAAGCCTCGGTCGGCAGCAAGACCCGTTACAACGGCTTCTTCGAGTGCGACGTCAGCTACTTGTTTATTGGTGCTATAGTAGTTCATAAGGGGGAAAGGTTTAGGGGTGAAAAGGTTAAAGGTGAACGGCGCCGTTAATCGTTAACCGCTAACCTTTAACCGTTTAGAATCAATTACTCATAAACGCCTGAATAAATTCGTCCTTTTGCAAGAGGCCGTACGAGCCGTGGAGGGCAGAAACTTCGTCGAAGGTTTCCACGTTGTCGGGCTGAATTTCAGGATTCCAGATGAGGAAGGGGACGGGTTCGGAAGTGTGCGTGCGCAAGCTGCAGGGCGTGGGATGGTCAGGGAGAATGGCGATAGAAACAGGTTCTTCCCAATCCTTCACCGCCTCATAAATGGGGCGCACTACGCGATTGTCGAGGTCTTCAATCGTACGCTTCTTCAAGTCCATGTTTCCCTCGTGACCCGCTTCGTCGCTGGCTTCGATATGCAAGTAAACGAAGTCCTGCTTGCGGAGGGCGTCGAGTGCCACACTGACTTTGTTTTCGTAGTTCGTATCAAAAAGTCCAGTAGCTCCCTCAACCTCGGGCGTTTCAAAGCCTGCGTAGTGACCAATACCGCGAATGAGGTCTACGGCTGAGATTACCGTACCCGACTTCACCTCGGGGAATTTCTCACTTAGGAGTTCCATCTGCGGACGGAAGCCTCCGCCCCAGGGCCAAATGCTGTTCGCGGGATCCTTGCCCTGCTCCATACGGCGAAGATTGATGGGATGATTCTTGAGCACCTCCTGCGAACGCAAGATAAGGTCGTTGATAAGTTCTGCCGTTTCCTGCGCCTCGGGAACATTGGCACGCACCATTCTTGGGCGGTAAGGCTGACCGGGAACGTCGTGGGGCGGAGTGCAAGAAATGCGCTTGTCACCACCCTTAATGACGAGCAAATGGCGGTATTGGATACCCGTGTGGAAACGCACGCGATCGTTACCCAAAGCTGCTTGAAGCGCCTTAATGAGTTCGTCGGCTTCTTCCGTAGAAATGTGTCCCGCAGAGTGGTTCTTGATGCAGTCTTCTGTAATGCAGATGATGTTGCAACGAAGGGCGAGTTCACCTGGTTGGAGTTCAACACCGATGCTTGCAGCTTCGAGCGGACCGCGACCTTCATACACTTTATCCAAATCATAACCAAGCACAGACATATTCGCCACCTCGCTACCGGGATGGAATCCGGGCGCCACAGTCATCAAGCGCCCCGTGCGCCCCTTACGTGCCAACTCGTTCATAAAGGGAGTGTAAGCCGCTTGCAGAAGGGTCTGTCCATTGAGTGCTTTGATAGGCCAACCAGCCATGCCATCGCCAAGAATAATGATGTGCTTCATAGAATTGAATATTTTAGCGCCTGCGGAACGTAAAAATCCACACGGCGGGGATAGGAAATAAGTAATAGTATAAGGGGATTCCACCCTGCATAAACAAATGCAAGAGGTGAAGCAAAGTCCTACGGATGCAGGAGAAGTCTGTTCACAGGAAACAATACAAGTGTACGAAAAATGTGTTTCACATAGAAACACGAAATGAAGCCCCTACCCTCGATGGGTAGTGGATGTCCCAGCGCCGGAAGTTGTAGTGGCGATATGTAAGAAGAAAGCACTCATTACAATTACTGCGTTAGGAGGTGTTGATAAATGTGCTGTTTCTGCGGGGTGCGCCTCACGAGGAGAGCGACACCAACCGCTACAGCTGTCTAGTTTGTTTGTGTTGTGTGAATAGAGGTGAACGATGTTACACATCAAAAAGTCATCGTGCAACCATTGTTCACTTGCAAATGTATAAAGAAAAGCATTATACCAAACACTTTTTGCAAGAATTTTTCAAAAACTGCTAACTTTTTATCATTTGAACCCATAACAAACCACCAATATTACACAAACACCACCGATGTGCGCAATTTTTCAAGAAATTCACACGTCATGAGTCCGCCATTGCGACAATAGGGGACAGCACTTAGGCTTTATCAACCATCGTCAAAGGATAAATGCTCCCCACATCCCAAATTCCAAAAACAAATTGGGAGATAAACAAAATTAACTGGGAGATTGTTTCATTTATCTCCCAGTTAATTTTCCATATTACGCAACCTATATTATACGCATTCCTATAGGTTGACATAAATCGTATGATTCGGTATAAAAAATCTTATCTGAAGGAATCCGTCAGCAACTTGATTTCAATGCTGGGCGAGATGCGCTCATATAATATATTATATACGGCATCAAGGATGGGCATATTTACATGATACTGGCGATTGATGTCCTTCATGCACTTCGTGCCGTAATATCCCTCGGCTATCATTTCCATTTCTATCTGTGCCGACTTCACGGAGTAGCCCTTACCAATCATTTGTCCGAACACGCGGTTGCGCGAGAAGTTGGAATACCCCGTCACAAGGAGGTCGCCCAAATATACACTATCGTAAACATTGCGCTCAATGGGGTAAACGGCACGAAGGAAGCGGTTCATTTCCTGCACAGCGTTGGACATCAACACCGACTGGAAGTTGTCGCCATACTTCAACCCGTTACAAATGCCGGCGGCAATAGAATATACATTCTTCAACACCGAAGCATACTCAATACCGATGACATCCTGACTGGTCTTGGTCTTGACATAACTGCTTGAGATTTTCTCTGCCAACATCTGCGCTTTGGCATTGTCAACACACCCCATAGTGAGGTACGTCAAGCGACCGAGCGCCACTTCTTCGGCATGGCTCGGACCTCCAAGTACGCCCAAATTATCTTCGGGCACGTTATACACCTGACGGAAGTATTCCGTGCAGACCAAGTTCTCATCGGGCACAATACCCTTGATGGCGGTCACGATAAACTTGTTGTGAAGTTTCACCTTGAGCTTCTTCAGGTGATTCTTTAGGTAAGGCGAAGGCGTTACAAAGACAAGCGTGTCGCACGCACTCACCACTTCGTTGATATCGCTTGAGAACGTGATACGCGAAAGGTCGAAGCGCACACTGGTCAAGTACGAAGGGTTATACCCAAGGCGCTTAAAGTTGTCAATCGTGTCTTGATTGCGCATATACCAGTGAATATGTGGCGTGCGCTCCAAGAACATCTTTGCAATGGCAGTAGCCCAACTACCGCCACCCATGATTGCTATGTTTGTCCCCCATTCGACATCGCCCGCATTCAGGGCTTGCCCGTTTTCGTTGGAGAAGAAGGAGAAGAAACGAGACATAATTATTAAAGGAGAAAGGAGAAAGGAGAAAGGAGAAAGAACCTTGCGGGACATCTGCCATAGCAACATTTACTACTTGCACCAATCTACTTATTAAAGAAGAGTTGTTTGGATAGAGGAGAAAGACCATGCATGACATCAGTGCGCCAGTCTCTTTCTCATTTCCCATTTCTCTTTTCTCATTTCTTAGAGTTATTATTCTTTGCAGTCTTTATGCTTACAACCAATATGGAAATGAGTTCATCAAGGTCAGCCTTTAGCGACTCAAACTCCTGTTGGTCTATAATTTCACTCTCATAGAAAAGTTCCAACCAATATTCAGTTTCATTTGCTTCCTTCAAAGCAATAGATAACTTGTGAACAAAGTCTAAACCACTTTGGGCATTACAACTTTCAAAAAGATTTGCACCAATGCTTGTACCACTTCTTAGTATCTGCTTAGAAAGAGTAAACTCATGTTTTTCTCTTTCAAGATACCGAACAAATTTTACAATTCTAACGGCAAAGGCTTTCGCTTTTATATGAGCAATGCTTTCCTTCATAAGCAAGAAACAAATTGTTTTGGAAAGAAGAAAGAGACTAAAGAAGAAAAGAGAAAGGAGAAAGGAGAACCGACACCAAACCGAGTGCAATCAAGTTTGCTTGAATTGCCGAGGTGCGAAGGAGGTAAAGACTGCGAAGCAGGATTAAAGGAGAAAGCCCCATGCGGGACGTCTACCACGACAACATTTAATACGTTACCAATCTACTTGTTAAAAAGAACTGACAGAAGAAAGGTAAGATAAGAAAGGTCATGTAACCTATCAACGCGCCAGCCTCTTTCTCATTTCTCATTTCTCATTTCTCATTTCCTTTAGACCCAAGCTTCAATTTCCGCCACACTGGGCTTTGTCACCTCAAGCTTATACTTCTTGATGACTTCGCCAATCTGCTGGTTGATCTTCTGAGGGTTGCCACCTTCAAGGTCGGTTACGAGGTTGTAACCTACTTTGTAGAGGATGGGTACGAGTTCTGCGGGGATGCCCTTTTCAGCAAACTTCTCTGCCTTGTCGCGTGCTACCTTCTTTTCGGGACGCATTTGGGGGAAGAAGAGTACTTCCTGAATCGTTGTCTGACCCGTCATCAACATAACGAGACGGTCGATACCGATACCGATACCGCTGGTGGGGGGCATACCGTATTGAAGTGCACGGAGGAAGTCTTGGTCAATGATCATCGCTTCATCGTCACCCTTATCGGCAAGGCGCATCTGCTCCTTGAAGCGTTCTTCCTGGTCGAGGGGGTCATTGAGTTCGGAGTAAGCATTTGCCAATTCCTTACCGTTCACCATGAGTTCGAAACGCTCTGTGAGTCCGGGCTTTGAGCGGTGCATCTTCGTGAGGGGCGACATTTCTACGGGGTAATCCGTAATGAATGTGGGCTGAATGTAAGTGCCTTCACAGAATTCGCCGAAGATTTCATCGATAAGCTTGCCCTTACCCATCGTCTCGTCGATTTCGAGGTTGAGCTTCTTGCACACTTCACGAATCTCTTCTTCGCTCATACCGTTGAGGTCATAACCCGTCTTTTCCTTAATCGCATCGAGGATGGGAAGACGGCGATAGGGCGCCTTAAAACTGATGGTCTTGCCGTCAACTACGGTTTCCGTGCAACCATTTACGGCTACGCAAATCTTTTCAAGGAGTTGTTCCGTAAACGCCATCATCCAGTTGTAGTCCTTATACTGAACGTAGAGTTCCATACAAGTAAACTCAGGATTGTGTGTGCGGTCCATACCTTCGTTGCGGAAGTTCTTACCAATTTCAAACACACCCTCAAATCCGCCTACGATCAAGCGCTTCAAGTAAAGCTCGGTAGCGATACGGCAATAGAGGTCGATGTCAAGCGTATTGTGGTGCGTGATAAAGGGACGCGCACTCGCACCTCCCGCAATGCTCTGCAAGATGGGCGTTTCCACTTCCGTATAACCCGCAGCGTCGAGCTCGTTACGGAGTGTCTTCACCACGATTGAGCGCTTCATGAACGTGTCCTTAACACCCTCGTTCACCACCAAGTCTACGCAACGCTGGCGATAGCGAAGTTCAGGGTCTTCAAAGGCATCGTAAGCCACACCATCCTTATACTTTACGATGGGAAGGGGCTTGATGCTCTTTGCCAACACCGTGAGTTCCTGAGCATGCACCGAGATTTCACCCGTCTGTGTACGGAACACGTAACCCTTGATACCGATAAAGTCGCCCAAGTCAAGCAACTTCTTAAACACGACGTTGTAGAGGTCGGTATTGTCTTCGGGACAAATGCTGTCGCGTGTCACATAAACCTGTGTGCGACCCTTTGAGTCGAGCAATTCTACGAAAGAAGCCTTACCCATCACGCGGCGGCTCATCATACGTCCCGCGATGCACACCTGACGGGGTTCTTCGTCGTCCTTAAAGTTGTCGCGAATGTCTGTAGAATACGCATTCACGGGATATTCAGCCGCGGGATAAGGGTCAATACCCATGTCGCGCAACTGTTGGAGCGCTTGGCGGCGTCCAATTTCTTGTTCACTCAGTTCGAGTACGTTCATAACAATAGTCGTTAAGGCGGAGCAAGGCATACCTTCCCCCGTTTGTGTTAAAAATATTTAGTGCAAAGATACGCTTTTTTCTAAAGTCACCCAACTTGCAGCAAGTTATTTCTGTCTCCGCACAAAATATCGCCTCACTTCCGACACTGTATCCCCACAATCCGAGGCTGATAAAAAGCAGTGGGAATTTCTAAAAACAAACTCGGACTTAATTCAAATTAACTCGGAGATAGTTCAAATTAAGTGCCGAGTAGTTTTCCCTACATCGGATTTCGGCGTCGCCACCTCCTATTTTAGCATATTTAGACAGAGATTTAAGGCTTGAAACAAGAAATTTGCACAAAAAATCATAATTTTATAAAAAATTTTGTCACAAATGGGCACCCTTCTCGTTATTATGGCAAACAAACTAATTGACACAAGTGAAAAAAACGGGTCATCAACATCCCCCAACAGCAGTTGCATACTAATGCCCCATTGCCCATTTCCTACAAATCCATTATGACATCCCAAGACTTCGAAGATAAATTTCTGCCTCTTGCTCCGCGCCTCTATCAAGTGGCGTTCAGCATGCTTCAGAACCCGCAAGATGCGGAGGATGTGGTGCAAGAGACGTTCGTAAAACTCTGGCACGACCGCCAGCGCCTCGCCTCATTCGACAATGCTGAGGGCTACGCTATGCGCTCCCTGCGTAATGCGTGTATAGATGTACTGCGCCTGCGCAAGCATGAGACGGAGTTTCTGATTTGTGAAGAATGCCTTGCCGAACCCGAGCCTCCACCACAATTAGACGACGGACAAAAGGTAAACTTCATCCTCCAGCACCTCCCACCAAAGATGCAGCAAATCGTAACCCTGCGCCACGTAAGCGAATGCTCGATTGACGAGATTTGCGAAGTGACGGGCGAAACGCCCTCTAACGTGCGGCAAATCCTTTCACGCACACGACGTAAGATTATTTCACAATTTAAAGATCTCTTCTTATGACTTCTCCCGACATTTCAACTCTCCGCAATAAATATTACGCGGGCGATGCTTCCTTAGTGGAAGAAAAGCAACTTTTGGAGTTGCTCCTTGCGCCCGATGCGCCTGATGACTGGAAGGCTGAGGGACAGTTATTACAACAACTCCGCACGCCTGCCCCCACAGTGCCTCCCAAGGGTTTTGAGCGCCGACTCTTGAAACGCTTGGAGCAAGAACCCGATTGGCAAGCGCCACGCTCACGCACAGCTTCCCTATCCCTCTTCAAGCACTTGGGACTCGCCACCGCCATTGCGGCATCTTTGGCTGGCATCTTCTTTGCCGTGAACCATTATTCCAGTCCCGCCCTCACCGTTTACGAAGACACCTGCCTGAATGCGGAAGCCGCAGAGGCGGAAGTCGAAAATGCCCTCCTCTTTGTGGCAAGCGCCCTCGCCTTTGACGATATGAACGACGAGTTGGGCGGAGCTTGCGAGTAAGGGGAAAGGAGAAAGGTGAAGGGGTAAAGGTTAAAGGTGAAAGGGTAAAGGAGAACGACGCCGTTCGTCCCTTCCCCGTTAAACGTTCACCCTTTAACCGTTAAACATTCACCTTTCTCCCCTTCACCTCTCACCCTTCACCGTTAAACGTTAACCCTTCACCGTTCACCGTTCCCCTTTCACCCTTCACCGTTCCCCTTTCACCCTTCACCGTTCCCCAAATATGAATACCTTCTTCAAAATCCTCCTCTGCACAATCTGTTGCAGTCCCCTTATTTCCTCAGTTGCCGTGGCGCATACCTCAACCACCACGGCGAAAGTCCTTGCCCGTGCCGAGGCGAAACCTAAGGTGGGTTTCTCCTTCGACCATTTGGCGGGCAACAAGAAAGTGCAGCGCACGTTTGTCTCTGGCGAAATGCTTTCTATCGCTCGCGAGCAACTCCTGAAGAATGACCGCTGGGAGTTTAAGCATGTAGTTGACCGCTTGACCAGTGTCTTGGCGTTGCACACGCACAGCCGTTCTACGACCGCTACGATCCGTAGCAACTACGAAGCAGTCTCTGCGCTGAAAGACTATGAATTGCTTATGCAACTCAGTGCTAACAACGTCGAAATCATGGTCTTTGGCATCCGTGGCAAAGGGCGTAAGCTGAAAGAGTTGCTCATTTTCCGCTTCCGAGATGATTATTGCTCGCGTGTCGTACAGCTGACGGGCGAACTCACTACCGACGACATCGGCAACATTATTAAACTCAACAAAAAACTTTAACTCGCCATGTATATCTCTTTACGTACCCTTGGCATCACGCTTGTTTGCTGCCTCCTCTCACTTTCCGGTTTCGCTCAGGGCGTAGCGTTGAAATCAGGCGAGTGTCACGAAATTCGATGCGTCGAACTCCCCACAAGCGCAGTCATTCCCTCCCCGTCGTCCCCCTTGGAGTTGTCCCACAACGGCACCCCCGGGCAAAAGTCTGCCCTTTGGCGCATCACGAAGTTGGACAACGGTAATTATACCATTCAGCACGCCGAGACGGGGCGCTACATGACCTACGACGGGATTCGCACCGCCACGCGCCGCTATATGACGCTTACGGATAAGCCTAATGGAACGGCCTCCGAATGGAGCATTTACCCCGGTTCGTCTCACATCATCATCACCAACTGGAACAGCCAGCAGTTGCTGAACGTACGTATTGGCACGCACATCGTAGGGCTTTACAACAACACCTCAAAGAGCGCCACGAGCAACGAACGCTTTGCGCTTTATACGAAGAAAGGCGAGCAAGTTTCTTCCATTGACGGGCACCCCGTAGTGGTTAAGCCCGTGGAACATCCCGTTCTGACACGACAACGCACCACGAATGGCAACCGCTATTACGTCTCCAACGTCCAAACCCTCCGCTTCACGCTCGACGGTAAGTCTCCCGTTTACGACAAGCGCACCAACACGTACCTCTTTCCCCTTCCCGAACGACTGATGGGCAAGGAAGTGACGCTACAATTCGCTTGCGCCACCTTCCCCGACGCCCGAATC
>JAEIGA010005567.1_pt1 | contig 19245 bp, 24 predicted proteins | sample 9270691 | NCBI WGS metagenome assembly JAEIGA01 (sample SAMN17057246, study PRJNA624740) | gut metagenome | biome: biome; isolation source: fecal sample | host: Bos grunniens | place: China: Xizang | collected 2019 | reverse complement strand
GCGTCCTGTCCTGGTCGCCCCATAATACTGGAGCAGTCCACGGACGCGGTGATCCTCGCCGGCGGCGTTGACCATGGCCTCGTACTTCTTCGTGCTGGTCTTACCCAGCAGGCTGCGAAGCTCCAGCACTCGGCGGGTCGTAGGATCTGTGGCGGTCTTTTTAAGGTCGGCCACGGTCGCCTTGTTCAGGCTCTCACAGCTCAGGCCTACGCCCTCCAGCCACTCCTTCAGCTGGGTCACGCTGTTCGGGTTCTCCAGACCGGTCAGCTGCTGCAGCTCCTCCAGGTGCTCAGCCTTGAAGGCCTCGTCCACGTCGATGGCTGCCTGCGCCAGATCCATGTCGACCAGCACGCCTCTCTCATTGATGCGGGCGTCCAGTGCCCAGACCTCACGCTCGAAGTCGGTCACCGGGTAGCTGTTCAGGCGGTAGTAGATCGCCTGTGTGACTTCCACGTCCCGGCGGCAGTACTCCACAAAACGCTCCCACTTATCGGGCGCGTGTCCAGGTTGGTTGCGGGTTCTGCCCTTGTTGGAAATAGTTGGTTTGCAAGGTTTGCAAAAGTATGATATGAGGGTCGTACCTTCCTTGATTTTTTGGTCCTTCAGCTGCAGGGCTGCGCCGGCGTTGTCCAGGCTCATGGGCAGGCCATTGTAGGCCGCCATGATCATCGTGTCCTCCCACTGTTCGGGCGGCATATCCTTGCGCAGCCAGCGGGCGAAGGCGGCACGCTCAAAAGCTGAGTTATGTGCCACCTTCACCACGTCAGGATCCTGGAGCCCGTTGGTGACGTCCATCATGTCATAGTAGGCTTGCTCGTCTGCACCAGGTGCGAACAGGTAGGCCTTAGCTGGCTCGACCACGTGCACCGGGCCGTCGTCCCAGGCGTAGGCGATCAGGATGATCTCGAAGTCGGGCGCCTCCATGTACTTGAAGGCCCCGGACTTAGAGATGTCCACGCTGCTGAAGGTCTCGATGTCAACAAATAGCTTTCGCTTAGTTGAAGAAGTCATCGTCCTCACCGTCCAGTGCGTCGAAGTCGCTCAGGGCGTCGGAGCCGAAGCGCTCGCCGTCCTTGACGAACTGCACGCCGTTCAGGTAGGCCTTGACGCCCTTCTTGACCTTGCCGAAGGTATAAGCGGCAGCGGCCAGGCTGGCGTTGACGTAGCAGCCCGAGTAGATCACGCCGTCGTCTTCTGTGACTGCGGACTTGTCGCGGTTGACTGCCACAGGGCGGCGGGTGCTGTTAGCTTCCAGGACATAGCAGCCCTTGTATGCGCTGTTCTTCTCCGCCAGCAGATCGCCGTTGCTGTCGGTTTCCACGTCTGCGTCTTTCAGGCTGCAGGTGTAGCCCTTAGGCCAGCCCTTGCCATCGAAGAAGGCGTCGAACTCCTCCTGGCCGGCCTCGAAGTATGCACGCTTCACAGCAGGCAGATCGGGGTGGTCTTTAGGGATGATAAAGGTCGCGGAGTACTTTGCCTCCTGGGTGTCGTCGAACTTGGACGGGGTGAAGATGTGCTCGTAGCTCAGGCGTACGTTGCGAAGCATAATTTTTTTACTCATTGTTGTGATCTCCTTCATAATTACAATTTTTCAAAATCGTCGGCCGGATTGTACGCCGGGCGGCGATCGTTCTCGGGTGCGATGGTCGGGGCGCCGGTATGTGCCAGGATCTGGCCGCTCAGCAGCTCCGCTACTTTTTTCTTGCCGATGGCCTTCTCCATCTGGGCCACGCTCAGCAGCTTGGTCTCGGTGAAGTCCTCCCTGCTGTAGCCGCCGTCCTCCAGGATCTTGGCCACGTCCAGGTCGCAGGCCCAGCCGCGGGATCCTCGACCGGCCACCACCTTGTAACCAGGCACTTCTTCGCCGGCCATCATAGACGCCAGGGCCTGCTCTCTCACCTTCTTGAGCCACAGCGTGATGGTCGCCTCCATCTCCAGGATCTCTGCCACCTCGAAGGGCGCCAGCTTCGGCAGCCTGGTGGTCAAGCCGTGGGTCTTGATGGTTTCGGTGCAGTACTTGGACAGCTCTCTGCAGCGGCCTGCGTGCGGGCAGAACTTGCAATGGTTTCCGGCCTTGAACTTGCCCTGACCCTTGGCCGCCTTCTCGGCGATTGGCTTGACACATTCGCCCCAGGCCTGCAGCTCCTCCGCGCTCAGCTGGTAGACGCTGATGTTATTGATGCGCGGCTGGAAGATATGCAGGCGGACCTTTTCGACGTCGGCCAGGAAGCCGTAGTCGTTCAGGGCGCCCAGGCCGTACAGCTTCATCTGCGGGTTTTCGTAGGCGGACACCGCCACACCCTTGCCGTACTTGTAGTCGATGACGTCCATGGTGTCGCCCTGGATGATGATGCAGTCCGCTGTGCCGAAGCCGTTGGGTACCCACACGGAGAAGTCGACCCGCTGCTCCAGCAGAGTCAGGTGCCCGTCGCCCTTGTACTGTTCTTGGATGTAGTCGCGGTAGGCTCTCGCGCACTCGATCATCTCGTCGTTAATACTTCCAGTCTCGAACCAGTCGTACAGGTCGCGGTAGTAGTTCGAGCCCTTGGTGGTGTCGGCGTCGGTTGTCACTACGAACTCGGCTACCTCATGGGCCAGGGTGCCTTCCCTGGTGAACTCGGTGTCCTGGTCAGGGTACGCCTCGGCTGCAATTGCAGAGGGTGGACACTCCAGCCAGCGGTGGGAACTCGATGCGCTCAGCAGCGCGTGGTCTCTTTGGCTGTGATCGTTTACCATTCCAAAAGGCCTCCTTTACAAAAGCGGTACTGCAACCAGGCGCCGAACCACACAGCGATCCAGATCATCGTGGCGCACATAATGGGGACAGCCAGGTGCCAGTCGATCAGGTTCAGGAACTGGGCCAGCACCAGGATCGCACACAGTACGACGGCGATGGTGGCGCGCTTTACTAGCGCCTTGTTGGCTTTACGGATGGCGCGGGAGTGTTTTGCCATGCGGTTGGCCTGCTCGGCCTCCTCGGACATTTTGACGCGTCTTTCTTCGGTCTCCCGGTTCATAGCGGCCCGGGCGTTGATGATTTCCTGGTATTCGTACTCGCTCATTTTTTATTCCTCCTCTGCCAGCTTGCTCAGCTTGGCCATGACCTCGTCCAGCTTGTCCTCCGGGATGTCGCTGACCTTCTTGGCGTATTCGTACACGATGGCGCGGGCTGCGTCCTTCTTGCCGGCGCCGGGCGCGGCCAGCTTGATGACCAGGGCCTGCACGTCGTCGCGGGTTGCCTTGGGCGCTTCAGGCTCGGCCACAGGCTCAGGGTCTGCGTGAGGACTGACAGCGTCGACGGGGTGGGTGTTTTTCGTGAACAGGGTCATCTGGCCAGGTATTTGGGTTTCTTCGGGCTTGCTGTGCTTCTCCCCTACCAGCAGCGCAGCGAAGGCGATCAGCTCGTCCAGACGCTGGCGGTCTTCCTTGCACAATTCGATGGTGATGTGGTTGCTCATACTTGTTTCCTCCTATATATGTAGTTTCTCATCGCAGCCTCCAGCGCCGCGCGGGTTTTACTTTCTTGCTTGGCCTTCTCTGCTTCCGTCAGGATCGGCCTGCGGATGATGATGGTGGCGGCGCCCCTCTTGATCGTTTTCTCACGGAAGCCGGGGCAGCTCTCCGACGGTGTCCACTCGCTCATGTTCTTTTCCTCCGGTTCTATTTATCGAACTTTAAGAATAAAAAAATAAACGGGGATCTCGCTTGCCGGAATGTCCAGCCGCTGACAGCACTCGTGGATGTCTTCCGCGTCAAAGTGGATCTTGTTATTGACGCGCATGGACACGTAAGAGTCAGTTTTCCCCCAGGCCTCTGCAAAAGCGGAGCGTGTGCCATACTTTTCTACAATACGGCCCAGCAGTTTGCTAAAGTCGAACTCCATAGGGTTTTTCCTCCTTTCTGGTTCTATTTGTCGAACGCAATGCTATAGTACAATAACTTTTTTTCGTTGTCAATAACTTTTTTGCGAAAAATAGAACTTTTTTCTTGCATTGTTCGATTTGTGTGCTACAATAGGATTATGTCAGGAGGTGATCATATGAAAAAGGAAATTAACGAGCGGCAGGCAGCACTAAAAGATCGACTGCGCGAGGCGCTTAATGATAATAATATGAAGCCCATCGAACTGGCCGAAAAGACAGACGTGCCGAAGTCCATGGTCAGCTATTATTTAGCGGGAAAGTCGGTGCCAAAAGCGGATCGCGTTTATAAGATGGCTCAGGTGCTGGGCGTCAGCGAGGCCTGGCTGTTAGGTTACGACGTGCCGAAGGTACGAACTGAAGAACAAAAAAAGAACGACACCCTAGTGGATGTCGTTAAGAAGTTACGGAAGGATCCGGAGTTTTTCTCTGTAGTTGCGGATCTGGCTGAGTTGTCTGCTGGCGAGTATGCCAGCGTCAAACAAATTATATCAGCACTCCGAAATAAGTAATTTCAGGACAAAGTCTAGCAGGTCAATATCTGTTGTATACAAGACCTGCTCAAGTACGGCGCTCCGTAGCTGTTCGAGTTGTGTCATTTATTGGTCCTCCCCTGGATGTTCGGAACACGTGTTCCAGCATTCTCAGAATAACAAAAAATATTTATTCTAGCAATACAATGGGGAAAATACGGAAAAGAAAGAAAATTTTAACAAATAAGAACTGCAAAAACAATTGCAAAAAGGGAGACAGCTATGGGATATTATGAAGTAGTAAGGTTATTATGGGATCAGGTCGTCATATACCTGAGAAAGTCCAGATCGGACGACCCGCACCAGTCCGTCGAAGAAGTACTGGAAAAACACGAGACGCAGCTGCAGGAGTACGCTGAGCGCGAGCTGGGCGGTCGTATACCGGAAGAAAACATATACAGAGAAGTCGTTTCCGGTGGTGAGTCACTCGACGAGCGTGAGGCGATCAAGGCCGTGCTGGCCCGCTGTGAGGACCCGAACGTCAAGGCGGTCCTGGTGATCGAGCCGCAGCGTTTGAGCCGCGGCAGCTTGACCGACTGCGATAAATTGATGACGACCTTCGAGCTGACCGGCACCTTCGTGGTCACGCCGATGATGACGTACGATCTGTCCAGAAAAATGGAGCGTAAATTCTTCCAGGATGAGCTTATGCGTGGCCGTGATTATTTGGACTATACAAAGGAGATTTTAATGCGTGGCAGGATCGCCGCAGTCAAGCGTGGCTGCTATATTCCCCGCATCCCGCCGTATGGTTATAACAAGGTCGTAATAAATGGTGATAATACGCTGGAGATAAACGAGTCGGAGGCTGAGATTGTCCGCCTGATGTTCGACTGGTACACTAAAGAAAATTATACGCCTTACATGATAGCGAAGCGCCTGAACGAGATGGGCGTGCCGTCTGCGAAGAATATGCTGTGGAGGCGCGATCCGGTTCGTAAAATGTTACGCAATGAGCACTATATAGGCAAAGTAGTCTATAACAAGCTAAAAGAGACTGCAGTCATGGAACACGGTGTAGTCACTAAAAAAAGAATACAGCAGGCCCCGGAAAATATCATCATCGCGCCGGGCAAACATAAGGCTATCATCAGCATGGAAACATGGGAGGCCGCGCAGGCGATCGTTGCCCTTACTCCCCCAGCTGAGCATATTCATGACCTAAAGAGTGTATACAGCGGCGTGCTTCGTTGTGGCAAGTGTGGCGGAGCTATGTGCCGCGCGACCCCAAAAAACGCGGAGCCTCGCTTTGAATGTAGGAAGGACCCGCGCTGCTACAAGTCAATCAGGGAGAGTCGCCTGACGCCTGCGATTATCGACGCCTTAGAGCTGGCAGAACTGCCGGCGCTAGAGCTAAAAGTGAAAAACAAGGAAGGAGACGCCGGTCGGATCCAGCAGCGTTTAGTCAAGAAATTGGAAACACAGCTGCAGGAGTACAAAGTCCAGGAGGAGACACAGTACGAGCTTCTGGAGACGAAGAAGTACACGCCGGAAGTATTTGAAAAACGAAACGCCGCCCTACGCACAAAAATGGAAGAATGTCAAGAGCAGCTAAAAAAAGCCAGGGCCACTCTCCCGAAGTCCGTCGACTATGAGGAGCGACTTGCTTCGTTAAAATATGCCCTGACTATGTTAAGAGATCCGGAGGCCGCGCCTATTGATAAAAATAGGGCACTAAAGGCCATAGTAGAAAAAATTGATTATACCAGCGTGCCACCACGCAGCGGTCGATCCAGTAAAGGCAGCGAATATCCTTACACTCTTACGGTGACTTTAAGACTGTAATTTTTTTACAGTCTTAAAAAGGCGCTTGCGTTCGCTCATTCATTTACAGGCGCGAGCTTGGTATATAATTTAAACATAAAAAAAATAGGGCACCCCGAAGGGTGCCCTATTTTTTTTATACGTGGTTTTTTTCCTCGTACACGGTGCCGAAGTAGAACGCGATGACGGATGCGACGATGGTCATGACGTTGTCCGCGGTGATGTCACCACGAAGCGCCAGGACAGCGAAGACGGCGATGACGACCAGGGTGACGATGGTCTTGACCTTTACCAGGTTTGCGAAATTCTTCAAAATATTCATATGTACCTCCTCAGCGGTTGATCAGGTGGGTCTGCAATTCTTCTTTTGCGTGCTGCATTTGTTCGACGTTGTTACCGTCGATGCCATGATCAAGCAAGGCCAGCAGCGCGACCTGGGTGACTCTGTTGCTGGCGTCGATCGCGTCGAAGTGGCGCTTGTCGTTGTCCAGCTTCTTCTCGGCCACTTCCATGCGGCGCTCCAGATCCTCCAGACGCTTGTCCTGCTGGGCGCCGGGCGCCTTGGCAGCCTTGACAGCTTTGGCGATCTTCTCGGTGGCGTTTGCGATCAGTACAATGGCAGAAGCGGTCGCCAGGATGGCGGCCCACACCTCTGCCGGGCTCCAGTTTTCCATCGGACTCTCCTCCTTACACGACGACCAGGTCGGCCACGTTGACGGCCGCCACGGTGATGCCGCCGTAGGTGATGACAGCCCGGTCGGCCTTGACTTCCTTGACCTTGTGTGCGCGCTTATACACGAAGGACGCCAGGCCCTTGCCGTTGTACTGTTTGGCGCCAGCCTTCAGCTTCACGGTGTCACCCTTTTTGACGGTGACAACGGGCGCCGGCGCAGGCTTCACTTCAGGGACGGGAGCCACCTCGACGTCTTCGTCGTACTTAGGCGTGATAAAGCCGCGGATGCGGTAGTCGTTGACCTTGATGGTGCGGCGCTTGACGCTCTTGGAGTAATTGCACTCGATGGTCTTAATCTTCCCGTTCTTGCAGCTCTCGACCAGGCCGACGTGGGAAGCTCCGGTCTTCGTGTCACCGGTCTTCTTCGCGTTCCAGTTATACATGATGACGTCACCAGGCAGCGGCTCGTAGTCGTCGCGCTCCTCCCAGATCCCCATCTTCTTGGCGCCGTCGCGCATTTTGCCGCAGCCGACCTCCACAGGGAAGATGTCCGTTGCGTCACAGGCGATATAGGCAGCGGACAGACCACCGGCGCACCAATGGTCTGTATACTTCAGTTTGTAGCCACGGGCGCGAGGCTTGTGGCTGTTATAAAGGTCAATGATTTTCTTGAAACTGCCGTTAGACTCTTTCAGGCCCAACCAGGCCTGCATCTGTGCGATTATTTGATCTCTTGTGCAGCTCATAGTTGTCTCCTCCTTTAGTCAATATTAAGACCGTACTTTTTAAGTACAGCCTGCACACCGGAAAATGCTTTTTCCATTCGCTCCATTCGCTCCTCGATCGTCGGAACGGTCTCCGGAAGTACGACCGGCAGCGGGTCGTGGATAAAGTCCTCACCCGTAAAGCGATACTCATAGAGATTGCCGTCAGGCAGCTCGTCCACTCGAGGCGCGTCTTCCGGTGCATACTTGGAAAGTGTTACAGACAGGATGCGCCCGTCTTTTGCCAGGTTTAATGCGTATGTCTTACTCATTCCGATGCCTCCTTAGTTAAGCCGCATACCGTAAATGTACATGGGGATGATGTACTCGTCGTTTGCTGTTGTTGCTCCGTATGTTCCGCCATATTCCGCGGTCCCAAACGTGACAGTTGTACCGGCTGAGTTTATTGTTGATAACCGTCGGGCGATTTTGTTATTTGGCGCGCCGATCAAATGGGCATTTTTTCCCTTGTAGGCAATGGTTACAGGTAAAAAGCAAACGTCTACATTTATGGAGGTATGGCTTACGATCATGAAATAATCATAAGTACCACCCGCGATAGTAATATCTTGGGCCGCGAAGGTAGACGTAGGCTTGCTGTTCTCCCAAAGCAGGGTCGCATTGCTGCCCACCCGCGTCCAGGCGTTGACGCTGCTGCCATTGTACCAGTCAAACTGGTAGGTTTCTTTCAGCGAGCTGTTGACTTTTGTGGCGATGCCGCTGCCGTAGTTGTACTGGCCTTTATTTAATTCGACCAGGCTCCAGGTCGTCGGCACATCGCTAATATTGTAGTCGTTGCCCACTCTGTTACAAATCACTAAACGGCTGGAGTTCGGCATCGCCTCGAACACTTCGTTCGTGGTAGGTTGGCCGCTAAGACCGAACTGGCTGATGCTGTAATAGGTTTTTATATAATGCTCCTCTTTCGCTTCCGCCGGTGCGGTCGCTGTGGAGTCAAGAGTCAGCTCTCCGTCGACGATTTTCCAGCGGTAGAGCTTGCCCGCCTCAGCGACGAACCAGTCCACCAGGCTGTCGTAGCCGGACGGGACGGAGCCGGTGTACTCAGTACAGCCGGCACCGTTACACTCAATCGATGCGCCGAAGCTGACCTCTTTCAGGTAGCCGTTGGCGTCTGCGATATATCTCATAAATCAGTCACTCCATTTCTGCGGGTCGACTTGTCCGACGGCCATCCATCGGAAGGTCGTCGCGTGCAGGGTTGTCCGCGTCATATAGATAACCAAACCACTCAGGCCGGCCTCTGCGGTCGTACCGACACCCATGCCCCAGCTCACAGCGTTGGGCGCGTTCGCCAGCACCGTGCCGGTGATGTGCGGCCGTGCCTTGTAGGCGATTGGGAAAGTCACCTGCAGCGCCGTGGACGTGTTGACCGCGGTCGGCGTGATCGCCACCGTGCCCCATTGCATCAGCAGGCCGTTGTTATACAGGATACGGCCATACCCGTCGCCCAGCTCATAGGCTCGGACGCCGACCATCAGCATCGACTCGCCGCCGGGCGGCATGGCGATCTCCAGGCCGTCAAGCTCGGCGGTCTTGCCGAAGGCCACGCCCAGGCCGTTCGCTTTAATGTCCATAATGACCTTAGCGGTGGGCAGCGTGACAGTATAGACCGCCTGGCTGTCCTCTCCAAACCAGTCGGAAACGGTCAGCCGGATGTCGAACTGGTAGTCGGAGGAGAACTCCTCGTCGAGCTGCACGTTTGCGGCGAAGGCCAGGCTGTTGCTTTCCAGGACAGGATCCGACCACGCTGTGGCGGTGGTCTTCTTGTACTGTACTTTTGCGCTGGCTGTGTTGCGATTATTGACAGCCGCGACGTAGTACTCGAAGGCGATCTTCACACGCTCGCCGTCGTTCTTCGCCTCGCCATTCTCGTTGACGCGGTAGGCCTTGAAATCAGCAGTCACCGGCGGATGGTAGTCAAGTACCACGATAGGCGTGGACTTCCTCGCCGTCCGGCCACGTGTGTCGGTGACGACGGTCACCAGCTCCAGCGTGCCGGACTCCGTCAGCGGGCTGCTGGTGAAGCTGGCCTGGTCGTATACCTTGCCCTGCAGCGTGGTGCTGTAGGACTTGATCGTCGAGCCCTTGGCGCCTGCGGCGGTGATATTCACGGCCAAAACGGAGCGGTCCTTGACAAATGCCTGGAATTGTGCTGCGATGCCCTCCGCGGCCTCGGTTGCCGTGACTTTGGAGATGGTGGGCACGACGTTGGCCGGCACTTTCGCGGTCAGCAGGACCGTCTTGGAGCCTATGACTGCGCCGCCCTTCTTCGTGTCGCATCGGATAGTCACGGTGCCGCTGGTCTTGCTCGGGATCTTGCTGGCCAGGTCGGGAACTTCCCAGTAGTAGGCCGACTTGACATCTGTGGCAAAACGTGCATAGGCGCTTCCGGCGAAGCTGTAGTACAGATCGTGAACGAAGGAGTCGTCCGCGCCGTAGGTGTAAATTGTAGCGGTGCCGCCCATATCCACGCTGTTGGAGTACAGCGCCGGCTGGGTGGCTCTCGGGATCGTGGTCAGCACGATCTCCTTGCTGCTGTTGACGCGCCAGCCGTTATTTCCTCCGCCGGAGACTGTATAGCCGTAGATGTCCAGGGCGATGGTGATGGTCTTGCTGCCGTCGGTGTTGTGCGTGATGTCGGCACTCGACCAGGGCGCTGCAGCGTAGCCGCTATTAGCCACGACGCTGTAGTAGGTGCCCGTGTTGGTCACGTTGACTCGGTGCGTCGGTATATTGGACTTACAGGTCAGCACAGTCGCATTATTGACCACGACTGTGCCCTTCAGGAAGTATGTGGCCTTGTTGGAGCTGGCCTTAAATTCGATTTTTGTGATTTTTACGACGGATGTGTTCTTGCTGACGTCGTACTCCTCAGCCCAGGAGATCCTGGCAGTCATTCCTTTCGTGCCGGTCATTTCAAAAGATCCGGACAGTCCGGTCGCCATATCAATCACCCACCTTTACCAGGGATAAATTATGATTATCTCGCGGTAGGAGAGCAAACTCTCCGATCTGCAAAGAGTTTAGGAAGTTGCCGTCCTTGACGACCAGCTTCTTGTTGCTGAAGTACGCGACCTCGGCGCCGGAGTCGTAGAAGCTGATACGGTCCTTCTGGATCTTCAGCTCCAGCTCGTTGCCAGTCTCACCCAGGTGGATGTTGCCGTCCACGAAGCGGATATATTTTCGACTTTCCTCGAACTGGTCGCGGGCGTACTTGTCGTTGTCGTTGACCTTCTTCTCCAGCTCGCTGAAGGTGAAGTCGAAGCTGTCCTTCGTCTGCTCGAAGGTCGTGCTGACCAGCTCCTCAACGCTGTCGTTAGAGACGTAGGTCTCGGAGACTTCGAGCTTGATCCGGTCCTCCGTCTGCTGGATCAGGGACTGCAGCAAGGTCTTGGCCGCCTGGATCTCCTTGGCGATGTCCAGGGAATAGTCCGCACGGATAGACGCCTCTGTCTGGTGCAGGGCGGTCTGGGCATTGCGATCGCCGGCAGCGTCTGCGCCGGTCAGCGTGGCCGTCTCTTTGCCAAGGGCGACCGTGTCCAGGTCAGGGTTGAGAAGGTCGTACATTCTCTCCATAACGAAGAAGTCCTCGTCCACGTTGTGGGGCTTGGAGTACACACGTACGCGGTCGAAGACGCGGAAGCTGTCCACGGACTTGTCCAGCAGGGACAGGTCCACAGAGGACAGCAGCAGGGACGTCACGATGTTCTTGACATTGGCCAGGTATTCATTGGCCTTCCGCAGCAGGTTGACCGGCTCGGTCACGTCGTCCCAGTAGACGGCGCGGGTGATCCGACCACGTAGGGCCACAGCCTCGTCGTCCTGCACGAAGTCCAGGCCGTCGTTGACGCTCTCGATGGTCACACGCACGCCGGTCTCAGGGTCTGCCGCGCCATAGGGCACGATGACCGTCGCCAGCTCAGCATTGACGCCGGTGCTGCTAAAGTCCAGCAGGTTGCTGCCGAACTCGATAACCTGGTTAGAACGGTAGCCAGGATCCGCGTACCAGTTGATGACGCGCTGGCCTGCGTTGTTTGTAGTAAATACCAGATAGCCGCCCACGCGCTCCAGGAGCTTGTCCAGCACCAGGCTGGTCTCCTCAGCTGTGCCATTCTCCAGGCGGATGTAGTCGTTCTCGTCCTCGACCGTCACCTCGCCGACCAGGAAGGTCTTCTCGACGTCGACCTGGGCGTTATGGTTCGCGATCAAGTCCGCAAAGATGACCGCCGGGCTGTCCTGGTACAGATACGGCCGGACGATGGAGTCAAGAAGGAAGCCCCTCTCGCCCTCGCACGTGATTGTCCGGCAGTTGTAGAAGTCGTCCTGGGTAGACAGCACGCGGCCCCTGAACAGAAGCCCGTCGTGGCGGTAGATCGTCACGATGGTCTTGTAGGCCACGAAGCTGTCCCGCTTCGGATGGTTGGGCAGCAACGTGATGGTAGCTGTGCCGGACATCGTGGCGGAGTCCGTCACCTGCAGCGCCTGCAGCTCATACTCAGGCAGCAGCGGCGTGTAGATCAGCTGGTCGTCTGCGTAGACTCTTATCACAGCAGCACCGCCTCCCTATAAGTGATAATTGCGACGCCGCCGCTATAGGTCACCTCGTGCTCGCCTGTAGCCAGGGCGAAGTCCGGCAGCTGATAGGTGCCAGCTCTCAGCTCCCAGGAGGCCGTGCCGTAAACCAGATTGACGACGTCACCGGTCACCTCGACCACAGGCACGACGGTCTTGCGGCCGTTGTTGACAATTGTCTCGGTTTGTGCTTCGGCGGATCCGGTCAGCGTGTAGACGGTCTCCTCGTTGCTGTACAGCCAAGGATCGCAGACCGCTGTCACCGTGACCTGAGCGTGGGCCAGGTCGTTGTAGTTTCTCACGACGTGGATCCGGCCCTGCAGATAATGGTCGGGATCGTCCGGCAGCCAGATGTCCTTCCGGTAGCCATCCAGTAGGTTGACAATTTTCCGGATCTGTGCTTCACGTGCAGGTCGGTCTCCGTCGGAGTTTTCCAGGATGACGGTCAGCGTGCGGCTCATGTAGCGCGGCTCGCCCGTCAATGCGGTGGATAGGTCCAGCGGGCCGTCGCGGCCAGGGATGTCCACCATGTTGGTCTGGAAGTCGGGGCTGGTTAATTCCAGCCCTGCGACCGTCCAGGCGCCCTCCAGGGCGGTGTCATAGGTTCCAAAAAGTACTTTTCTTTTTTCCATTTACAGCGCCCCTCTCGCGGCCAGCGCACGGCGCCGGCCCAGTTCGTTGTCATACATCGCAGCGGTCTGTCCGACCAGCTGCTTGCCGTCGATCGTCAGCACCTGGCCGCGTTCGATGGCAGCCAGGATCTTGTCCAGCTTGTCAGCGTTACCCGCCAGGGCGGTGAAGGCCTGCGACTCACGCTGTGCGCTGCTGCGGCTCACGTTCTGGAAGGCCGTCTGGTTCATATCCTCGCCGGCGTCAGCATAGGCGCCCATGAGGTTGTCGACCTGCTTCTTTGCAGTAGCAAGCAAGGACTTCGTCCGGTTCTCCAGACCGATCTCGGTGCCTTCGCCCATGTCTTCGCCGAAGTCGATCATCTTACGGGACGGGCTGTGAGAGTCTGCGGTCTTCCGCATTTCCTTGATCATGTCGTTGACGATGCTTTTTGCCTTTTTACGTAGGCTGTCGCGTTCGTCTTCCAGGCCTACAGCCAGACCTTTGCCCATGTCCTCGCCGATGCCCTGAGCGTCGACGTAGGCGTTCTCGTAGGCCTCCAGGGCTTTCTTATAGCCTTCCTCGGCCTCGTCTACCATTTCCTGTGTATAGCCTTCCACGCCAGCCTCGAAGTTTTTCTTCGTCTCCTCGGCGTTCTTGCCGGCGCCGGCGGCCTCCTCTGCTAACTTATCCAGGTTTTTCTGTACAGACGACGCGACGGCAGCTGCGTAGCCTTCCTGCGCCGATACTTTGCCGGTTAGGATATCCTTGGCGGCCTCGTACTCGCCCTGGAGGATTGCCGTCTGTGCGGCCTCATATTCGGCGATTTTGTTGCTGTAATTCTTGTAGTCTGTCTCGGCCTGATCTAGGGCGTCTTTTTTGCCCTCTCTAGTTTCGACCAAAACGCCCAATTCGTCATAGAGTCGATTTATAATGTCGGCGTGGACCTGCGCGTTAGAGGAGTTAGCAGCACGGGCTTCGACGATGGCGTCCCATTTCTCGTTCTCCTCGTTTATAGCGTTTTGAAGCTCAAGCTCGCGCTCGCTTTGGGCGTTGACAGTCTTCTGCCAGTCATCGCGGGCGGCGTAGTAGGCTTCCTCCGCGCCCGCCATATTTTGAAGGGCGTCCACATAGTCCTGCTTGCTTGCATCCAAAAGCAGCTCGGCCGTCTTAGAGGCGATGACTTCGTCAACGCTGTCCTTTAGACTGTCATACTGCTGGATGACGTTGCCGACCATTTTGTACTCGGTGCCTAGGGCCTCGTTCATTTGGCTCAGGATAAAGTCCACGCGAGCCTTGTCGGAGTCTTTGACTCTGCCATTCGCGTCGACCAGTTTATCCAGCTCGCCGCGCAGGTTCTGGATATACCCCATTTGGGAGCTGATTTTCGCTTCGCTTTCCGTAGTTGCTGCGACCTGGTCACGCCAGGCGGCTGCGGCCTCTTTGCTGGCTTCGACTTGCTGCCGCTGGGCTTCTGTCAAGAAGTCAATCTGCGGTTTTGCCTCTTGCGTTGCAGCGGCGTATGCGATCAGCGCGGTCGTGACCGCGGCAATGGCTACAGCCACCAGGCCCCAGGGCGATGCAGCCTGCACGGCCTGCAGTACTCTCTCTGCAGCTGCGGTTGCAAGGATCGCGCCTTTAAGACCGACCTGGGCGACTTCCGTGGCGATGGTTGCCACTTTATAGGCGACGATCGCAGCGGTCACACCGACCAGCACGGCCTTGATGGTGGGAATGTTGCCTCTTATCCAGTTAATAATACCGGCCAGCGCGGGCAGCACGGTTTTGCTGATGAAGTTCGCCACTTCCTTCAGCGGTTCCTTGAGCTCGCTCAGCACTTCCGCGCCGAAGTTCTTGATCTCGGTGACGACAGGCGCCATGGACTCGCCGATCTCGGCGACGGTTTTATTCCAGTTTTCGTTCGCCTTGTTGGCTTCGATGACTTCCTTGTTCGTGCCCTTGTACGCGTCGGCAGCGTCGCCGTACAGGTCGATGAGGGTCTCGGTGATCAGCTCCTGCCGTTCCTGTTCGTCGTTACATTCTGCCAGGGCTTCGTTAAATTCCTCCGCGCTGATGCCACTCCACTCGAGCGCATCGGCCAGCGGACCCTGCACCTCGCCCAGCTCGGCGGTATGGTTGGCCGCCTCGGTCAGTCCTTCGATGGGAAGGCTGTCGCCGTAGGACGCGAAGACACCGGTGCAGATTTCCGTCCACGTAGCGAGGTCCTCCTCGCTATCCGTTAGGGCGGCCAGGTGGTTGGCGGCTTCGACCGCCTGATCACTCTCTCCCAGCACGCTCTGCAGGTCGGCGTATGTATTGTAGGCGGTTTCAGCGCTGTGGCCGTTTGTGGTGAATGCGGCCTCCAGCTTACCCATGGCGGTGCGGTACTCGTGAGACGACTCCACGCAGCCCACGATGGCAGCCGTCGCGGCAGTTGCAGCCGCAGCCACAGCTGTAAAGCCGCCGGCCAGAGCACCGTCCAGGGAGCTGCCCAGGTCTCTGGTCTCGTCCTCAGCGTCGTCAGCAGCGTCTGCCACATCGTCCAGGTCACGGGCGGCGTCGTCAGCATTGTCGCCCAGACGCGCGACCTCGTCGGCTGTCTCATCGACTGCCCGCTCGTAGCCCTTGAGCTTCTGCTCCGTGGCTTCGATCTCACGCTTCAGGGCGCGCACCTGCTCGGCGGACACCTCACCGCGCTCGAACTGTTCCTGGACCTGTCTCTCGGCTTCTTTCAAAGTGTCGAGCTTTTCCTTCGTATTCTCGACGGCCTCTGCCAGGATCTGCTGCTTCTGTGCGAGCAGCTCGGTGTTGCCCGGGTCGACCTTCAGCAGTCGGTTGACCTCGCCCAGCTCTTTGGACAGGTCGCGGGTTTTGGTTTCCACTTTGTCCAGGGCCTTGCCCAGCTTCGTGGTGTCGCCGCCAATCTCGACGGTTAGGCCTTTGATGACCTTACTCGCCATAGCTTACTCCTCCCTTTTCAGTTTCTTGCGAAGTGCAGAACGGTCGGGCGCCGTCTGCTCCATTCTGTAGGCGTTGTCCAGGTATTCCCGGCCTGCCTGCGTCTGGTTCAGGGAGTAGATGTACGCGTCCCGGAGCCAGGTCAAATACTTGACATATTCAAGCTGACGCACCTGGTGGAAGTTAAGGCCGGTGTACTCAGCCACCAGCCGGACGCCCCAGGACGTCGTCGTATATTTATGACCACCCGCGGCATCGCCCGATGGGTACCACGGGATGGTCAGTTTTTTGCGTTCTTAGTTTCTTCCAGGAAGTCCATGTATGCCGTGAAAAACATGGTCATGTCTTCCAGGTTCATCTCGAACTTAGTAGCCAGCTCCTCGGCGGTAGTGACTACGCCGTCCAGGTTGCAGTTGATCAGCTTGGCGGCCAGTTCATAGACCGCATGGGACGCAGTCGCGTCGTTGCCAGTCAGCGCAGCCTGCAGCTCCACCAGGTTCGCACGAAGCTCCTCTACCAGCTCGACTGTGGGCGTGGTGACGTGCAGCTTCGTCTGGCCGTCGTCCTTCATACGCAGGAGCAGAGTCGGCCGTCTGTAGCTGTTAAAGTCCAGCATTTTTGCCATAGTTTTATCCTCCTAAAAATGGGACAGCGGGGTCAAAAGGCCCCGCTGTCGTGTTGCTGTTAGGTCGCGGGGATCTCCTCAATCAGCTCGACCAGGGTGCCGGCCTCGTCGTGAGGCATAGCCTTGAACTCAGGCTCGACCAGGGTGCCCTCGTCGACCGCGAAGGTCAAGGTGGCGCCGGCGGTGTTGGTGCCCTTGATCAGGATCCACAGGTTGCCGTCGGTCTTGTCCTCATGCTTGAAGCAGATGGCGTAGTAGCCGCCCTGGGCGTTGCCTGCGCCGCCGATCTTGGTGGTACGCTTGCCCTCGGCCTCGGTGGTCTGGCAGCGGTCGATCAGCTTCTTCAGGGTCTCGCCGTTCCAGGTCAGCAGGCCGCACTTCAGCACAGCCTCCTCGTTGGTCACGATGATCTTGGAAACGATGCCCAGATCGTCCTTCTCCTCGTAGGGTTCCTGGGTGTACTCCAGAGCTGCGCCGCCCTTGATGTAGCCCAGCAGGTTGTCGTCGACGCACAGGGTCTCGACGGTGGGCATCTCCTCGGCGTAGGCCTGGATGTAGATCTTACCGGAGCCCAGGGTGATGGTGTTCTTGTCACGCTTTGCCATGTGTTAGGTCCTCCTTTTTTCGATGTAGGAAAATTCATAAATGACCTGGTAGCGGTCGATAGACTTCAGCCAGTACCGGGCCTGTTTTGTCCAGGGTCTTCCCTGGGCGTTGAGCGCTGCCTCGATGGCAGCCTCTGCAGCGGCGTCCTGACGGGGCTCGTAAAGCTCCACCATCACGTCGTGCGTAAAAATGCAGTTGTAGCCGTCCGGGCCGTCTGCGGTCACCTCGTCGAAGTAGATCGCGTAGGTGCCGCTGGGCGGGTCAGCATACCGTGCCTGCCGGAACGGGAGCCCGGCGGCATTTAAGATTTTTTCAACCATTTCTTATAGCCTCCTCCACAGCTCTCTCGTACTCCGGCAGGACGGTGTCCAGGGCGTTCTGCAGGAAGGGGTTGCCCGCAGTCCGCCCGCCGTTTTCCGTCGCATGACCATGGACCAGCAGATGCGTCAGTCTGTAGTCCGGCGCCTTTACGTGCCAAATGTACTTCTTGACGCCCGTCGTGGTTTCCACAGCAGACCAGGCGATGTTCTTCTTGAAGCTACCTGTCCCCACAGGTGCAGACGCCTTTGTCAGCTTTACCAGCTTCTTCGCGGCATCTGCGCCGGTGGCGTTTACCTTCTTCACCACTTCGTCGTGGTAGAGCCCCAGCTCCTCGTTGATCGCAGCGGCCAGGCCGGTCAGCTGGATGTTAGCCATAAAGGTCACCATCCTCGGCCGGGGCCTTCTCGGCCGTCAGCTCCAGCTCGATGCCCGTGCGGTAGGTTCGCAGGATCCGATAAAGATCGCCGTCGTAGATGGCCAGGGTCTCGCCGTTGTAGTCCAGGTAGTCAGCCAGGACGAACTTCAGCTCCGGGTGGAAGTCTGTGGCGTTGGCTTGGTAAAATTCCCGCATACCGATGCTGCGGACCTCGCAGAAGACGTCGCGCGGCCGGTATGTTTCGGATAACAGGGTCAGGACGTCAGTCATCGCTGACCACCTCGTCCTTCCAACCGTAGCCCTCGGCAGCCTTCAGGCTGTCGCGCAGCTTGGCGTACCGTTCGCCGAACTTCTCCGCTTTTGCGGGGTCGTCGGTATACTCGGCCTTACAGTACAGCTTGACAGCGTTCTGGATCAGCTGATCCTCAGCGCCGGCGTACTCGATGCCGTGCATCTTGAGGTCCAGCAGGCACGCCTGGATGTTGTCCGCGATGTCATCGTCCAGAGCTGTGTGCTTGATACGGATGGCTGTCTTTACTTTGTTCAGCAGCTCGTCCACTTTGATCTCCTCCTTCTAGGTAGTGGCGGGCGGGGTTTTTACGCCCCGCCCTAGGTCACTTTAGGAGGATGCGCGGCCGTAGCGAACGAAGGCGGAAGCCATTGCCAGCTTGCCGTCAGCCAGCGCCATGGCGCGGTATACACGGGAGCCGGTACGGAAGGCCACAGAGTCATCGCTGGAGATGACGGGAGCCTTTGCCAGGTTCAGCTTGTAGGCCTTGAAGTCGCCGAACAGGATGGTGTCGGCGGGGATGTTGTCGTCCAGGACGACCTGGTAGCCCAGTACGTTGTACTTTGCAGGAGACTCGACGTCAGCATGGACGACGGGCTGGCCGTTCTTGTCTTCGATGCCGATCACGTCGGAGAAGAACAGAGTTCGGGGCATTGCAAAGACTGCGTGCTTAGCAGGACCGGAAGGCAGGGAGCCGATGATCTTGACCAGGTCGGCGTAGGTTGCCTTTGCCTTGGTGAAGGTGCCGGTGTTGGTTGCGATGGTCTTCAGGATACCAGTAGGCTGACCGGAGCCGGTGCCGTTAAAGACAGCGTTGTCCAGGGCGGCTTCCATCTTCTCGCCCAGCTTAGCTACGATCCAGGCCTCGAAGGCGCTGATTGCCATGGCCTCGATGTCTGCGGTGATCTCCAGGGTCTTGATCAGCTTGTGAGCACCCAGGGAGATGCTGGTGATAGCATCCTCGGAGTCGGTTGCTGCGGCGCCGACTGCGACCCAAGCAGCAGCTGCGACGTTGCTCTCTACGGGCAGGACGACGTTGCCGGGGATGTGGGTCATGTCAACACGGGACAGGATGGGAGACTCCTCCAGGTAGCGGAAGATCTGGTTCAGGGTCTGGGTGGGAACTGCTGCGGCGCCGTTGACTGCGGCACGCTGCTCAGCGTTCAGCTCCTTGCCCTGCAGGTTCATCAGGTAGGCCTCGCGGTACTCCGCGG
>JAEIGA010005566.1_pt1 | contig 19246 bp, 15 predicted proteins | sample 9270691 | NCBI WGS metagenome assembly JAEIGA01 (sample SAMN17057246, study PRJNA624740) | gut metagenome | biome: biome; isolation source: fecal sample | host: Bos grunniens | place: China: Xizang | collected 2019 | reverse complement strand
TTCTTGCTGAAAAGTCCTGAATAACCACCATGGAGACCGATTACACGGAAACCCTTAGTAATGAATGTCTTTGCTACACTCATTGAAACTGAGTTCATTCCGGGAGCCGGACCGCCACCACAGAGAATGATAACTGCATCTTTCATAATTCTGAAGTATTAAATTGTTAAACAAAAATTCTTATTACCGAAATGTAGATTGCAAGGTTCGCAATCGCACATTAAGCGGCGCAAATTTACCAATTATTACCAAATTTTCCAATACTTATTTCAAGCTTCAGGACTCTTGCAGTTATGGAAACGAATTTGTATTTTTGTAGTTTATTTTGGCATACTGCGCTTATGGATAAAAAAACGGCAAATATCAGGATTAACGAGCTCAGAGGCATACTCGACGAGGCTAACAGGAGGTATTATGTAGATAATGCCCCTATGTTCAGTGACTATGAGTTCGACATGCTTCTCAAGGAGCTTGAAGCCCTCGAAAGGGAGTATCCTGAACTCGTGACTCCAGACTCCCCTACGCAGAGGGTCGGAAGCGACCTGAAAAAGGAGTTTGAGCAGTATCCGCACAGATATCCGATGTTGTCTCTAGGCAACACATATGACATGACAGAAGTCCAGGCATTTGCCGACAGAGCTGCAAAAGGCATCGGTAATGCCTTCACATTCAGTTGCGAGCTCAAATTTGACGGTACTGCGATCTGTCTTCTGTATAAGAAAGGCAAACTGGTAAGAGCATTGACACGAGGAGACGGAACAGTCGGCGATGATGTAACACGTAATGTAAAGCATATCAGCAATATACCTCAATCCCTCACCCTTCCGGCGGATTTCATTCCGACAAAGGAAAATCCAGCACCGTGGCCAGATGAATTCGAAATCAGAGGAGAAATCTATATGCCATGGGCGGCATTCGACCGCCTGAACGAGGAAAGACTCAAGGATGAGGAACAGCCGTTCGCAAATCCTAGAAATGCCGCTTCAGGTTCTCTTAAACTGCTTGACAGCAAGCTGGTAGCCGGCAGAGGTCTCGAATGTACACTATATCATATTCTCGGAGAAAACATACCGTTCAGTACGCACGACAAGGCGTTGACTGCTGCGGCTGATTGGGGTCTACCGGTTTCTGACAAACGAAAGATCTGCACAACAATAGAAGAAGTCGACGAGTTCATAACCTATTGGGATACAGAACGAAATAATCTCCCATATGCCACTGACGGCATTGTGATCAAGGTCAATGAACTTCCATATCAGACAGAACTGGGATATACTGCAAAGGCGCCGCGTTGGGCCGTAGCATATAAATTCAAGGCCGAACAGGCATTGACAAGACTTGTTTCCATCGACTATCAGGTGGGCAGAACAGGAGCTGTTACCCCGGTTGCCAATCTTGAACCTGTACAGTTGAGCGGAACGGTTGTGAAAAGAGCATCCCTTCACAACTCCGAGCAGATGCAGCTCCTTGACATACATATAGGTGACTATGTATACGTGGAGAAAGGCGGAGAAATCATTCCTAAGATCACAGCTGTTGAATTGAGCCAGAGACCATCTGATGCAGTCCTTCCGCATTTTCCTGAATTCTGTCCTGACTGCGGAACCAAGCTTGTCAAGGATGAACAGGAAGCTAAATCATTCTGCCCTAACCAGAACGGCTGCCCTACCCAGATACAGGCGAAACTGGTACACTTCCTTGGCAGAAAGGCGATGAATGTGATTGCAGGAGATGCAACTGTCGAGCAACTCTACAGCAAGGCTCTGGTCTGGAATGTGGCTGACTTCTACGAATTGACCAAGGAACATCTTCTCACACTTGACGGCTGGAAAGACAAGTCTGCAGAAAGATTCCTCAAAAGTCTTCAGGAGTCAAAAAAGGTCCCTTTCGAGAGAGTACTCTTTGCTCTTGGAATACGTCACGTAGGCGAAACCACAGCCAAAAGTCTTGCAGGTCATTTCAGAAATATTGATGCGATCGCCTCTGCGGATGTGGATGAATTGCTGAAAGTTGACGACATAGGTGAAATAATCGCCGAAAGTGTATACTCGTTCTTCAGGAATCCGGACAATCTGGACATCATTTCAAGATTGAAGACGGCGGGATTGAGATTCGAGTCAGAGGAAAAGAAAGCGCAGCTTTCAAATGCCCTCGAAGGACTGACAATCGTGATTTCGGGCAATTTCAGCATCTCCCGCGACGCAATGAAGGAATTGATCGTCCTTAACGGAGGCAAGAACAGCGGCAGCATCAGCGGAAAGACAAGTTATCTGCTGGCGGGAGAAAAGGCCGGGCCTGAAAAGATGAAGAAAGCAGAATCGCTCGGCGTAAAAGTGATAACAGAACAGGAGTTCAACGAAATGATATCAATTGAACCGGCAAGGCAGGAAGAAAACACACAACTTAGTCTCTTTTAGCATATGAAGAGGATACGTAAACTGAAGAATTTCGTCAGAGATGATATCTGGGAGATAGACCTTGAGGAACTCTCAAGAGCCAGAGCCCGCTTCATCAAATATATCAAGGTCATGATCATCACAATCAAGACCTTTGCAAATGAGCGCATCGGTTTCCAGGCTGTTGCACTCAGTTTCTTCAGTACTATGTCCGTCGTGCCGTTCATTGCGATCATGTTTGCAATCACCGGAGGATTGGGTCTGGCAGATAAACTCAAGGAACTTCTATATTCGTACTTCAATAACAGTCAGCAGACTATAGATATAATATTGGGATTCTCGGGGAACATAATAAACGAAGCTCAGAGCAGTGCAGTCGGCCTTGTCAGTTCCCTTCTCTTCGCATTCATCGTGATTTCTATGATGCTCAATGTCGAGAAGGTATTCAACAATGTATGGCAGGTCCGTAAGGCAAGAAACATCTTCAAGAGGGTTTCTTACGTTATCGTCATGCTTCTGCTCTCCCCTTTCGTGGTAATGCTGTTCTTCACAGGATCCTTCATATACTCACATGCATTGGAATTCATCGGAATCGACCCTGAAGTTCTGGGGGTATTCAAGACCATACTGGCCTGGGTCATCTTCGGTGTCGTTGCGACATTTACATTGTCGGCAATGTACAAGTTCCTTCCTAATGCGAAAGTGGACTACGGCAGCGCGCTCAGAGCAGCTATCCCTGCGGCCTTAGCATTCACGACAGTGCAGTATATGTATCTTGAGACGCAGGTATTTGTGACACGACTGAGTACCGTATACGGTGCCTTTGCCGCAGTGCCGCTCTTCATGGTATGGATCAATATAGGTTGGTATATCATCCTTATAGGAGCGGAACTCTCATTTGCGTTCCAGCATGTAGACAGTTATAATACAGAAGAATAATTATCAGATATATGGGCAAGATATCAGAATTCAACCAGAACGACTATGAAATCATAGCACGCGATTACGCAGACCTTAAGGAAGCTGCAAGAAAAAGGTGCAGTGACGAGTCAGAAATCGAACTGATCCAGAAGGCTTTCGAATTTGCAAACGAGGCCCACAAAGGTGTCAGAAGACGCTCTGGTGAACCATACATACTTCATCCTATCGCTGTTGCCAAGATTGTTGTCAGCAACATCGGACTCGGCTGCAAATCGATCATTGCAGCTTTGCTTCATGACGTGGTAGAGGATACAGATTATACTGTAGATGACCTGAGATCTCTATTCGGAGACAAGGTTGCGACTCTCGTAGAAGGTCTAACAAAGATCAAGACAGTGCTCGACAACGAGGACAAGGCACAGCAGAAGAGTATGCAGGCGGAAAACTTCAAGCGCATCCTTCTTACATTGAACGATGACGTGCGAGTGGTACTCATCAAGCTTGCAGACCGTCTCCACAACTGCAGGACCATCGAGTTCATGCCCGAGCACAAGCGTGACAAGATCCTCAGCGAGACAATGTTCATATTCATTCCTCTTGCCCACAGACTCGGTCTGTATGGAGTGAAATCCGAAATGGAAGATATCTGGCTTCGATACAAAGAGCCGGAGGCATTCGACACCATTACTGCAAAGATCAATCGCAATGTCATCGACAAGGATAAGGAAATCAATGAGTTCATAGCACCGATCGATGCTGCCCTTGCTGCTGCAGGACTCAAGTTCGAGATCCGCAAGAGAGTGAAGACTCCGTATTCGATCTGGAACAAGATGAACACCAAGGGAGTGACATTCGAGCAGATCTTCGACCTTTATGCTGTACGTATCATCTTCGATCCTGAGGGTAGTTCCGAAAGTGAAAGAGATATCTGTTACCACATTTTCTCCATCATCACCGGAATGTACAAATACAAGGCAGACAGGGTCCGCGACTGGGTCAACTACCCTAAGAGCAACGGATATGAGGCGCTTCACTGTACGTTGATGAGCCGTGCAGGTATCTGGATCGAGGTTCAGATCCGTTCTACAAGAATGAACGAGATTGCAGAGAAAGGTATTGCGGCACACTGGCTTTACAAAAAGGACGGTGTCGCAAGCGCGAAAGAGAGCGAGATGGACAAATGGATCACAAAGGTCAAGGAAATCCTCGTGAGTCCGGACATCAATGCCCTTGAACTCCTTGATATGATCCACGACGACCTTCTCAAGACAGACATCGTGGTATTCACCCCTAAAGGTGACCAGAAGAGCATCGAGAAGGGAGCCACAGCTCTTGACTTCGCATATTCCATCCACTCGCACATAGGAAACAAGGCGATTGCTGCGAAGGTCAATCTCAGACTTGTTCCGCTTTCTTATGTCCTCAAGACAGGAGACCAGGTGGAGATCATCACTGCTGAAAATGAGAAGCCGAAGCAGGAATGGCTGCATTTCGTACAGACTTCAAGAGCTCGCCGAGTCATCCTTGATCAGATCAGAAGCGAGCGTCATACATACATCAACGCCGGTCGTCAGATTCTCACAGAAAAGCTTGGCGAAATCGGCAAGACCTTGAATGACAAGGTTATATGCTCTCTTATGGAGGAATTCGAGATGTTCGACTGCAAGCCAGAGGAACTCTATTTCAAGATCGGCTGCGGTATGATCGTTCTCGACGGCCTCGCAGAAAAACTCAAGAAATACTACGGTATCAACAGGGAGTCGTACTTCGTAATATCCAACAGCGATGACCAGCACAAGTACATTCTCGCGTCATGCTGTACTCCTATCCGCGGTCAGAACGTCGTAGGTTTCAAGTCCTCGGACGGAACAATTACAGTACACACACGCACATGTCCTATCGCAAACGGCCTTGCTGCCAAGTTCGGCGATAAGATTATCACCGTTAAATGGGGTGGCGAGGCCAACTCAGGCAACAGTTATCTTGCCCGACTTGCTCTTAAGGGAACAGATAGAATCGGCATGATCAACGATATCACAAGAGTGATTTCGAAGGAACTGAACGTCAATATCAGAAGATTCAACCTTGGAACCGAAGACGGAGTGTTTGACGGTTTCATCGATCTCTATGTGAGCGGAATGGGAGATCTGGAGAATCTTATCAGTAAACTGAAGAAGATCAAGGGTATGGAAAGCGTTACCCGAACTGAACTGTAATCAATAGTGGAAATGAAGAAAATAACACCAGGAATACTTCACGCAATAGCTGTGTCAGGCATTTTGGCGAGCATCATCTTCTCGCCGTCATGCGCGAATACGACTACACCTCCAAGCGGAGGTCCAAAGGATACAATACCGCCTCTCATTACCGAGATCTACCCTGCTCTCGGAGAAATCAACGTACCTCGAAGCAAGACCAAACTTGAAATCGAGTTCAACGAATATGTGGTTGTAAAGGATCCTAAGAGCCTCTTTCTCTCCCCTCCTCTTGAGAAGGCAGCGAAATTCAAGATCAAGGGAAAGAGCGTGATCGTATATTTTGAAAATGATCTCGACTCAAACAAAACATATACACTCGACGTTACAAATGCAATAGCGGACAACAACGAGGGCAATATGTTCCCGGGATATACTCTGGTATTCTCTACAGGAGACCGTATCGACTCCATGATGGTTACGGGAACAGTGCAGGACTGCAACACTCTCAAGCCTATCAAGGGCGCTACTGTACTGCTTTACAAGGACCAGGCAGACTCGGCCATTTTCCTCAAGCGCCCTGACGCTGCGATCAAGACTGATGAGTGGGGTTACTTCTGCATGAGAAACATCCAGGATACCGTATATAGGATGTATGCTATCATTGATGATAACAATAATAACATGTATGAGGCTGAAAACGAGAGAGTTGCATTTATCGACACTCTTATCAGACCAATAGTCAGGGTGGCAGACACACTTCCTGAGCTCAAGAAGTATGACATGAAGGACACTCTCAACTGCCTTGCAAGAAATTCGGAATACACTCTTAATATATTCCGTGAGAAGCCTACGAAGCAGCTGATTGTAAATAAGGAAAGAGTCGGTGAGAGAACTGCATATATCACATTCATGGCTCCATATGCCCAGGTAGACTCGATCTGGATCAAGGGTGTTCCACGCGAGAAACTCATCACGCAGTTCAACATCATGCAGGACAGTCTTGAGATCTGGGTGAATGATCCGCAGACACAGCCTGACACATTGTTCCTTAATGTAAAATACATGAAAACAGACACTCTGGGAATGCTCAACAGCTTCACGGAGGAAATCAAGCTCAGCAAACCTAAGTCTCTTCTACTCCCAGGCAAGACAGCCAAGAAGGATATCAAGAAGGAAGACACCACATGCGTATTCACTCTTGAAGCCAAGGCTGATCTTGTGGAACAGTACGGCTTTACAATGGAATTCAAATATCCTGTTGTCGAAGAAGCGTTTGACTCGTTGGTGTTCCGTTCAGTGAATCCGCGTCAGCAGGAGAATATCGGCAAATACACAGTAGAGAAGGATTCGTTGAACCTTAGAAAATACACCATCAGACCTGTAGAGAAACTCCAGTCTGGATGGGAATATTTCCTTAAGATACCGCATCGTAAGTTCAAGGATATCAACGGTTTCTACAATGACAGTACAGAGGTGAAAGTGTCACTTCCGTCTGATGACAAGCTCAGCAGCATATCATTGGTGCTCTCTAATGTCAAGAACAAGTATATTGTAGACCTTCTCAATGAGAAGAGAGATAAGGTGATCAGATCATTCATCGTTGACAAGGATCAGACAGTCCTCTTCCCTTATCTTAAGACCGGAAAGTATTCGATCAGATTTACAGAGGATGTCAACAGAAACGGCATCGTAGACACCGGAAATCTTCTTGAGCACAAACAGCCTGAGAAGGTATTGTTCTATGAGCTTGCAGACGGTCTTAATCTCATCGAAATTCCAGAAATGACGGAACTGGAGCAGAATATTGACGTTGGTGAAATGTTCAAATAGCATATATGAAAAGACTTTTATTGATATTACTCTCTATATTTCCAATTCTCTCATTGAGTGCGCAGGAAAAGGATCTCGAGGCCAGATGGACTGACGAATTCCTTGATACTGTGCAGGTCAAGAAGACGCTTAAGCTGAATGACTATTCCATGATCGGAGTCCAGTACGGCGTAGGATTGAGCCAGGTGATATGGAATCCGGTACAGAAGCAGAATCTGGTATTCATGCCATATAATTTCGGTGTCACATTCACGACATACGGAAAGATGTTCGGATACATGCCGTATTTCGGATTCCAGGCCGGAGTATTCTACGGACAGGAAGGATATGAGTTCGAATATAACGAAGATAAGGATTATACATACACACTCGAGGGTGCTGAGAAGGCGGTGATGGATATTGTCGAGGTGCCGATTCTCTCCCATCTCCATTTTGACGTATGGCATTTCAAGATCATTGCCCAGATCGGTATGTACGGCGGTTATCGTCTAAATATCAAGAGATTTGCAGGCAAGACAGGTCTGCTCAATCCGGAGACCGCGAACTCATTCACTGACTATGAGAAACGTTGGGATTACGGTATAAAGGGCGGTCTTGGTTTCGGACTTGTGTTCGATCCGATCGAAATACATTTCCAGGCGATGTACAAGCACTCGTTGTCATCGTTGTATGAGCCGGATTACTATAGTCAGTACTATTATAGGTTTGCATACCCGTCAAATATCATCGTATCAGCCGGTGTTCATTTCCAGCTGACAAAACGTTCAGGTGCGACCAAGAAAGAAATCAGGGAAAAGGCAAGAAAGATTGTATATGAGACTCCAGACGAAAGCAGTACAAGTAGGTAATATATACATTGGCGGAGACAACCCTATTGTTGTCCAGACAATGTGCAACACCCATACATCCGATGTAGAAGCATCTGTAGAGCAGTGTGTGCGTCTATACGAAGCCGGTGCTCAGTTGATCAGACTGACTGTGCCGTCTATGGCTCAGGTGGAATCACTCCGCGAGATAAAATCCGCTCTACGTGAAAGAGGAATCGATACTCCCCTAGTTGCAGACGTACATTTCTCATCTGATATTGCTATCGCTGCGGCGAAGGTTGTGGAGAAGGTCAGGATCAACCCTGGTAATTTCCACAAGGATCACGACAAGGCAAAGGAACAATTCGCAAAACTTGTAGAAGTCTGCAAGGAATATGGCACTGCAATCCGTATCGGACTCAATCACGGCTCACTTGGTGACCGTATAACCAATCTCTACGGCAATACTCCGCTCGCTATGAAGGAGGCTGTGATGGAATGGCTTAAAATGTGCTCTGACAATGCATTTAACAATGTTGTTGTATCACTTAAGGCAAGTAACACTTATGTTATGACAGAGGCGTACAGACTGCTGGCTGCAGAAATGCAGAAAACGGGTACAGTCTACCCTCTTCATCTGGGTGTGACCGAGGCTGGTAACGGAGACTCCGGCAGAATCAAATCGGCAGTGGGTATATCTGTACTTCTCTCTGAAGGAATCGGCGATACAATACGAGTTTCCCTTACTGAGGATCCGGAAAACGAAATACCAGTTGCACGATATCTCGCAGACAGATACGGCCGCAAGCTTCATTCATCAATGGTATCGCTCAAACTTAACGGAAAGACAGCTGAAGCTGAATATTTCTGCGAAGACCGTGAGAAGCTACTTCTGGACGTATCGTGTGACTTCGGACGCCTGCTGCTTGATAAGGAGCTTGACGAACTTGTGATAAAAGGTACTGACGAGGCGGAATATATCGTCGATGAGGTCATGCAGGCGGCGAGACGCCGTTTCTATCGACCTGAATACATAGCATGCCCCGGATGTGGCCGTACAATGTACAATCTTGAAGCAGCATTCGAAGAGGTAAAGAAACGCACATCACACCTTAAGGGTCTTGTCATCGCAGTAATGGGATGTATAGTAAACGGTCCCGGTGAAATGGCGGATGCAGACTGGGGTTATGTCGGCGAAGGAAATGGAAAGGTCTCCATATATAAAGGAAAAACCCCGGTACTTAGGCATGTGCCTGAGTCCGAGGCTATAGATAGACTTCTTGAACTGATTGAGGCTGAGTAATTTACTCGGCCTTTATCAATTCCTTCTGTGCCTTTTCCCACTGTTCCTTTGCATATTCCTGCATATCCACGACTTCGTCTGTCTCGTCAACGATTTCGTGACCGATCATTGTCTCGATAACGTCCTCCATTGTCACGATACCGCGTACAGAACCGTACTCGTCAAGGATAACGGAGATATGCTCCTTCTTTTCAAGCATCTTCTCCCAGATGTCGCTGACAGTGTCGTCTTCCTTGAAAGTCATGATAGGACGAGTGATTTCGTCGAGTGTAGTCGTGAACTTATCCTCTGCCATCTTCTCAAGAATCTCCTGACGAAGGACATAACCTATCACATACTCATCGTTCTCGTCATCATATACCGGAATACGCGAGTGTGTGAGATCCTCTGAATCATAGAAATCCCTGATGGTCATATGGCTTTCCGCCATCTCCACAACCGCACTTGGAGTCATGATTTCATGTGCGGTGATTTCGTCAAGCTTAAGAAGGTTCTGGATCATTTTCTTCTCCTCCTTCTCGATCACCTCTTCTTCTGTGGCTACGCTGACCATTGCGGAGATGTCTTCCCTGCTGATGCTTATCTGTGTCGACTTTGAAGAAATGATTCCTGTCAGCTTCTCAAGAACCCACACAAGCGGGAACATGATGAAGATCATGCCGTTGATTATGACAGATGCTGGGATAGCGAGAGATCTCCAGTAGCTTGTACCGATAGTCTTCGGGATTATCTCTGCGAAAATGAGAATCATGAATGTGAAGATTGTCGAGAATATGCCGACAATCGCATCTCCGTAAACCTCATATACGAGTGAACCCACAATTGAGGCACCTACCGTATTGGCTATCGTGTTAAGGCACAGGATAGCCGAAATAGGTCTGTCCGGATGCTGCTTGAGCTTCTTCAATCTTGCTGCGCCCTTGACTCCCTGCTCCTCAAGGCCTGTGATGAACGAAAGCGGCGTTGAGAGAAGGGTCGCCTCCAGTGTCGAGCACAATGCCGACAGCATAACGGACGCGAACATTATGATGTAGATAAGTGATTCTGAATATAGTGATGCTTCTTCCATATTTCTTATTTCTGAAGTTCTGCTATGACTGACTCGCAAGCTTTTACGTAATCTCCAAGCTTAACCTTGATTTCTGTGTCGAGCGGGAAGAACATGTCGATTCTTGAGCCGAATTTGATGATACCGCATTCGTCAGCCTTTTCCACATTCGTACCTGGTACTGCGTGGCAGACAATTCTTCTTGCAAATGTTCCTGCAATCTGTTTGAAGAACACATCTCCATAAGGAGTCTTCATTCCGACAGATGTATGCTCATTCAATTCTGAAGCCTTGGGAAGATATGCGAACATATATTTTCCCGGGTGATATTTGTAGTAAGCCACTTCACCGTCTACAGGCCAGAAATTGACATGGACATTGAAGAAATCCATATAGACTGAAACCTGAATGCACTCACCTTTGATATACTCAGGCTCGTAGACCTTTTCTATCACCACAACCTTTCCGTCAGCGACTGATGTAACTACATTGTCGTCCCCTGATCTCTGTCTCTGAGGGACACGGAAGAAGAAGAGTACGAATCCCATGAAGAACATCGGGATGACAGCCAAAGGGTATGCCAGGATAGCCCATGGGATGAATTTAAGAATGACAAATGCCAAAGGAAGGCAGATGAGCCAGACTAAAAGTACAGTGCCGTAACAGTTTTTGTGAATTACCATTTTATAAAAATATTACCGCATTGTGTAAGGCACACAATGCGGTAGCAAATGTACGAAAAATAAGTCAATTAGACAAATCGCTAGAGGCACAAGGCGTTAAGAGCCACGAGATAGATGATACCGATAGGTATTGCTATCAAAGCACTGTCGAACCTGTCCAGAAGTCCGCCATGTCCAGGGATCATATTTCCGGAATCCTTGACATTGTAGTGTCTCTTCCACTGCGACTCAATGAGGTCTCCATATACGCCTGCAACATCAAGAAGAACAGCGATACAGATGCAATGGATCAGGTCGAACAACGGCTTTCCCTGATTCAGCGGGAAGAATCCTAAGTAATAAAGAGCTATAGCGACTCCTACTGCAGTGAGCATACCTCCCCAGAATCCTATCCATGATTTCTTTGGCGAGATCGACGGGAAGAGCTTCTTTCCATACTTCTGTCCCAGAGCCATTCCGAAGACATAGGCTCCGACGTCAGATCCCCAGATGATACAGAAGAAGCAGAGGATGAGTTTTCCGTTGAATGCTCCGTCCGGACCGAAGGCCGCAAAATTGAGAAGCGACCAAGGGATTGCTATATAGACAATTGCAGTATAGAGATTAGCAAATTTGTCGAAACGGCTCTTGTCCTTTACATAAAGTGAGTTTACCATAAGGATGAACACAGGAATGAATGCCAGCACGATAGATTTGCCAGGGAATCCGAAAGCCTTGTACAGATATATGAGTACAAAAGTTATGGAACCTGCAAATATCGAGAGGATCTGAGAATAACGGTAGTCATTACCGCAAGTCATCTTCAGAAACTCGCGCATCATCACTATCAGAGCAAACAGCATTACCGCTCCGAATACAAATTTGTTGATCAGGAATGCAGAGAGCATTACTACTCCGAACACAGCTCCTGATATAGTTCTTTTCACTAGGTTGTTCATAGATTATTCTTCAGTTGCCACCTCTTCAGGATCCTTTTTCACCTCCTCGCCGGGCTTTGCACCAGCTCTCGGACCGAAAATCCTTTCTAGGTCGTCTGCAAAGATAACTTCTTTATCCAATAAAAGTGCTGCTAGCTCCAAAAATCCGTCCTTGTTTTCAGTAAGGATATTCAAAGTCCTGTCGTGGATCTCCTGAATAAGGTCCTTCACTTCCTTGTCGATCAGCTCAGCTGTCTTCTCACTGTACGGTCTTGTGAGCTCATATCCACGTGAACCTGTCGAATCGTAGAATGACAATGTACCTACCTTGTCGCTCATACCGTAGTATGTAACCATACCGTATGCCATCTTAGTAAGACGCTCAAGGTCATTCAACGCACCAGTAGACTGCTGTCCGTTCACGATTTCTTCCGCTACCCTGCCGGCAATGAGAGAACACATTTCATCCATCATCTGCTCCTTGGTAACCAGCTGACGCTCCTCAGGAAGGTACCATGCTGCTCCAAGAGCCTGTCCGCGAGGAACAATGGTAACCTTGAAAAGAGGATTTGCATGTGGAAGGAGCCAGCTTACAGTAGCATGACCAGCCTCATGGTGAGCAATGGACCTCTTCTCCTCTGGAGTTATGATCTTGGACTTTCTCTCAAGACCTCCTACGATACGGTCGACCGCATCAAGGAAATCCTGCTTGTCGATAGCTGTCTTGTTGTGACGAGCCGCTGTAAGGGCAGCCTCGTTGCAGACATTGGCGATATCAGCACCAGAGAAGCCTGGAGTATGCTTTGCAAGGAACTCGAGATCGAAGTCTTCCGCGAGCTTGAGATTACGCAGATGTACGGTGAAGATTTCTTGTCTTTCCTTGAGGTCAGGAAGTTCGACATGAATCTGTCTGTCGAAACGGCCTGCACGCATGAGCGCCTTGTCAAGGATATCCGCGCGGTTTGTCGCTGCAAGAATGATCACGCCTGAATTTGAACCGAATCCGTCCATTTCTGTAAGGAGCTGGTTCAAAGTGTTTTCGCGTTCGTCATTTGATGAGAAACCACCGTTCTTGCTTCTTGCTCTACCCACTGCATCAATCTCGTCGATGAAGACGATACAAGGTGATTTCTCCTTTGCCTGACGGAAAAGGTCGCGTACTCTGGATGCACCGACACCTACGAACATCTCAACGAAATCAGAACCTGAAATCGAGAAGAACGGTACGTTGGCCTCACCTGCCACCGCCTTTGCAAGAAGGGTCTTACCTGTACCCGGAGGGCCCACGAGAAGCGCACCCTTAGGTATTTTTCCACCCAATGCTGTGTATTTCTTAGGATTCTTGAGGAAATCCACGATTTCCATCACCTCGTCCTTCGCTCCGTAAAGACCTGCTACATCCTTGAATGTAACCTTTATGCTGTCTTTCTCAGCAAGTTTTCCTGTAGACTTGCCTACATTGAAGATTCCGCCGGGACCGCCTGATCCGCCACCCATATTCTTGTTCATTCCGCGGAACATGAACATCCACATCAGAATGAGGAAGAGTGGGAAAATAAGCCACTCCATCATGCTCCACCAGCTTTCGTGGTTCTCTATGATAACCTTTACCTGTTCATCTTCAGGGAGTTGCGCATTAAGCTCGCCGAACATTTCCTCGGCATTGAAACTTCCCGAAACGAGGAAAACAAAATGCGGTGACTTCTCCGGCACTTTTCCGCCGAACTTGTCCTCGTATTTGCCGAGGCAGTCAGGCTTGATGGTAATCCTACCCTCATATTCATTTCTGATGAAGGTGACTTCCTTGATGTCGCCAGCGAGCCACTGTTTCTTTACATCAGCCCATTCCTCTTTCTGAGGGTTTGCTCCACCCTGATTGAAGAACATCCAGCCTATTCCGATAAGGAGCAGGATGTAGATCCAGCTGATATTGAAACGGAATTTGATTGTCTTAGGAGATTTGTTGTCTTTTTTCTGTTCTGCCATAGTTTATTGTATTAGTCTTCGTAGACTGTTCTCTCTGCGTCTGCCCAAAGATCCTCGAGTCTGTAGAATGACCTGTATGGTGTCTGGAATACGTGAACTACGATGTCACCGTAATCCATGATCACCCAGAATGCGTTTTCCTTTCCCTGAGTGCGGATAACCTTTCTCTTGCATTTCTCGATCATCTTCTCCTCTACGTTGTCTGCGATTGCAACTACAGCAGGTGCCGAGTCGGCGTTGCAAACCATGAAGTAATCTGAAATAGCTGTTCCGATAGGTCTGAGGTCAAGAGACACAACATCCTGTCCTTTCTTGTCAAGCATTGCATCAGCAATGACCTTAAGTGTAGTATTATCCATATTTAAAAAATTTATATTTTTGCCATTAATAACTTGCAAATTTAATCAAAATCCACACCATGTCCAAGAAGTATGACATAATATGGCTCAACGAGGTAGATTCCACAAACAAATATGTCAAAACGCATGTTGACGAGCTTGACAATTTGTCAGTTGTGACAACTTTGACACAGACTGCAGGACGTGGACAGGGTGACCATAAATGGCATTCCAAACCCGGCGAGAACCTCCTATTTACTATATTGCTCAAAAACCCCGATGTGTTACCGGCAAATCAGGCTTTCATTAGCGATACAGTGGCTCAAAGCGTTGTAAAGCTGCTTGAAAAGCATGGTATTGAAGCATGGATCAAGCCCCCTAATGACATCTGGGTGGCAGATAAGAAAATATGCGGCATACTCATCGAGCATTCGCTCAGAGCGGGCCGCATATCATGGACTATCATAGGAATCGGACTCAATGTGAATCAGACCGTATTCCCGGAGGATCTTCCTAACCCGACTTCAATGGCAATTCTGAAGGAAGGAGGAGACCTTAATGAAATTCTATCTGAATTTATGGAGATTCTTACTCACACTTCATTGCTGCAATAACACCAGCCGGGTCTTCAGCCTTGAAGACAGCACTGCCGGCCACAAGGATCTCAGCACCGCACTCGATAAGCTTCTGTGCATTTGATGCCGACACACCGCCGTCCACCTGGATCTGGCAGTCGAGTCCCTGTGCCACGATTTCCTTCTTTACAGCCGCTACCCTATCGTATGTCTCCTCGATGAATTTCTGACCGCCGAAACCGGCGAATACAGACATAAGGAGAACGTAGTCGCACTGAGCGAGATAAGGGTAAAGGCTCTCCACAGGAATGTCAGGATTGATAGCGAGACCGGCCTTCATTCCGAGGTTTCTGATCTGTTTGAGAACCTCCCCCGGATTCTCAGTCGCATTGAGATGGAAACTCAACATGTGAACACCGACCTTTGCGAATCTTTCTACGTAATTCTCAGGCTTGATGATCATGAGATGAGCGTCAAGTGTCTTCTCCGCTTTCTTGGCGATCGCCTCCACAATCGGGAAACCATATGAAATGTTAGGAACGAATATTCCGTCCATTACGTCAAGATGGAATATATCTGCGTGCTTGTTTACAAGTTCCACATCCTTCTCGAGATGAAGGAAATCCGCTGCAAGCATTGAAGGTGCTATCTGTACCATGTCTATCTGTTATTTATAATTTACAACGATGTCTTTAAGGAGAGCCACAAACTTGTCAAGTGAAGCAAGATCAAGTCTCTCGCCTGGAGCATGTACGCCCCTGAGTGTAGGTCCGAATGATACCATATCGAGACCCGGGAACTTCTCTGTGAACAAACCGCACTCAAGTCCTGCGTGGATCGCCTTGACCTTAGGTTCTACTCCGAAAAGTTTCTTGTATGAAGCAACACATGCGTCACGTACAGGAGAAACCGCTGCCGGTGCCCATCCCGGATATTCACTTTCGTGAGTCACAACTGCGCCGGCAAGTACGAAACAAGCCTCCATTTTCGCAGCTGCAGCTCTACGTGCCGCTGTAACGCAGCTTCTCTGGCTTGAACCGATACGGATCACACCTGGTTCAACCATTTTCACTGAAGCGAGGTTTGTAGATGTCTCAACGAAATTCTCGATTTCCTGGCTCATTGCCAATACGCCGTGCGGAGAAGCACAGAGCGCTGTCACAAGATTCCATGTTGTCATTTCGTCCACAGCCTTAAGTCCCTCTGCGTCAACTTCGGCGTATCCAAGGTTGAGATTCTTCTCGATTGCACCATATTCTTCTGCAACATCTTCTGCGTATCCTTCAAGACGCTCATTGATAATGTCGAGAGTATCTGATTCTGCAGCGATTACTGCCTTTGCCTCACGTGCGATTGCATTTCTCTTGTTTCCGCCGTCAATCGTAACAAGCTGCCAGTCAAGGTCATTGATGCTATAAAGGAATCGTCCAAGGAGCTGTACTGCATTTGCTCTACCTTTATTGATATCGTCACCGCTATGGCCGCCCATGGCGTCTTTTACGAAGATCTCCTCGCATTCGAAATCCTCACAGATTTCGTCATAACCGTGGTTGAAAACTGCAGTTGTATCAAGACCTCCCGCGCATCCTACGAAGATTTCTCCCTCATCCTCAGAGTCAAGATTGAGAAGAACCTTGCCAGTGAAGAAGCCAGGTTCGAGCGCCATGGCTCCGTCAAGGCCTGTTTCTTCAGATGTGGTGAACAGACACTCAATCTTTCCGCATGGAAGATCGCTGTCAAGAAGAGCGAGCTGTGCTGCGATACCGATACCGCAGTCTGCACCGAGAGTAGTATCTGGAGCAATCATCCAGCCGTTCTCGATAACGTATTTGATAGGGTCCTTGGCGAAATCATGTTCAACGCCTTCATTCTTCTCGCAAACCATGTCTGAATGGCTCTGAAGCACGATTGCAGGTACATTTTCGTACCCAGGTGCAGCTTCTTTGGTAATGAGGACGTTACCAGCCTTATCGGTCTTGCACTCAAGCGAACGCTTTGCTGCAAAATCCTGAAGATATGCAATGATATGCTCCTCGTGTCCCGACTCTCTTGGAATCGTTGTAATCTCCTTGAAGAATGAAAGTACTTTTTCCGAATTCATATGTGTTATAGATTGGGGCTTTCGCCGTTAATATTCATAGTACAAAGATATCCATAAAAAAAGACCTTGCAAAAATCCTGCAAGGTCTTTTGTGATATTTTATCTCTTGACCGGGACAAGCATCTTCTCGATGTCAGTGACATACTGCTTGAATGTCTTGTCAGTCGACATAAGGTCGTTTACTGTTGAGCACGCATGGAGGACTGTTGCGTGGTCCTTTCCACCGATTTCCGCTCCGATTGTCGAGAGTGAGCAGTTGATCAGGCTTCGCGACATATACATCGCAATCTGTCTCGCCTGAACTATCTGTCGTTTTCTTGTCTTCGAAAGGAGCTCGTCACGTGTGATGTTGAAGTAATCACATACAACTTTCTGCACCTTGTCGATTGTCACATCCACTTTCTCCTCTCCAACGATCTTGTCTGTAATGTTTTCAGCAAGCTCGATAGTGATCTCCTTGTGAGCCAATGTCGCATTTGCGATAAGAGAGATAAGTGCTCCTTCAAGCTCACGGAAGTTTGACTTGATTCTTGTCGCAAGGAAGTGAAGAACGTCCTCGTTAAGTGAAACTCCCTCTCTGAATGCCCTTGCTTTGAGCATATTGAGTCTTGTTGTGAAATCAGGCTTGTGTAGCTCGACTGAAAGTCCCCATTTCAGACGTGAAAGAAGTCTTTCCTCGAAGTTCTGCAACTCAACTGACGGTCTGTCTGATGTAAAGATCAACTGCTTTCCAGACTGGTGGAGATAGTTGAAGATGTTGAAGAACGCGCCCTGAGCACCTGGACTCTGAAGATCCTGAATGTCATCGATGATGAGAACATCGATCTTCATATAGAATGCAAGGAAGTCTGTAAGCTTGTTCTGACCGTTTGTCGCATCCATATACTGGATCTTGAATCTGTTCGCAGGAACATAAAGGACAACAAGTTCCGGATATTTCTTCTTGATCGAGATACCGATAGCCTGCGCAAGGTGTGTCTTGCCGAGACCTGGACCACCGAAGAGGAAGAGCGGGTTGAACGCTGTCTTACCCGGTGCTGCCGAAATGCTCTCACCTGCTGTGAATCCCATCTTGTTGCACTCACCTATGATAAGGTTTTCGAAACAGTATGTAGGATTGAGCTGTGAATTCACCTGGACTCTCTGCACGCCTGGGAACACAAACGGACTTGCGTTGCCTGCCTTAGGGAAAGTCTCTACAGAGATTGTCTTGTTTACAGGTACGTTGCCGTGTGCTGCAGGATAAGTCATCGCTGGCTGCTGCTTCACCGGAGTCACCTGATAAAGAAGTTTTGCCGCAACTCCAAGCTCCTTCTTGAGAGCAGCTTTCAACATGTCAAGATAGGCATCCTCCACATACTCACGGAAAAACTCCGACGGAACCTCGACAGTCAGCGTAGACTCAACAAGCGATACAGGTTTGATCGGCCTGAACCACACGTTGAACTGCTTCGGATCGATGTTCTGCTGAATGAAGCGGAGACAGTTATTCCAAACAGATATGTGCCTTTCTTGTAACATTAAAAAACGGGATTGCTTGAAGTTAAAGACCATCCTGAAGAATGGTTGTGCAAAGATGAGGAAAAAAAAGTAATAAAAAACTTAATTTCCTCTTGTTTTTTAATTTTATTTGACACTCCCCTAAAAATATAATCCGACTGTACTATATTTACTAATCTATTGATATACAATATATTGAGTATGTCAAATTATGCGATATCTACACATATTCAGCGACTTACAATTTTGAATATTTCAAAAGCGATAATTTATATGTAAGCCATTGACTGTGGGGCCTAGAAGACAGATATCTTCAGATATTTCTTAGGATTCTCTTGAATTTTATCAATAAAACGGTCGATATTGTTTAAAAGTGAATCTACCGAGTCATATATAGAATCATCAACAAAAAGTTTTCCGACTGTGCCTTCCGGATCGTTGATGTTATCAACAAGGTTCTTCAGGGAATTGACAGTACCCGTGAGATCTGCTGCGTTAAGCGAAGCGACAGCTGTACCTACACCGGCGAGTGTTGTATCGACCTTCTGCATTACTTCCCCAAGTCCGTCAGAGAATGTCTTGAGATTTTCGATAAGTGCAGTGATTTCCGCCGACTTGTCGTCCACCTGCGAGGAAATCGACTT
>JAEIGA010005565.1_pt1 | contig 19249 bp, 14 predicted proteins | sample 9270691 | NCBI WGS metagenome assembly JAEIGA01 (sample SAMN17057246, study PRJNA624740) | gut metagenome | biome: biome; isolation source: fecal sample | host: Bos grunniens | place: China: Xizang | collected 2019 | reverse complement strand
ATTCTTCGTAGCATCCGGCACCTTTGTGAACTTCTTAAAGAATTCCGAATAGAGCTTGTCCGCTTCGTTGTACTTGGAGTATGCGGAGTAGCTTGCGGCCAATTCCAATTTCTGCAACCAAGTGTCTAAGCTATCTTGGTCAGGGCGTGCTTTAATCTTTGCGAGCACGGCATCCTGCTTACCTGCGGCCAATTCTGCGCGCACCGTAGCAGTATCCAAGACGCCCTTTGCTGCGGGCCACTTCTTTTTCGCCGCTTCAATCACTTCATCAGCGAAGTCAACATAACCCTGCGTTGAAAGCTTATCAATGTACTTGATTTCCATCTCAAGCGCGGGATCAACAGCTGCTGCCGCAGCATCGGCCAATGTCATTGCGGGCATCAACAGTACTGCGGCCGCACTCAACGGCAGCGCAACTGCTTTCAACCGGCTTTTCCGGACAAAATTCATATCCGTTCCTTTCACGTTAAGAGAGTAGGGCACACCTCACCTGTGGCCTTTCTTCCATTACACAAATAAGTATAGCGCCTATTTTTGAACACGTCAATAAAAAAGAGGGGTATTAAAATGTTGTTGATTGAAAAAGTAAGTGGGCGAGGAAACGGGATTGAGGGAGATGATGGGCGAAATAAGCGATTAGTTTCTTAGAAACTTGAGTTCAGTTTGTAACAAACTTAGTTTCAATTTGTAACAAACTCGACTTTAGTTTGTAACAAACTCAAATCCTATTTCGCCCTTTTTCTTATCAAACTTCTGCCATAATCTCCTCAAAATGAGGGGAAAGTAAGTGTTTTTACGGGTGAGAAGGTGACGACTTGGGGCGAGGGATGAATTTTGAATAGCCAATAGGTGGGGAATGTTCGCATGGGAGGATGTAGAAGGGATTATTTTATTAATAGGATAAAAAACAGCCACGCGGAGGGCGTGGCTGTTGAGCGGTGTGAGCACTTGGCTTACTTTCGGTTCGGGTCTCGAGTGGGACCTGCCGGCGTGGAGTGCTTTGCTACCAAACGGTACACCTTGCCCTTGAAGGAGGTGCCAACTTCATCCAATGGTAAGACGAAGGTATTGATGATACCTTCCGCATTACGATGGAAGCGGGTGAGGGTGCACTGGCCTGCGGGTTGCCCATCCACGAGGAGGCGGGTGCTACCAGGTTCGCCGATCAGTTGCAACGTCACCACTTTGCCAACGGGCAACTTGCAGTTGAAGGAGAATTCCATGCTGTCGCTGCGGCGGAAGCCGATGGTGCCATCCTTGAGTGCGGCGCAGAAGACGCCCTCGGCGGACTTGAGTAAGACTTGTTCCTGACCGGGGGTGGGTTCGGTCTCAAGTTTGACTTCCATCGTCAGGGTGTAGTTGGGGCCCATGGAGGGTTGGCCAATCTTGCAGGGCAATGCGCCCGGTGTGCAGACGTAGGTGGCGTTGTTTTCCCAGAGGAAGCCAGGATTGAGTCCAGGAATGGCGGCGATGGAGGAGAGACGTGCGCGGTGTGCGTCGTAATTGACGTCCGGTACATCGGCGCCCCAGAACTTGCCTGCGAGAATGTCCACGGAGGTGGTGAACATATTCCAAATGTCGTAGGCGCAGTAGCCGACGTAGCGTTGGTCAATCATGTCATTCCAAATGCCAAAGGCACCGCCAAGCATCTGCGGATGACCCGAGGGAACAATCTGGCCTGCGATTTCATTCACGCGCCAGTAGGTGTAGATGTTGGGTTGGTTCCAGTCCATGCGATAGTAATTGGCGAAGGGCACGATGTAGAGGGCGCCATCGGTGGTGTTAATCACGTCAAAGCCTTGATTGATAGAATCCCATGCCTTTGCCCAAGAACCATTCCAGAGGTTCATCTGTGCACCCTTGCCAGAGATTGGGGTCTTGCCCTTCTTTTCATTGAGGCTGCCCCAAATGCGCGGGGTGTAACCCTTCTGCTTGACCATTTCCAGAATCCATGCTGCATAGGAACGGTAGTGTTCGGCATTGCCATGGAATTCATCTGCGCCCACGTGCATCACATCGCATCCTTCAAAGACTGCGGGTGCGCCGTTTTGCGGCAGGAGGTATTCATTGAAGACACCTTCCACAAAGTCACGCGTGGCAGGGTTTGTCGCATCCAACATCTCTGCGGCGCGCAAGTTGTGGCTCTTGTAAATCAAGTCTGGGCGCACCTTTGTAAAGGCCAAGGCATGCGCGGGGGTGTCAAATTCAGGGATAATCTTCACGCCATAAGCCTTGGCGAAGGCGATGAAGTCACGGAATTCGGCCTTGGTGTAGGAGAGGTCATCCGCGGTGAGGCGTTGGCCGTTTTCACCCACGACATTAGATTCCAAACGGAATGCAGAGTAAGCTTCCTTCAGGGGATCGCGGCCTGCTTTGACATAGTCTTCAAGGAAGATGAAGTTGTCATTCAAGTGAATGTGCAAGTCATTCATCTTAAACCACGCCATGTACTTGACCGTGTCGTAAAGGTAAGACATCGGAATCGGCAAGCGGCCCACATCTAAGAGGTAGCCACGCACTTGGTAGCGCGGGATATCTAAGGCCTTACCGCAGGGAAGCACGCCCTTGCCTGTGGCAAGCATCTGCAGTAACGAGCGCGTACCCCAAAAGAGGCCGGTCTGTGTAGTCGCGGCGATTTTGACACCTTCGTTTGCCGAGATTGCCATCGTGTAGCCTTCGTCGCCCAAACGTGCGTCGTTGCAAAGCGAGAAGGTGACATCTGCCACTTCGCCAGGTTGTGCGATGACGACCTGACAGCCTAAAATGTCCGTTAATTCAGCAGAGAGTTGCTTTGCCATCGTGGAATCCGCACCCGAGAGGCGCACGATGGCTCCCATCTTGTAGTTTCCTGCTGCGCCCACCCAGTTCAAGAGTTCAGGGAAGACAAAGGGACGCGGATTGGCATTTGCTACGGGCGTCTCGGTGCCAGGAATGACCACCTCGTAATCGCGAGAAATTACAGATTCACGATCACGGCTCACCGAGAAGCTCACCTTGACGCGAGTATCAGTCAGCGGCTTGCGGATGCGTCCATCTGGCAGGACCAACTGCTCATAGTCTGCACCTAAGAGGGTGACCTGTGCATCAGGTACCATCGGCAACTGCAGATAATCGCCTTCTACACGAGTGACGACGGGAAGTGAATCAGCGACCTGTTGTAAAGGTTGTGGCGCAGGCTTTGACGAATCTGCCATCAACGGAGCCACCGCCAATGCAGCGAACAAAGGGAGAAGTGTGCGTGTTTTCATAATGTATTATTCTATCGCATTTTTTTGTGGACTTCAAGAGGGACAGAAGGGAGTGAAGCGGCGCTCTGTGGCTGGGCGAAGGCCTGGAGGTGGGAGCGCTAGCGATGGACGAGAGAGGGATAGACAAAAGGGAGATAGGCAAAGGCTGAAGCCCCAAAAGAAAAAACTGCCGCGGGGCGGCAGTTTTTGAGGAAAGAGTCCTTTGCTCTTGGGCGATTAGCGGAGGTGCTTGATAGAGCACTTTGGGCAGAGGCCCCAGAGGGTGACGGCGGTGGTTCGGGTCAAGTAGCCTTTGGGGAGGCCGACTTCTTGCGGGACGGAGTCAGGGATGGTATCCAAGTCTGTCAACGAGCCGCATTGGGTGCACTTAAAGTGTGCATGACACGAGGTGTTGCCATCATACCGAAGCTCGAGATCTTCTGAGTGGACCTTGTCGGCGAGGCCACATTCAACAAATGCATGGAGCACATTGTAAACGGTGGTTCGCGAGAGGGTGCTCAGGTGCGAGCGGAGGGCATTGTAGACGACGTCTACCGTCGGGTGAACCGGGTGGGTGGTCAACCACTCATAAATCGCGACGCGCGCTTTTGAGGGTTGGAGCCCGTGTTCACGGAGCTTCTGATGTGTTACAGAGGATGAAGGTAGACGTGCCATAAGGGAGGCTCCTTCCGTTTGCGGGTGAAGGGGATTAGTTGAAGTAGCGCTTCAAGAGACCTTCAAAACCTGCACCGTGGCGAGCTTCATCCTTGCACATTTCATGGACGGTGTCATGGATGGCATCATAACCGAGCTGCTTTGCCTTCTTGGCGATAGCGAGCTTACCTTCGCAAGCGCCCTGTTCAGCGGCGGCGCGGAGTTCGAGGTTCTTCTTGGTGGAGTCGGTGATGACTTCGCCGAGGAGTTCTGCGAACTTAGCGGCGTGTTCAGCTTCTTCGTATGCAGCCTTTTCATAGAAGGCAGCAACTTCAGGATAACCTTCACGGGTGGCAACGCGAGCCATGGCGAGATACATGCCGACTTCGGTGCATTCGCCGGTGAAGTTCATGCGGAGGCCTTCGATGATTTCAGGATCAACGCCCTGAGCAACGCCCACGCGGTGTTCGTCAGCCCATTCCATCTTGCCAGTTTCAGCCTTTTCGATGAACTTGGCGCCAGCGCAACCGCACTGAGGGCACTTTTCGGGAGCAGCGTCGCCAGCGTGGACATAACCGCAGATCGGGCATACATACTTCTTCATAATGATTCTCTCTCTCTTGTTGTTTGTTTGGTTAATAAATGATGTTGCCAAAACTGTAATGATTATAACATATGCCGTTTAAAGATTGCAATAGCAAATTTTAATATTTTTTATTTTTTTGTAATTACTTCATATTTGGGGCCTTTGGTATCTCCTTTAATAAAGGGATGCAGGACATCATAGGGGTGCGTCCTTGTGGTGCGGTGTGGGAGGCATGGCATTGAGGGCGTTAGTTTTTAATAAGGAGTGTGGTATGCTATGTGGCAATGATGGGCTCTGGCAAGTCCGGAAGGTGCAGTGACGCGGTAGGTGTGGTACGAGCTCGACCTTATGGAATAAACAGTAACATTGGAGGGTGTGATGAGGACTCTGATTCAAGCGAACGCATCAATTTGGCATCGCCTTTGGTTTTGGGGGCGACAAGCGATTGCCGTGGGCGTTTTATCAATGGTGACCTGGTTGTCCTTAACGGATAGTGATGGCATGCGCCAACACGAACTTATGCATCTATTAGTTAAGATTCATCGCTTGACGGGGTTGCAACCCGACAAAATTGTACATATGGCGATGTATTTCTGTGTTTGTGGCGCACTGTGGATTGCGCTTCCTGGACGTCTTTGGCGGTGCCCTTCGCCCGTGTGGGCCTTTGTGTTCGCTACGATGTGGGGCGTCTTAATGGAATTGATGCAAGCACTTGTGACGATGCTCGGGTGGGCGCAGCGTGGATTTGATTGGCAAGATATGTTGGCCAATGCCGTAGGTGCGCTTTTGGCAACGTTCCTTACGGGGTGTGTGATGATACTCTGGACGTGGGGATTTTGTCGCAACAGGCGTGAGTAATCCCGCTTACGCGCCGAAACGACGAAATGCTTCGTAGGCCGCGATAGAGACGGCATTGGAGAGATTAATCGAACGCGCATGAGCGCCAGGCATCGGAATGACTGCCAATTGCGCCTCGTAACGTTCGTAATATCCTTTAGGAAGACCCGAAGATTCGCACCCAAAGATGAGTGCACCATTGGGTTCAAATTCAGTTTCGTAGAGCGTGCGTGGGGCTTTGGTGCTCAGAAAGGTGAGAGAGGCGGGCTTACGCGCAGCGAGATAATCCTCAAAAGAGTCGTGTAAGGTCAATTTGAGATGTTTCCAATAGTCCAAACCCGCGCGGCGAATTCGCTTTTCATCAATTGCAAACCCCATCGGACGGATGATGTGCAAGGGCCACCCCAAGCCAACGCAAAGGCGGCCGATGGCACCAGTGTTATGTGGGATTTCTGGATGGAGCAATACGATATCCACGAGCGAATTCCTTAGTTGTCAATTGACGCGGGTTTATTTGAACTCTCGCCTGTAAAGGGGACGTAATCCCAAATTTTTTCAACAATGGTTCGATTATTCCACTTTGGGGAGTTGATCGGACCAAAGACTTCAATTTCCCAGAGAAGTTTGGTGACAGGGATGGTGACCCAACGGGTAAGCGTGCCTAACAAAGTTTTCCTCTTAAAGACGCCGGCGATGACCTTGGCATAGAGTTCGTCCTTAGGAAGATTGTAACTGACAGGGCCCTCGATGACAAAGACGGCTCCTGATAAGTTGAAATGCGGGATGGAAAAGTTTCCCTGTTTGGCGGTGCCAGCGAGGTGAATGGTGGAGGTGTCGGTGATGGTTGAGACACCCGGGATATAGTCAGCCATGAGGTTCGTGAACCCCGCAAAGAGTGGCACGCGGCCGATGACTCCGCCATGGATCGTAAAATCAAAATTAGCATCAACGGAGGAAGCAAAGGTTTCATCGGTGCGACAGGTAAGGTCAATTCCGCCAGTCGCCACGCAGTCGGGGAGCAACTCAATCTCAAAGGGGCGTAAGAGGTCTGTCAGTGCGGCATCCTTGAGGGTGAAATGAACGGAGAGATCGGTGTAGTCGGTTGATTCAGGGATGTCCACCTCAAGACGCCCTTCAATAGATCCTCGCGTGGGGAAGGTGCCTTTGAGTGAATCAACCGTGAAGACGCCATTCCTCATGGAGAGATCCGCATTGGCAGATTTGAGGGTAATCTTTTCAAAGGAGATGGGTGCGGAGGTTTTGACAAAGCCATCGAGCACCACCTTTTCAGGGGTTTGCTTGGTGTGCAGCGGGATCTTTCCACGGAAAGCGAGCGCAGGTGGCACTTCAGCGGTTATTGAGGGGATGGACTGCGTGAAGGGCATATTGATGAGTTGGAGCGCTTCTGCGGGCATTAATCCTTTGCCCTCCGCATCAAATTCAAACTGATCAGCGGGATTGTCAAAGCGGAGCTTTCCAGAGGCGATTACCTTCCCATCGCGCCGTGCAATGAGTTGATCAATGACAGTTACAGAATCCCAAATCCCATCGCAACGGATTGTCCCCTGCGCTTCATCAAAGGCAACCCCACAGTACGCGCCCTTTTTGGTGGAGATGTCGACACGCAGATGAAAGATATTGCGGAATTTATCAAAGCCAACCGTAAAGGAAGCGTCGGCCCACGCGGGCTCTTGCAAGGTGAAGTTATTGCTGTATTTTTCAATAATGGGGAAGTCTAAGGCGCGATAGATGCCATTGAGGTGCGTTTGAAAGAGGTGGCCGCGAATCTGGGCTTTGACAACGCCTCCATAAAGATCAACTTCAATTGTGGCATCGGCGTGTTGTTTATCGCCGTCAATATCAGCCTTTAAATCACGGAAAAAGAAAGAGCCCCCACGCGTGGAGAGACGCCCCTGAAGAGATTTGAGTTTGACCTCAAAGACATTTGGGCGGTTGAGGGAGAGTGTGACATTATCAAATTGCGGCAAGCGTACACCGCTTAAATCGGGAAAGGGCTCATGGGGCATGTCCCAAGTATTCTCGGGCTCGTTTGGATCGTGTTCAATCTGAGCCACGAAGAGATCGTCAAGGGTCAACGCAGTAAGACGATCTTGCCAAGGACGCGTGGTCATTAGTTGGAAATCTGCGACCGCCTTTGAGCACGAGACCAATGTCTTTGCTGTGGGATCTTCCAAACGAATCCCATGGAGCATCAAGCCACAATCAAGGCGGTAAGCAATGCGTTGCACCGTAAGTCGTCCGACCGTATTGGGGACCACGGCATCCAGTTGTGCTTGAATCCTGCGCCCATCAAAGCCATACGCCAAACGGATCAAGATCAAGGCGACCAAAAGGGCAAGCACGGCGAAGCTCCAACACGCCACATGGAGGAGCTTGAGCAGAAAATGGGTCGCGCGTTGGGACATGGTCTGAAGCGTAAAGAGTGTTGATTAGGGGAGCGGGCCTTCGCCCACAAGGATGGAGGCCTCGACGGACTTAAACTTTTCCACGACGAGCTTTGTCCGGCGGAGGGTTGTGCGAGGGGAGGCTTCATCCGTTTGCGTCACGGTCATTTCCGGGTCATTGGCCACGATGTACCAATCCTTTGCCTTGGAGACGATGGCCAATTTCCCTTGCCAACTCGTAATTTCGCAGGGCGGGAGGTGTGCCTGATTGAGCAAGGTGATTGTGCAGTCCAATTTCGGCACGACGCTCTTGGCGGTGAGTTTAAGGGTCAGGGTCTGGCGAACGGCAGCCCCGTCCGTGCAGTCCAAGGGCGTGGAGAGGCTCACCTCTGTCGTGGCCCAATCCAACGGATGCGGCGCACCGGGCTTGGAGGAGATGGTGGCATCGGCTGTTTCGGTGACGTGAATGGCGCCAGTGTCCCACGCATCCACCGTCATGACGGTCCACGTCTGAGAGGAGATGGCGTCGGTAATGGTGGGAGTGAGGCAAGCTTGCACCACGGCATCAGGCAATGCGGCACGGCAGTACATTGCAAGCGTGGCAAGGCAAAGGATGAGAAACGCGCGAATCATAATTATTTCTCCTCGTAGAAAATGCGGGAGCCTGGTGGTACAGAGTGCGTCAACCACACGTTACCACCGATGATGGAGCCCTTACCAATCACGGTGTCGCCACCAAGGATGGTTGCATTTGCGTAGATGATGACATCATCTTCAACGTTCGGATGGCGCTTAATGCCCTTAACTAAATGCCCTTCGGCATCCTTGCGGAAGGAGAGCGCGCCCAACGTGACACCTTGGTAGATGCGGACATTGGAGCCAATGACGCACGTTTCGCCGATGACGACGCCAGTTCCGTGGTCAATGAAAAAACCCTTCCCGATGGTTGCACCAGGGTGGATATCAATGCCTGTGCGCGAGTGAGCATATTCACTCATGACGCGCGGCAAAAGATGGACATCCTGACGATAGAGCACATTCGCCACACGATGCGTGGCAATCGCGAGCAATCCAGGATAGGACATCACGATTTCCATATTGGAATGTGCGGCGGGGTCACCCTCATAAGCGGCTAAGATATCAGCCTGCAAGAGCGTGCGAATGGTGGGGAGTTGGGACAATAATTCCGCAACAACGCGTTCCGCCTGTGCTGCACAGTCAAAGTCTTCAGGGCGTGTGCGCTCCAAGACACGATACCCTTCAATGCGGGTAATCTGATCGGTTAGTGCTGCTGCGATTCCCTTGAGACGAAGCTTCAACTCCTCAAGATCCTCATGATCCACGGGTTCGTAGGTTAAGCATCCCGGAAAGAGGATGGATAAAAACTCCTTTAGCACGGCGACCATGGCGCGTTTGCCCGGCAGATTCACGTCACGACGTGTATTTATCGCAGGGCAACGACGGCAGATGAGCGAGGGTGCGAGGGAATCAATGAGCGAATCAAGGGGTTGCTTCATGGTGGTTCTCCCCGGAGGTGTTGTCGCGGGTCAAGCGTAAGATGACACGGTCTGCGCCCAAGTTCTTGAAGCCGAGGAGCAGTAAAATCTTTCCTAACCAACTCGCCGAGTGGCAAGAAAGGAGCTTCGCCTTCAGTGAGAAGCGCTTACACAAGAGGTAGAAGTCGGCCAACGTGCAGTTGTGGATATTGGGCGTGTCATACCACTCGTAAGGGAATTCGCGTGTGCGCGGCATGCCACCGGTGAAGAGCAATGAGAGGCGCATGCCGATGTACCCGAAGTTCGGGAAGGAGATGAGACCCCAGTCGGCAATGCGCAGCAAATGTTGCATCGCGCGGTCGGGGTGCGCCAATTCCTGAATCGTGTGCGAAATCACTGCCGTATCAAAGGTTTTGGCGGGCATGTCAGCGAGGTCATTGCTGAGATTACGGCTGACCATCAACACATTAATGCCGGCGTGAAGCGCTTCAATGATCTTTTCCAAGTCACATTCCAAGCCGATGCCGTAGGTGTTGCGGTTCTGGGCAATCTGCTTGAGAAGTGCGCCATTACCACACCCGATATCCAACACGCGCGCCCCTTCAGGGATGTGCTTAACGAAAGCCTTTAAGGCCTTGAGGCGATCGCGGTCAAGCGTGGAAGGGTCACCTGCATCGGTGGCCGTTAAGAAGGCACGCAGCACCAACTTCATTTCGTCAATGTGCGTCAAGAAGGCATCGTGCCCTGCCGGCGCATTGAGGTGACAGTAGGAGATTTGCTTGTGCTCGGTAACGCATGCCTTCACAAACCGTTCGGCCTGCTGTTGGGTAAAGAGCCAGTCACCACTGAGGCTAATCATCAAGAGCTTCGCCTGAATTTGACGAACAGCCGCCTCTAACGTGCCGTAGGTCTCCACGGGGTCATAACTATCCAATGCACGGGTAATGTGCAGATAGCTATTCGCATCAAAACGCTTAACAAACTTTTGACCTTGGTACTCCAAGTAGGACTCAATCTGGAAGTAGGTCTTAAAGTCGCGGCGAATCTGCTTATGGAAATCCTTGTCTTGGTTCAACCACTCCGAACGCTTTTCGCGTCCGAACTTGTCATCCATCGAGGTCTGCGAGAGGTAGGTGATATGTGCCAAACGACGTGCATTGGCAAGGCCTGCCGCTGGCGCGGGACCGTCATAGTAGTCGCCGTGACGCCAATTGGGGTCTTGGATAATGGCGTGGCGCGCAACGATGTCAAAGGCGAGTGCTTGCGTATTCAGGGTTGCTGCAGAGGCCACCAGGATGCACTTATCCATGTCTTGGGGATAGCGGATCGCCCACTCTAATGCCTGCATGCCGCCGAAGCTACCGCCAATGACGGCGGCAATTTTGCGGAAGCCCAATTGACGCAAAAGCGTGCGATGAATCGTCACAATGTCGCCCATTGTGATTTCAGGGAAGCTCGAACCGTAGGGTTTGCCCGTCTCAGGATTGATGGAGGAGGGGCCCGTAGAGCCAGCGCAGCCGCCCAAAATGTTCGCGCAGACCACGCAGAAGCGGTCGGTGTCAATGCCCATGCCTGGGCCAATCATGCCTTCCCACCACCCGCTCGGACGATCTTTCCCAGGTTTTTCACCCGGTCGATAACCGATGACGTGTGCATCTCCCGTAAGGGCGTGACAGACAAAAATAACATTTCGGCCGCCATCTTGAGGCGTGCCAACCATCTCATAACGCACCGAGACTTCGGGCAGTGTGCCGCCCTTTTCAAACTTCCAGCCGCCCTCCGGCGCCACCAGTTGCAAATCTCTCGGTTCAACAATACCAATACTCACGAAAGCCGTATTCCTTTCTTGAAGACACAGTAGCATAACATAAAATCAACCCTGAGACACACAAAAAAACGCGCGTACGCGTAATGATAGCGCATTACGCACACCGCATTGACCCAAAGGGAATGCGGTGAGGGGGCGCTTTTTGAGGGCGGCTTTTTGTGGGAGGATTAGAAGAGCGAGAGCTGCATTTCGTCATCGCCAGGCGCAATGCGACGTCGGCGGGGCAGTTCGGGTTGGACGGCTTTTTGTCCCTCAAGCCCTGCGAGAATCACTTGGGCGCGATCAATCACCGACGCGGGCATTCCCGCGAGTCGAGCGACGTGGATACCATAGCTCTTGTCTGCCGCACCGGGCACGATGCGACGCAGGAAGACAACACTATCCCCTTGTTCGCGGACCTGAACGGTGTAGTTTTTGACGCCATTCAGGGTTGAGGCAAGTTCGGTGAGTTCGTGATAGTGGGTGGCGAAAAGGGTGCGCGCCTTGCAAGAGGGGGTGTTGTGCAAGTGCTCAACCACGCTCCATGCGATGGAGATGCCGTCAAAGGTTGAGGTGCCACGGCCGATTTCGTCAAGGACGATGAGGGAGCGCGCGGTGGCATTGTTGAGAATGTTGGCGGCTTCTTGCATTTCCACCATGAAGGTGGAGCGTCCACGGGCAAGGTCATCCCCTGCGCCCACGCGGGTGAAGACGCGGTCAATCACGCCCACGGTCATCTCATCTGCGGGCACATAACTGCCTAAATGCGCCATGATTGCAAGCACGGCGACTTGGCGAATGTAGGTGGATTTACCCGCCATGTTGGGGCCCGTGATGAGGATAAATTGACGGTTTGTGCCGTTGATGTCGGTGTCATTGGGCACGAAACGCTCGGCATCGGCGAGTTGTTCAACCACTGGATGGCGTCCTTCGCGGATGGTGAGCTCCATGGAGTCATTCACCGTCGGACGGTGGTAGTCCGCCGCAAGGGCGCGATCAGCGAAGCCTTGCAAGACGTCCAAACGTGCCACAGCGCTTGCAATTTGTTGGATTTGGCTAAGCGCCGCGCAGGCTTTGTCACGCAGTTGTTGGAAGAGTTCGTATTCCAATGCATTGGCCTTGTCCTGCGCACCAAAGATGAGCGCCTCGTACTCTTTCAATTCGGGCGTGATGAAGCGCTCAGCATTGACCACGGTCTGGCGACGTTCGTAGCTCGCTGGGACGTTATTGAGTTGGCCCTTGCTCACTTCGATGTAGAAGCCGAAGACATTGTTGTGGCGGATACGCAAGTTGCGGATGCCGGTGGCTTCCTGTTGCTCAGCCTGATATTTGGCAATCCACGAGTGACCTTCGGTTGCTGCGAGGCGGAGCTTGTCCAGGTCGGGATTATACCCGCTACGGATGAGCTTGCCTTCACGGATGGTAATGGGCGGATCCTCTACGAGCGCACGGGTGAGTTCTTGCGTAAGTTCAGGTAAATCAACGAGTAATTCGCGCACGGCAGTGAGCAAAGGAGCTTGAGCTTCGGTCAGCAGTTCGCGCAACATCGGCACTTGCAAGAGGGAGTCTGCAAGCATGCGCAGGTCACGTCCATTGCCAGAACCGCCAGAGAGGCGGGTCATCACGCGTTCAAAGTCACGGGTTTCGCAGAGGGCGGCACGGACATCGGCAAGGAAACGGCGATGGGCGATAAATTCTGCTACGGCATCTTGGCGTTCGGTAATCGCTGCTACATCGCGCAAGGGCGAACGAATCCACGCCTTGAGCAGGCGCTTGCCCATTGGGGTGCACGTGCCATCCAGCACGCCTAAGAGGGTCTCGTTCTCAGGGCGACCGCCTGGGGTGGGAAGCAGGTCGAGGTTGCGACAGGTGCACTCGTCAAGGGTCAGGAAGGCGCTGGAGGAGCGCACATCAAGCGAACGTACATGGGAGAGGTCACGGCGCAGTTCTTGTTTGACGTGATGCAGAAGCGCACCCGCCGCCTGAATCCAGAGGGGATGCACGCCACTGCCGCAGTATCCTTCCAATGAATGCACCTTGAATTGACGAATCAAGGTCTCGGTGGCCTGGTCTATCATGAAGCGCCACGCATCGGTTTCGGTGACGGCGCCAGTAACTTCATGGGCAAGGAGGGGCTTTAGTGCTTCGGCTTGTTCATCGGAGAGGAGCGTTTCGCTCGGGGCAATGCGCCGCAAGGCTTCAATGAGAGCAGGGAGGCCTTGTGCATCTTCGGTGAGGAGGGCGCCCGTAGAGAGTTCAAGTGCGGCGATACCAAAGTGGTCGGCCTTCTTATTGGCATAGACTGCGGCGAGATAGTTGGCCGAGCCAGCATCTAAGATGGCGTCTTCTGTGACGGTTCCGGGTGAGACAATGCGGGTGATTTCGCGGCGAACGAGGCCCTTTGCGAGTTTGGGGTCTTCGGCTTGTTCGCAGACTGCCGCCTTTAACCCTGCTCGAATCACCTTCGCGAGGTAGCTGTCCAACGCATGATACGGCACGCCACACATCGGCACGCCAGCGCGTTTGGTGATGGCAACACCTAAGATTGGCGCGGCTTGATGCGCGTCTTCAAAGAACATTTCATAAAAGTCCCCCATGCGGAAAAAGAGGATTGTATCTGCGTCGAGTTCCTCTTTCGTGCGGCGATATTGCCGCATCATCGGGGTCAAGCCATCGGGATCTTTTGCCATAATGCGAACCATTATAGCGAAAAATGCGCGACTTTGCTTCCAAAGTCACGCATTTTGAGTGGGAAAACGGAGATTTTCCGTTCGTTCTTAGCGGTCGCGTTTAGTCCCTTGGAGGCGGCCTTGCGCGTCACGGTATTCGACCTTCCCGTTCTTTTCGCGTTCGGTGCCCTGCAGGCGTCCCATGGCGTCGCGATATTCAGTCTTGCCGTTTTTCTCGCGAGCAGTCCCTTGGAGACGTCCCATGGCATCACGGTATTCAATCTTACCGTTCTTTTCACGCGCAGTCCCCTGCAGGCGGCCCATGGCATCTCGGTATTCGATCTTGCCATTTTTCTCACGGGCAGTCCCTTGGAGGCGACCTTGCGCATCTCGGTATTCAATCTTACCGTTCTTTTCACGTGCGGTGCCTTGTAAACGTCCTTGTGCATCGCGAAATTCTTCTTTCCCTGCGGAGAGAAGAAGACCTGCGAGGAGACAGAGACAGACTAACAGTTTGATTTTCATGGTGTAACTCCTTTCTTTTTATGAGATTATCCTATCAGAAAAAGCGGAGGACGCCTATCCGTTGGCATCGGAAAAGGTGACGTGCGTTCTAAAGGTGATAGGGGTGGGCTTACTGTTTACGTTTACGCTTAGATTTGCTCTTGCGTTCGATGTATTGCCCTTTGCCGAGGGTGGCAATTGATTCTAAAAGGGGAGAGCTTTGCCCAATCGCCACGCAAGAGAAGGTCACCTCTTTGGGCGGGGGCGGGAGCACTTTGGCATTTTTGAAGCTGGGGGTGCCACGTTTGGGCGGGCGCCAAGTCTTCCAGTGCAGTCGCCAATTGGCCTTCTGCTTCTGACATTTACGGGTGGTGGCATCGGGCTTCGCCGCGTCAGGCGCATACCAATGGCTGAGTGCTTCACGCACGGGTTCGGCATAGGTGCCGATATCATCATCGCCGAGGTAGACAATGTATGTGATGGCATGCTTTGACACGAAGGGCCAGAGGGTCTCTTTAAAGGTCGTTTCAAAGTTGCCTCCAGAGAGAAATTCCTTCTCTTTGAGGGTCTGGATGAGTGCTTCACCTTCTTCGGCCTTCGCCATGTTGAAGGGGCCTACGCCCGCATGTGCGGTGTCACCACCTTCAAAGATGATGCTAACCGAAAAGGGCGCGCCAGTTTGCCGTGTTGTTTCTTGCATCGCATCACGCATGGCGGTGACTTCATCAACAAGCGTGTCCCAACGTCTCCCCGGAGTTTTTCGCGCCGCATCTTTACGTCCCATTGATTTGGAGGCATCGATAATGAGGAGGAGATTGGCGCCCTTTTGGGGCAGATCAATCCCATAAAGGGTGATGTCATAACGCTCATGCGAGACGTGTTTGAAGGGCGCCACTGCTCGTAAAGGCATCCCGAAGAGGAGTGCCGCGCAGCATAGGATGAGTAGGCTCAAACGCTTCATCGGTTGCCTCCTTTGAGTTGGCGCGCTGCCGCACGTGCGGCGGCAATGATTTCTGCCTCGCCGGGTACTTCTTTGTGACGCATCAAAATGCGTCCCGCGCAGATAACCGTATCCACACAAGCGCTATCGCCTGCGTAGAGGAAGTCGGCATTGGGGTCGTTGTCGGCGGCAAAGAGGGGGCAGGAGAGGTCAATGAGAATGCAGTCGGCGGCCTTGCCCACGCGAATTTCTCCTGCATCAGGGAATCCTAATGCGGCGGCGGCGACCTGCGTCACGGCTCGGTCAACTTGCGCGAGGGGAACTGCTTCAGGCGAGGAGGCGTTCAACTTGGCCGAAAGTGCCGCTGCTTTAGTTTCGGCAATCATTGAAAGGCTATTGTTGGAGGCCGCACCATCGGTGCCCACGGTGACTTTTACTCCCGCCTTAATTGCCTTTTCCCACGGGAAAACGCCACTGCCGAGCTTTTGATTGGAGTGCGGACAGTGCGCCACAATGACTTCGCGTTCGGCCATGAGCGCCAAATCGTCATCGGTCACGTGGCAACAGTGCGCCAGGATGGTGCCCGGTCGTAGGAGCCCGCAGCGATCCAAGTAGGCGACTGGCGTGGCGGCATGAAAGCGTTCGCGGGCGATGGCACACTCGTCTTGTGTCTCGGCAGCATGGATGTGAATGGGGAGATTGAGCGCGGTGGCGTGTTCGGCCACGGCGCGGAGTTGGGCCTCGGTGGAGGTGTAAAGGGCATGGGGCGCGTAACAGAGGTGAAGCGTCGGAGGTAAATCCGCACGCATCTCCAATGCCGCTTCATTTTCAATGTGGTCTGAGACTTGATCCATCACCATGAGACCCACTTGCGCGCGGACGCCCATCTCAAGGGCAGCTTGCAAAATGGCGGGTTGGTGGAAGTACATATCATTGAAGGCCACGCACCCAGAATGCAAACTTTCAAGAATCGCCAAGCGTGTTCCCGCGGCAACGAGTTCGCGCGTGAGTCGTGCTTCTTGTGGCCAGATGCGCTCCTTCAACCACGCCATGAGCGGCAAATCTTCGCCCGCCCCGCGTAAGAGGGTCATCGCATGATGTGTGTGGGTGTTGTAGAAGGGAGGGCGGAGCAGAAAGCCGCCTCCATCAATAATCTCTTTTGCTGAGGTGGCATTAAGGGTGCCCGCTGGTTCAATCGCTACAAATCGCCCCCCTGCGATCGCCACATCTTTGCGCGCGCCATCACAGCGTGTATTTTGGATTAAGAGATCAAACAAGTGGCATTCTCTGCTTAATTGACCAATTCAGCGAGGGTGTCAATGGCGCGAAGGATTGGCTTTTCGCCGCATCCCTGTGCCGCCTTACGAAGGTAATCCACCTCTTCACGGAATTTTTCCTTCCCTGCGCCATTGTGGTCGCGCAGGTACTGAATGGAAATATCCGCACAGGTGAGGAAGAACCACGGAGATTTGCCGACCTCAATCACAGGCACGCCTTGATAGGTGGCGCCTCCCTTTAAGACTTTTGCGATATTCCCTCGCGCAGACTTTGCCGCGCCAGGGCTAACGGGGAGTTTTAAGCCTGTCGCCGCATAGGCACGGGCGGCATTGAGCATCTTAATGGTGTTCTCCGCATCCGAGGTGCGACGATACTCTGCCGCGAGGCGATAGAGGAGCTCTTCATTCAACGGATTTTGACGGAAGACGCTCTCCAGGATGGCCGTGCGGCGATTGGCCGAGAGGCTAAGGAGGTCAATTGTCCACATCGCCATGGCCGCATCTTCGTATTCGGTGAGGCCTTGGTTGAGCGTGGTAGAGAGGCCCATGAAGTGACGATGAAGCACGCCAACGCCCCCATCATAGGCGCGATGAGCACCGGTGGCGCTGTTGTCTGCTTTGTCACGCGGCGGATACAAATACCACGGCGCCGAGGAGCCTTCGCCCGTAAAACTATTATCGGCGCAGGACATAAAGTAGGAGTAATTGCCCTTGCCGCCCATGTAGTAGAACTTTCCGTCTGGCGGTGCCGCGACTGCGGTGGCGGCCACATTGACAGCATTTAAGCCCCATGCCCAAGATCTGCCACCTTGGTCCTTCTTAGAGCCATTGTAAAGGCGAATCATCTTACTCGGGTGCCAGTTGCTGCGCGCATACTTGAAATTGGGGTCGCTCGGGCTCATGTCATTTTGTCCCGTGGAGCTCTGCTTCTGGCCGAGACCTAAGGGCGGGATTCGCTTTTCGGAGACGAAGTAGTTGAAGATGAAGCTCGTTTCGTCAATTTCGGCAAGGTCGGCCAAGTAGAGCAGAATCGGCCACTCGGATTGTTCCATGCGGAAGGGTGGGCGGTCGCTCTTGTTGGGGATGCGCGAGTTGCGAAAGATCTTCATGAGCATAGCGCGTTGCGGAGAGGGGGTGCAGTCCACGTAGGGAGGATGAATTTTACCGCCCAACGCCACATTATCCCAATTGGGGAACTTGGTAATCATCGGCGGTTCATCAGGCTTTTTGCGCGTCATCATGTTGATTTCATGCACGGGCATTTCCATCAACTCTGGAATCGTCAAAGGAGGACGTGTCGAGACCAAAGATTGTGGTCCCGCGATCCATTCGCCCAAACGCTTTTCTTCGTCGGTGACTTCCGGAAAATCTTCATCGGAGAGCAACGCAAAATCGCCGCCTTTACTCTTCTTCTTTTCGGAGACTAAGCGCTCAAGACGTTGCGGATCCCACGCATCATTGACGCGGTCCACGGGGAAAAGCGTGTGCCGCCAACGAATCGCGTAGGCGAGTGCTAACTGCCGCCACTTGTCCAACTGCACGGGGCCTAAGGCCAGTCCAAGGCGTTGGAAGTTCAAGATGATATTGGGATTGACGGGATATTCTGCCGCTGCTGCCGCACTCAAAATTTGCGGGCGCGCCTTAATCCATTTCCACGTCGTTTCATTAATCTTATTCGCACCATACTTCTCGCGGACCACCGCTTCCGTATAGTCCAAGTAAGCCTGACGCACCGCAGGGGTAAAGGCATTGTCTGCCTTCTTCAACGTTGCATCAAGTGCGCCCTTTGCCTCTTTCGAAGACAAGGCAAAGATTGGCGCCGCCATGCAAATGGCTAATGCAAAACTGACCAAAAATTTGTACCTATTCATATTCAAAGACTATCACAGCAGTCCAAATTTCGCAAGCAGATAATGCGCCAGAGTGTCCCGCGCCCTCGGGGCTATGCCCCGCAGGTGAACACGTGCGTATGGATTTCTTCGCGAAAATGTGGTAAAAGCAAAATAAAAACTACAAACTCCACACACACTTGCAGTGTAGCAAAAAGGAGATGGTTAGTCAAATCGTCATTTTAGAAAAAGGCGAAAGATGACAAAAAAGGGGCTAAAATTGGCTCTGAAAAAGGGCAAAATTGAGTCGTAATTTCGCCCATTTTGGGCACTCAATTTCGCCTGTTTCTCGGGTCAATTTCGCCCTTATTGACCCGAAATTTCTTCAGTCTACCCCCAAAACAGAGCAAATTGTTGATAACTTTTCCTCCCCCTCGGATCCAGTTTTTCGCAACGAAGCCACTGCAGCGGAGTTGATTTTGCCCCATTTTTACATTATCTCTTTCTTCTTGAAAGACTTATGCAGTTTTGCAAAGGGTGAGCAAAAGTGCCGAAAAAGCGCGCTTTCGCGAAAGATTTTCAAAAAAACTGCGTCGAAAAACCTTCATTGTTGATAACTTGTTGATAACTCAAAAAAGTTTTCAACAGGCGAAAAATCGCTAAAATTTCCCCAAAAGTGACAAACCTGCGTAAGAGATTTTGAAGAGATAAAAAGGATAAAAGGGATAGATGGGATGATGGGATGATGGGATGACGTGGGCGAAGGGAGGTTAGAAGACGGGATTTATCGTGGCCACGGCCCACTGCGGCCGTGGGACTGAGTCCTGCACGCTTCGCATCCTGACGGATGCTTTTAAGGGTGCTCACGAGGAGGGATAAGGAGTGCGAGGATGAGGTGGGGGCTGCTTCGCCCCCACACCCCCTTGGCTGGGGTTTCGCACCCCGGCACCCGCGGCAGGACTAGTCCTGCACGCTTCGCATCCTGACGGATGCTTTTACTGGTGCTCACGGGATGGAT
>JAEIGA010005564.1_pt1 | contig 19250 bp, 18 predicted proteins | sample 9270691 | NCBI WGS metagenome assembly JAEIGA01 (sample SAMN17057246, study PRJNA624740) | gut metagenome | biome: biome; isolation source: fecal sample | host: Bos grunniens | place: China: Xizang | collected 2019 | reverse complement strand
TTTAATTTTTTTAATTGTTCTAAAGCAATACTAATGCCAATATATGTTGTTTTTGTATTAGAGTACAACAGACTTTCTGTTTGCTCATTTACAAATTGTGTAATATCACGTTTTGAAAGATAAGATTTATTTGGTTCAGCGTGTTTCCAATATTCATATATTTTTGCAAGTTCACCATATTCAAACCATTTAAGTGAATTAATAAGAGATTTATAAGAACCTTTATTAGCAATAACATTTATATACTCATTAAGAAGTTCTTTATATTTTCTATTTAATAAAACGAAATCTGTTTTTTGCTCATTAATATCTTTTTCATAGATTGCACGTTGTACCTCATTTGAAAGTTCAACACCAAAATTAGCAAGATTTATACTAAGTATTTCATTATCTTCAATAAAATCTGCTCCAATAGAGAATTCCTCATCATTAATGAAAAAAGAATCAGTAATCTCTCCAACTGTTTTTCCTTGTGCTATTATATTAAATGTATATAAATAGTAATCTCCTATTTTTAAGTCATCATGTCCAGGATGATATATCTCATTTGTTTTAAGTGTAGATAAATCAAGATATTTTTTGTCATAAAAAGTACGTTCAATCGGATTTCCATTTTCATCTGACCAATATCCAATTTTATGATTATCTACTATATAAAATATATTACTATTTGTTTTAATTGTTACTTCAGGCGCATCAGTAAGAATGATAAATACTTTATCATAGTTCAATCCAAGAGATTGTTTTCCTTCAAACCAGTGGATATAAGGTTTACTACCATCGTATACATTACCTGTATTTTTATCAATAAATCTTATCATTTTTTATGTTTTATGTATAATTTTATTTTGTTGTTTTTTATCTCCAATCCCAAAATGATTTACGATTTTTTTGTATTTTATATCTATCTGGAATTGGACAATACGCAAACATTGCATTTATATCACATTCTGGATTTATATTCCAATTTGAAATATCTTGTTTGAATTCTGAATCATAGAACATATGCTCCATATTTGTTACATTATTAACTTTCCATTTTGAAATATCACCATTGAATTTAGAATTTAAAAACATATTATTCATATCTTCAACTTTACGTACATTCCATTTTGAGATATCTCCATTAAATTTTGAATAAGCAAACATCCAAGACATATCTCTAACACTACTTACATTCCATTTTGAGATATCTCTATTAAATTTTGAATAAGTAAACATATAATGCATATTTTCAACTTTACGTACATTCCAATTACTAATATCTCCATTAAACTTAGAACTAGCAAACATACTACTCATATCTTTAACTTTACCGACATTCCAATTACTAATATCTCTATTAAACTTAGAACTAGCAAACATACTATTCATATTTTGAACTTTACTTACATTCCATTTTGAAATATCACCATTAAAATCAGATTCAGCAAACATATAGTTCATGTTTTCAACATTACGTACATCCCAATTTGAAATATCACCATTAAAATCAGATTCAGCAAACATATGGTCCATATCTTCAACTTTACTTACATTCCATTTTGAGATATCTCCATTGAAATGTGAAAGATATGAAAAATGAAATAAATAAGACATATCAGTAATATTACTTGTATTAATATGATTAAGTGAACAGTTATTTCCATTCTTACTAATTTCTTCTTTAATCATTTTAATTAATTCTTCTTTAGTATTAGGTGTAACTGCAGCTTTACCTGTTTTAGTGCTACTTAATATAGATTCTTTTAGAGTTTTCATATTTTTAATTATTTTACCACTTAGTGGTTTATTCTATTACTTTACCGTTCTTTTTTGGTTTATATTCTTCTTCAATTAAACATCCATAAAACATGTCTATTGTTGCACATTTTGGATTTATTTCCCAGTTAGATATATCTTGATTAAATTTAGACTTCCAAAACATATTCGACATATTTTTAACTTTTGAAACATCCCATTTTGAGATATCACTGTTAAATTTAGAATCTTGAAACATACTACGCATATCTTCAACACTTGAAATATTCCAATTGCTAATATCTCCACTAAAATTAGAATGTCCAAACATACCACTCATGTCATTAACTTTTGAAACATCCCATTTTGAAATATCACCCTTAAAATTAGAATCCCAAAACATACAAGTCATACTTTTAACATTACTAACATCCCATTTTGAAATATCACCATTGAAATATCTTAACATAAAAAATAATTGTGACATATCAGTAATTTTATGTGTTTTAATATGATTTAAGTCACATTTATATCCTTTTTCTCTTATTTCTTTTTTAATCATCTTCATTAATTCTTCTTTTGTTTCAGGAACCAAGAATGTTGCCATACCTGTTTTAGTACTACTCAATATACTTTCTTTTAACGTCTTCATAATTTAATTAAAAAAATATACATTTTAATATATAATAAAAAAGCACCGATATATAATATATCAGTGCTTCAGTTTTTTTGTATGTTTTTAAAATATTATTCTTCTTTGTTTAATTCTTGTGCAAGTTTAGAAAGAATTGCAAGTGTAGCAGGGTCTTCTTTGAATTTCTCTGTTAGAGCTTCAATTTTTTGTTTACGACCAAGAATTTCACCTTTTTTAATATCTTCTGCAATTTGTTGTGCTTTTTCTTCTTCTGTTTTCTTAATTTGTTCGTTAACATTATCTTTATAATCTTTAGCGATATTTAAGTTTGTTTGTTTTTTAATGAAGTTAAGAGCTTCAACAATTGTTGTATTAACTTTCCAACCTGTATTGTGATTTGAAGAAATTAAATATGCAAATGCGTTTTCTGCATTTTCAATTACAACAAATTTGTCATTTTTGCTTGAAATAATTTGTGTGTTATCTAACAACATGAATTTTTCAAAATTTTCAAATGCACGAGCAATACCTTCAAGAAGTTCTGCAACATTTGAACGTTGTGTATATGAAGTTGCACCAACAACTAGACGATTATGTTCACGTAATTCAAATTCATTTTTAAATGTAATAGATTCTGTTTTCATTGAGTCGTCTTTTTTATGTGCAGTACGTTTACATACAACTTCACCTTCTTCAGCATATACTTCATAAACTGCAAGTGGAGTATTTACTGTAAGTTTTTCTGTGTTAGCATCAAAATTTGCAGCTGAACTTTCTAAAAGTCTTGAAACAACTAAGAAATCACCAGAAACTTCAGAAGCTTTTGCTTCGTGAATTTCATTTCCTTCCATTGAATAGATATTTCCAAGTACTTCAAAATAACGTTTTCCTTCATTTTCTTCAACAAAAGAAACTGGATGTACTGCTGTATATTCTTCTGTAATAATTGTTTGGCAATCAGTAAATACACCATTTACAATATTACGAAATGCTTCACAGAACATAACATGTTTTAATGCACCAGCTTTAATGTATTTAACAACATTTTCTTCGTTTTGTTCTAAAAGTTTTTCTACTGTACTTGCAGCATTTCTATTTAAGTAGTTATATGAACTTCTGTTAGCATTAATTGCTTCACATGCTGTTGCCAGCTGCCATGATACTTTGTTTTCTTGGATTGTTTCAGAAATTTCATTTACAAGTTTAACGATACCTGAATCATACATACAATTTTTTGCTTCAGAAAGAAAATTATTTACAGCATTGCAAGAAGATTCATTTGTTAATAAAAATTGACGGTATTTGTTTAATAGTGCTGTACCAGTTTGTGTGTCAGCATATGCTTCTGTAAGCATTGAAGCGAAATCAAGTTCCGCAAGCGGTTTAAAAACTGTTTTCATTTTTTTGTTATATTTTTTTAAAATAATAAATAAAAAAAGAGATATTATAAAAATACCTCTTTAAAAATCAAACAATTTATATGATATTCCTACACCTGCATAAAAACCAATACCAACTATCCATCCATCTCGGACAAATCCATCAGATGCACCTGATATACCCCAACCACCAACAGCACCAACACCAATACCTGCAGTTACAGACCAACGATTAGGTTTTGATTTTTCAATATTTACTCCTTCAATTGATGTGAAGTTTACGTATGGATTTTCAGAAGTAACAAACCATTGATTATCTTTAGTTGTTCCTACTTTAAGTGGAATATCCATACTTATAGTATTTAATGTAGTATTAAATAATTCATCTTCGTATGTTGTTATACCAGAAATAAATACCCAATCATCTTTATATGAGAATTCATTATAAAGAACATCATCTTTAATATATACACTATCTATAACTTGTATTGTGTCAATAGATACTTGTCCTTTAAGTTTTGCTATTGTTTCAATTGATGAGTCAAGTTTTTTCTCTATTTCTTTTATTTCTTTCTCTTTTATATCAATATATTTTTCAAGGTCTTGTTTATCAAGTATATATCCTTGTTTTTCGTATAATAAATTCTGATTTTTCAATGAATATACATTTACTGTATCAGTAAGAGCTTTAATATTATTTTCTGCAATATTTAATTTTTGATTAGTACATGTAGTAGACATTATAAGTGCTACAATTATACATGAAAAAATAATCAGAAGAATATTTTTCCAATTTCCTCCTGATTGTTGTATTATTACTGTTGGTTGTGCTTGTGTGCTCATCTAAAACCTTTTACTACTATATTTTGCGGTTGTTCCGGAAACAACTCAGTTCTTTTACTTTCAATACTATCATTTATAACTGTTACTAAATATGTTATAATATCATTATATTTTAAATCATATTCTTTTTGTGGAACAGGGATAAATATTTCTTCCCATTTAATTAAAATTTGACCAATCCAGTTACATGTGTTATTAAATTGGTCTGGTGTTTCACAACTATCAAGAACTCTAAGTATATAATAGAATTCTTGATAGATTTTTGATAATGAGAAATATTTTTTATTGAACATTTAATTCAGAAAGTTGACATTCAAGTGTTTCGTAGTACGAGATAATTAGATAGAATTTTTTATAATGATAATTAGACATTTTTATATCAAATACTAATTTATTATAATCTTTTTCAAATTTTTCAGGAAGTTCATATCCTAAAGAATTCATACTATTTAATATATCTTCAAGTTTTTTTAGTTGTTCTCTTAAATTTAAAATATTTTTTAAAGTTCCTTCTATTTTAGTTTGAATAAAATCCTTTGAATTTCTTATATCAGATAGAATTTTGTATTGTAAATCAGCGTCGATTACAGAATTGAATTTATCTTCGAATTGTTTTTGTTTTTTGTATAACATTGAAGATACTTCATCTAATGTTTCTTCTGTCCAAGCTTCAATATTTTTACGGTCAATTGGTTTTGATGATTTAATATGAAGTTTAATAAAGTTTTCAAAAACTTCATTTTGTATTTTGTCTAATTCTTCTTGTGGGATAGAATTTTTCTCTTTTGGTTGTTCTGATTTTTCATTATTTTGTTCTTGATTAATGATGTACCAAGGAAAAATCTGTTTAAAAATTTGTCTAAGTGCTTCTTCTTGTCCTTGATTTATTCTTTGTGGGTTGTGGAAATAAAAAGGATGATTGCTTTTATTAATAATATTATCGAAGTTTACATCTTTGACACCAAGCTCATTTAATTTATTAATGAAAGCTTCTTTTGAGTTAAATTGTTCACCGTTGATTTGTCCAATAAAATTTGTTTTCATATTTCTATTATTTTTAATTGTTTTACGATATAATATAGTAAATAAAAACTGAAAATTAACCTATAAACATAACAAAAAGGAGCAAAGCTGCTCCTTTTTATATTTTTTAACTTAATTTTTAACTTAGTAACAAATAATCATTAATCACCTTGATTATCTGTACCATCACCAGCACCAGCATCATCTGTGCCTGTAGCACCTTGTTCACCTGTAGCACCTTGTTCACCTGTAGCACCTTGTTCACCTGGTTCAACAGAATTAATTATTGTATTAATTGCTTGTGGCATACCAACTACAGTTGAGTATTTTTTTAAGAATTCAGCAGCGCCTGTTGCGCCTTGTGGATTAGCTAATAAATCGTCAATTTGTTGATAAGAACCTACTACAGTTGAGTATTTTTTTAAGAATTCAGCAGCGCCTGTTGCGCCTTGTACATCAGTATTTGCCATAATATTATTTTTTGTATTTTTTTGATATATATTTATCTATTTATTATTTTTTTACAATTTACTTCAGGTTGTCTTTTTACATTATCTAAAACAATAATACCTGAAAAGCGAGATGGAAAATTATATTCTTCAAGATTTGGTAAATCAACAAGTGATAATGATTTTTTACAATCATTTATTGATAACGATTTCAATTCTTCACACTCTTCAATAACTACAACATTACAAGAATTTCCTTTTAATTCTATATTTTCAAAATCACCACCAAATATATATAATTCAGACATATTTAATATATCTAATGATAAATCATTTGTTTTACTTAATGAGTTGATTTCTAGTTTATTACAATTAATTTTATTAAAGTTCTTTATACGACGGCATGAACTAATTTTGATATTTATTGGATTTTTAGATTCAAAATCAAAATTTTTTAATTTTTTACAACCAGAAATTGTTAAACGAGTAGATATATTTTTTAATGCACTTAATGTAGTTATATTACATCCTTTTATTGTTACTCTTTCACATTCTAATCCTTGTAAATCATTTAAAAAATCAATTTTTTCACATTTTTCAATAATAAGCTCTTTTATAATTGATTGTCCATCAACTGCTAATTCTTCTAAATTTTTACAATTAGATATTATAACAGTATTTGCTTCTTTTGGTAATTTTATTACCTTATTAGCATTATCATCATATTCTAAATTTTCACATTTCTCAATTGATACTGGAATTATAACATTTGATGGAATATGTTTAAAAGATAAATCGCATTTAGGATTATCAAAAACAATAATACTACCAGACTTTAGTGTATGGCGATTTATATATCTAAAATATTTTTCAATAAAATCTTTTACTACACTTTCTGCACCAGTTTTAGTTGAAGATAGAATACTTTCATTCACATATGTGTGTTGATTAATATCCTTTCCTTTAAAAGTTTTTAACATTGTCTTTTTTTAGTATTTTTTATTATATAATAATTACTTTTGTTAAACAAGAAAACTTTAAAAAGTTATTATTGTTTTATGAATTACACAAATTTAAACATAGTTTCAGAAAATAAAATTTTTAAATACATAGTTGAGTATTTTGATAATGAAAATGCAGAGTCAACTGAAATAAAGTATTTAAAAAATGAGTTTGGTATTTTCTTATTTACAGACAATACCAATAATATCATATATGAAAAGAACTATTTTGACGAAATTACTAATGATGAATTATCTATAAGTAGTTTAATACCAATGAATTACGATGAAAGTTCTTTCGATTTATATTTTCCTAGATATTCAATAGAAACATATCAAAGAAACATATCTTATGTGCTAACAATAAACACGTGGATTAATGGTGTTTGTGTATTTTTAGCATCAAAACTAATAAATAGAAATGATGCTATTGCACCACAATTTGGTGTACGACGTTTCTTAAATGATGAGTACTATGAATATATAAGAGTATCTGTAGCAGACCCATTTAATTTAATTTATGGTGAAGAATGGAAAAAATTTAGAACTGAAATATGTGGTGAAGAAGATATAGATGGTTATCAAAAAAACAACACCGGTTCTAATATTAATATAACACTTACTCCAGTAAAAAATATAAATGGTACTTGGGTAAAATTAGATGGTTACGATAGTAGTCAATCTGCAATACAACTTATTGATAAAAACGACAGTAATTATCTATCTGCTATATTAAAACTTAATAACGAAAATGGAAATCCAGAATTTGATTGTAAACTTCGTTTTAATGAAGAATATAAAGGTAATTTAACAGACTATCTTGATGAAACTTATCAAATTCAAACTGATGAAAATTTTAAAATAAAATACTGTTTTTTAATTGGTGATAAAGAAAATCCTTATAAGTATACTGAAAAAACTTTTACAAATGCAGTAACACAATCAAGTTTTTATTTAGAAGATTTCTTATTTGAATCATGGGATGATTATTTTGAAGGTCTTTATGCAAAAGTAATTGTTGTTATACAAAGATTTGATGAAGATATTTTAGTTCTTTCTTCAAATAAGGTATTCATAACACAAGAAGAATTTAAGTATTTTTTACCACAACCAATAAGAAATATTGATTTACAAAATATAAATATGGAATTAAAGAATTATAATGTTGTTAATGTTATAGAGAATAAAATTGTAACTGTTGAACGTCCAAATGATTATAAATCAAATATTGTCAAACCAATATTTATCAAAGTACAAGATAGTGATACAATAAGACTTCATAATTCAGTTACAGAAAATATTTGCATTAATCTTGATGCATACAAAAATAAAGTTGATGCATTTATATTAAAGATTGGTGATATGAATTTTTATGAAATTGGCCGTGTAAATAATGGTATAATATTCAAAGTAGTTGGTACTAATTTACCTGAGCAGAATGAAGGTATATATTATATATTAAATGAAGATGGAGAATTAGTAACAAATGGAAAATATGTAATAGTATAAAAAATGAAAGATTTTTGTTTAACAGAAGATAATGTTTTACTTATTGACGAGAAAGACCTTTTAATACAACAAATAGACATGCTTTTTGATACTAATGAGCATGAAGTTTATGGTGAAATATATGGAGTTCGCTTTTTTGATTTTATTTGGGACCTTTCAATTTCAGCAAATGAAATATCTCAATATACAGAACAAGTTATTAAAAAATATATTAATTTATTTGACTGGAATTTAAAAGTTGAAACAAACATTCTTCAAGGAACTCAAAATGATATTATATTAATAAATATTAAATTATATAAATACGATACAATTGTAGAAAAAACATATAAGGTAGGTTAAAATGAAAATTATAGATTTATTACAAGTAAGATATACTGATTTAGAAAATCAGGTAAAAACTTATTTAGCAAAAACACTTAAAAATTATAGTGAGAATTATGGAAATAGTACTGTTTTTGGTCAATTGATAAATGTTCTTGGAAGTACAGTTCAGAGTGTATTACTATATATTGAAGATGGTCTTGCCGAGCAAAATAAATATTCAGCACAACGTAAAAAGAGTATATATTCACTTGCACAACTTGGTGGTTATAATCCATCTCTTGGTAAAGCTGCAAGCTGTATTACTAAAATGACAATACAACCTAATAACTATAATGCATTCTCTATTATAATACCAAATAAAACTAAACTTATTTGTTCATATAATGGATTGAAATATAATATCATTTTACCTCAAGAAGCAATTACATTCTCACTTACAGATGATTTATCTAATAAATTTATACAAGTTGTAGAAGGTGATTTTGAAACACAAACATTTTTATCAACTGGAGCACAATTATATACACAAACTGTACTTTTTAATGGTGATATTGATATTGACTATCTAGAAGTTAAAATTAACGATGAACTTTGGGAACGTAAAGACAGTTTATATGATATGGACCCTGATGGAAAACAATACACAGTGAAGACTTCTCTTAACAAAGGTATAGATATTTTATTTGGAAATGAACAAAACGGTAGAGCACTTAAATATGGTGATAAAATAACTGTTACTTATTTACTTCATGATGGTGAACTTGGAAATATTGACACAAACGAAGATGTGTATTTTAGTTTTCAAGATGAAATTCGTGATATTGCAGGTAATTCTTTGAATGCAAATGAGATATTTGTTACTAAACTTGCTGATACAAATACTGTGTCTGGTGGTACATATTCAGAAAATGCTGCAAAGGTAAAAGAAATGATAGGATATAATTCAAGAGCACTTGTTCTTGCTGACCCAAAAAATTACAAAGTATTCTTAAATCGTTTTTCATTTATTGGATATAATCGTACATGGTCTGAAGAAGGTTCACTTATTGTTAATAGTATTATACTTAGAAATTATAAACAAATGCTTGATAGAGGTTCTGATTATTTTAATTTGAAGAAGTCTGATTTATTCTTGACTGAAGCTCAAAAAACTTCTGTTAAAAATTGTATTGCAAATTCAGGACAACAACTTGCTGGAGTGACATATAAAATTACTGACCCAGAAGTTTGTAAATATGCTATTTATGTATATCTTAAAATGAAAGATATGCAATATGATAAAACATCAGTAGAACAAGCAATTAGAGATAAAGTTGGTGATTTCTTTACTAACTTAAATAATGATATTTTTATTCCTAAATCTGATATTATTTCAGTTATTAAATCTGCTTCTGATGCAATAGATGGTGTTGACTTATATATATTAGGTGAAAAAAATGAGAAAGCAATTATTGATAAACAATATATTAATAAGTCATATACATTTAATCCTTCAACTGGAAAATATGATATAAAAGAAGAAGTTGTTTATGTTGAAGAAGGAGAAAATCCAGGAATTGGTTTTGATGAATATGGAAATATATACCTTGATAACAATGACCAATTCCCAGTTCTTATGGGTGGTTGGAAATTCCGCTCATCAAAACAAGGAGAACAACCACAATATACAACAATTTCTAATCCATTAATTTTAACATTTAGATAAAAAATTGAGATAAAAATTGAAAAATAATATGATAACATTAAAAGAAAGTATATTATCAAGTACAAAGACTGGTAAAGATTTATTAATTAAACAATGGTGTGATAAATACTTACAATATTGGTGTCCAATAGACGGTGATACAACAAAATATTTAATAACAAAAGATGGAAAAATAACAACTCCACCAGAGAGCAGTAATTTAACTGTATCTAATACATTAAAAGAAAAAGCACCAAGTTATATTAAATTTGATGAAATTAAAGGTAATTTTTATATAGCAACAGAAATTAGTTTTTTTAAACAAGAACAACTTCCGCCATATATGAGAAAGTTATTTATTACTAATTGCAAAACAATACCATCATTAAAATTGAAAATTGATACACATCTTTCTGTAAATGATTCACTTAATATAAAAAATTATAATAAGTTAGAAACTATTGAACCAATTGAAATTGAGTTTAATAAAAACTCAAAATATGAAAAACCAAGTATAATTCTAAATGACACAAAAGTTGATTTAAAAAGTGTTTTAAATATTAAAACAAATTATTTATATAGTTTACATATTATGCGTACACCTGCAGCTGACGAAATATTAAAAAAAGTTAAAAAACTCAAAGGTGATGAAAAATCATTACAAAAGTATTTAGGTGATATTTGCAGAAATTTTCCTGGATTACGACGTCTTTATTTATCGCCAAGAAAATCAATTTTTTATAATAGTTCAAAAGATACATACGATATACTTTAAAAAAATATTATAAAGGGGCTAAAATTTAGCTCCTTTTTTATATTTTATGTATATATTAGTGTATTATATTTATATGAAACGTGAAAAATACAATGAGTATAAATCAAGTAATCAATTTTGTACTAATTATGATGAGTATAAAAGAGATTTAGCTCGTGTAGAGCATTCTAATTCATATAGTAGATTTAATTGTAACGTTATACCTGATATTGATGAATATGAATATTTTGACAATCCTATTGATTTATATTTAATTAAATTATATGGTGTTGAGTATGCAAAACGAAATCCATTAAAATCTGGTATATATAAAAAAGAACATGTAATTGAATTAAAAGATATAAAGATATGACATTCGTACACAGTTTTTGGTCTAAACCATTATTGAATAGTAAATTCAAAAAATATGAAGAAATGCTTCCAGTTATGCTATCAAATTATGCGTACTCTGCATTTTGTATTAAACGTCGTGGACATAAAATAAAATTATTTGCAGACAAATTAGGAGCAGAAATGTTAGATTTCATTGATTATGATGAGGTAACGATATTAGATAATCTTGACAATGAAAGTATACACTTTGCGGCACAAATTAAATTTGAAGCACTAAAAAAAATGACACTTGATGAGTGTTTAATTGATGGTGATTTATTTCTTCGTGAAAAACCTATATTTGATATAATACAATCTATTAATACAGATTTCTTATACTCATTTTATGAACCGTATACTTTTACATTAAGAATAGATGGTATATTACAAAAATATCAAAGCACAACTAATATACTTTTAAAACATAAAGATAAATTTGAATATCCATATACTATAACAACGGCAAACGAAAATTATCAATGGCCTAATACAAGTTTTATGCGTATATCAAATCAAGAACTTAAAGATGAGTATATACGACAATATGAATATCATAAGAATTTGTTAAAAGATGAAGAATTTACAGAATGGCCTGATGTTATTATTGAGCAACAACACATGGAAAAACTTGTAAAAAGTAAAGGATATTCTTTTCGTCCAATGGTATTCTTCTTTCCATCAAAAGCAACTAATGATTATGCATGTATGTTAGGATTTGTTCATCTTGGCGCAGAAAAAATTAGATTAAAACATTTAACGTATAATTGGTTAAAAGATGAAAATCCTCAACTTTTAGATACTGTATTTAAACAAGCAGAAAAATATAAAGAAATACCACTTTAGAAATAAACTCTAAAGTGGTTTTTTTGACGCCTATTGCAGTCAAAATGTTTTTTAATATAAACTATTAGATTCTTAGTCTAATGCTTCTAGCGAGCTTTTAAATCGCTCGTATGATTTGTGTAATTCTTGTGGAGTAAGTTCTTTAAAAATATCTTCTTTATCTTTTAAAATTGCATCACGAACTTGAGTTGCTGATATTGAAGATTCATCACGTTTAATTTCTATAACCTCAACACTTGGAGTATATTTTTTACACATTTTTGAGTAATCATTGAATCTGTCTGTTCCACAACACCAGCTTACAATTTCATACCCTTTTGCTCCAATTGCTTGTCCAATTTTCAATATATCTACAGATTTTATTAAAACAAGGTCAACTATTTCTTCGTGATTTTTTACAATATTTTTAAGACCTGTCCAAATTGCTTTTGTTCTAAATGGACAACTTTCTTTTGGTTTAACATTATCAATTACACAAAGAACTGTTTTTATTCCACGTTGTTTATATACTTTTGTGCAACATTTCAAATGTCCAAGTGTAAATGGTTGAAATCTACTTAATAATATATTTACTTTTTCCATTTTTATACTAATTTAATTTTTAATATTTTTCTTTTATCCAAGTATCAAAACAATCTTTATAAAAAAATAAATTATCTTTAATATAGATGTCTTTTAAATCTTTGGCATTGGATAATAAATTGTTTATATAATCAGAAAATCTTTTATTTCTATTCAGATAACCTAAATCATTCTTTGTTTCTCTACAAATTTTTAAATACTCTTTATTAATCTTTTTTGCAGCTTGTGAACCATATAAAAATAATTTAGGATTATTTTTTTGTGTTGTAATATGTAGTTTTTTAAGATTATTTACATCGAATTCTGAATCATTTAAAGCTATGTTTGTCTCAATATAATCTTTTTCTGGTAAAAAATTAATATAGATATCATCAAATGATTTTAAAGTTTTATCATGTTTAGAATTATGTTTAGAAATACTAAACGAAGTTTTAACAGATATTTCAAAAGACTTTAAATGTGTATCTGTCATTTTTATAGAAAGACTTCCTACTTCTTTAGGCAATTGGTCTTTTTTCAAATTATTAATTGCATGTGAAGGCATAAATAAATAAGATATACCTTCTGCAAATTTAATATATTCAGGAATTAATTCATCACCTATTCTTTCTGGAAATATATACAGACCACCAAAATTTTTTTCTCCGGCTACTTTATTATCAGTAGTTAATGTATATCTACCTTCACCAATATATTTATCACACCAATTTTTTATTATACCTGTGCTACCAGTTTTAGTGCTACTTAATATACTTTCTTTTAATGTTTTCATTTTTGTTTTTATTTTTTTAAATATTTTTAAGTATTTGAAGCACCTGTTACATAATTATTTGACGATGCAACATGAAGGTTCTTTCTTCTTTCATTACCAAATAATGATTCTCCACCTGCATTTACAATTATAGATTCTTCATCCATACCAAAATAACGAGTTAAATATTTTAAGTCAGTTTTACTAGTTTGATATGATTCTGGTTCTTTTTTCATTTCTGTATTTATATTATTATCAGGAATATCTGCACCAACTTTATCGTCTCTATTTTTAATTTTTGTATTTTCTGGTATTTCGTTAATAATATTACTTCCAATTGTTTGTGCGTTTTTATACATATCTATTACATTTGTACCAAGTGGTGCATAAATACGTGAATCTCCACGTCCGTACATTTGTTCAATTCCCATTATATCACGTGGTTGTGCATGTTCAAGGTCAATTTTAACACGTATACCTGTTGGAAAATCATCTAATCCAAGAGGACCATAATGTTCAATTTCAGCATTAGTACAAATAAGATTACCAACCTCAATAATAGGTGATTTAGGATTACCAATTGTTAAATGCCAACAACCCACTGGAGCACCTGAAATAAATGCAGCCATTGCATATTTTTGTGGTCTTCCAAGTTTATTAAGAAGTCCTCCAAGAAGCATACCACCCATATCTTTTGCAAAATTAATGATTTTATCTAATGTAGAATCACCTTTTGTTCCTTGTGAAAATGCACGTGCACCTTCATTTATAGAAGCCATAAATGCATCAATTACTGCACCAGGGTCATTCAATTTCCCTTTATTTGCCAACTGAAATATTGGTAAGTTAGCAAAAATATTGTCTTGTGCTTTACCATAAAATCTACGTTCACCTCCCCAGAAAGTACCATGTGTATATGTTGTTGCAAGAATATTACCTAATAAATCCAACATAGCAGCTTTACCATTTACACCGTAATAAGAACGAAGTTCATAGTCAAATGTAAGAGAAAATTTTTGTTCAAATACAAGACCACGTTTACGCTTTTTAGTTTTATCTATTACATCAATAGGACCATAAATTTTTTCATTTCTATCTGCGTTTTGCATTTCACTCAGACTGTATTTTGGTGTAAAAGAACTATTACTGTTAGAACCTAACATAGCATCCATTGCTTCTTTTCCTGCAAAATTTGTACCTGCATAACCTTGTTGTACTTGTTTTCTGTAATTAGCATTCGCCATATTAAATATTGATGCAAGTGGACCTTCTCCCTCAGTACTAGTATCTTTTTCTTCTAATTTTGCTTCTTGGTCTTCCCATTGAACACCATAGTGATATTTAAGGATATTACTCATTTCATTTCCAGGTGTGCCAATCCAAGTTACTAAACGACCTATATCAGGTTGATGTTTTTGAATATTTTTTTCAATTACTGTCATATAACTACGATAATCGATTTTATCACCACAAGGTGTTGCAAAACGTCTAAGTGTAATTAAGTGATTATTAGTTATTTTACCAAGATGTTTACAATATGCGAAATCTGAGTAGTTATATATTTGACGGCCCATTTTACCATCAATTGATGCATTTACTAAATCTTTTATAGTACATTTAGTATTTTCGTTTTGTTTAATACGATTGCTAGGAGAATCTAGTAATGGTGCATTAGCATCAAGACGATAATCATCAAATGTAAGAACAGCATTAAAGTTGTTAAATAATGATTTTGTACCTTTTTTTGCCATTTGCACCATTTCAGGTGATTCATCTTTGTATTTAGAAGAACCATCTTTTATTATTTTTTGCATTACAACATCAAATTCACCCCAATAGCGATATGTATTAAACACTTTTTCTTCTTCAGTATTTAATATCGCGTTATCCAATGAATGTGCTCTATCAGTATACTCAATTATACCTTGAAAATTATTATTTGATGTTGGTTTATCGAAAATTGTGTTTGTCATGTTTTAAAAAGAGATTTACTAACAATTTATTATTTATAATAATTATAATTAAATACTATATTAATAATATGAACTATAGTTTAACAGAATACTTAACTGAAATTCAAGAGTTAACTAAAAAGAATTATGAAATTCTTAAGGCTCTTAATGACTCTTTTTACACAAAATCTGAGCATTTAAAAGTTAATATCAATAACACTGATTATGTGATTCCATCATTTGTCTCATTGGAAAATAAATTAAATACTCTAGAAGACAATTTTGAAAATCTTGTAAATGCTCCACGTACTGGAGAAGCAGTATTTAGTTTTGATGGTAATACACAATCTATTGAAGTTAAAGGATTTACAAATGTTCCAAGAAGTGCATTTACATCCAATGAAGTAAATAATATTGCTAATAGCTTACAATCTTTTGAATATAAAAAGAATGCTATATTCAAAGACTTTTTAACACCAACACCTTTTGTTAAAATTGACTTATCACAAATACCAAGTGATATACAAAATGTTAATGTTAAAAAAGTAGTTCTTAAAAATTCAAAATTGATTGAACTTGCAAAACAAGATAGTGGTTGGAAAGAAGTTACTCCTGAAAATCCAGAATCTGTTTGTCGTCCACTTTTATACTCAGACTTAGTTAAAAAACTATATGCTTTTGAAGAAGATGTAGATTATGTAATGTATGACAAAATATACCAAATGCCAATCCGCTATGAAATCGGCAATGGTACTTATGTTATTAAAGAAATCAAGAAAAATTGGACTGATGATAACTTTTTTGAGCATTATGAACTTAAACTTGACCATTTAACATACAAAATTGCAGACGAAACAATAGAAAAAAACTTCTTTGTTGGTGATTATCTTATTACTAATAATGATAAAGTAAAATTACTAATTGAAGCAATTTATCCATCTTCAAATACTGTTCAAGTTAAAGTAGAAAACGGTGGCTTTGCTGACCTTTGTACTGAAGACGATGGAAATGTAGATTTAAGTACATTGAAATTCTTTGCAATAGGTAATATTGAAGAGTCTAAATATCTTGATATTCCACTTGAAGAGGACCAATACATTGTTGTATTTATTGCTCCAATTCAAAGAAACTCACTTGTTCAATCACCTTGGTCAATTGGTTTATTTTTTAATGTTTTTGCATTAACTAATTCAAATGGTGAAACATATAAAGATTTTTATGATAGACTTGTAACAAATGTTGGTGATAAATTATTTGGTATTGTTGCAATGGCAGAACAAGACTTTGTTAATATTGGACAAACTGAATTTGATTTATTAACAAAAACAAAACCAATTATTGATAAAGATGCTTTAAAAGTAACTTTAATTAATAAACATATGAGCAATTCTGAAACAATATCAGAAATATATAATATATACAAACAAAAAGAAGATTATAAAGCAGAATTAAGCTCAGTTCAAAAACAAATTGATGAAATTAATAATATCTTGAGTACAGTTTCATTTGAAGATACAACAACTTCAAGAACAATATATACAGACCAGTTAAATGATTTAAACTCTAAAAAGAAAAATTTAACTTCAAGTATTGCAGACTGTATTCAACAAATAACAATATCAAGTACTGATACTGACACACCAGTTGAAAATCCTAAATATCATATTAGAGGATTCTTCGATTATGATAATTATTTATCATCTAATGGTATAAAAAATCATAATGTAATTAAAATAGATGTACAATATCGTTACAAAAATGCTAATAAAACAACTGGAAATGCTGAATCATTAAAAGATAATGCAATATTCTCTGATTGGAATATTATGAATTCATTCACAAGTGAAAGATATCCAGAATTTGATAATGGTGTTTATAAATATATTCTTGAAGGTAATACAACAAATGTTAATGTGCCTTCGTTTAATCAAATAGATATTCCAATCTCACAAGGTGAAACTGTTGATATTCGTCTTCGTGTTGTTTATAATATTGGTTATCCTTTTATAAAAGCAACTTCTGATTGGTCTGAAATTATTAATGTTGAGTTTCCTGTTGAACTTAGAAAAAATATTACAGTTCTTGACATTATTAAAGAGAACAACTCAGATACAACAAAAGAAGCATTCCGTGGATATCTTGAAAAAAATGGTGTAATTGAACACGTTTCAGACAAACTTGTTGACCAAAATATTACATATTTTCATCAACCAGAACATATTGCATCAGGATTCTACACAGAAGAACGTCGTGTTATTCCTCTTCGTGATAAATTACAATCTATTACAAATGATGTAATTTCACTTAAAGATGAAGTTTACGGAACATCTTCTGATAATCTTCTTGTAACACTTTCTGATGGTGAATCTGAAATTATTGTAAATGCACATTCTAATAACACATTTGTATTAAAAGATTTTGCAAGTTCTGATAAAATTTCATCTAATAGTATTGACTTAATGGATAAAGTAGAAACTACACTTACTCTTAAAATACAAAATAATTCTAAGACAAGTGCAATTAAGTTATTCTCACTATTTCCTGGTAATTATAAATATCCTGTAACTGAAAAAACACAAAGTAAATTTAGAAATTGGGATTATATTCGTTGGGGAGGTTCATATAACACAGAGCAAGTTGAGCAATATGTATATGAATACTTTATTGAAGATGAACACCAATCAAACCAAGGTGGTACAGGTAGTCAAGGTGGTACAGGTAGTCAAGATTTAGGTGGTAGAGGAATGGCACTAGGTGTAAATCTATATGATATTTCTGGAAATTTATGTGTACCAATTTATGTTGATAGTGAAGATGTATCTAGTACAAATGATTCGTCACCATTTTTAGTTCAACAACAAAATCAATGGATATACTTTAGAATATCAGATATTTATAACAATACTACTCTTTATAAAGATGCAAGTAAAAATATAGGTAATTCAAAGTTTTATGCAGATAATAAATTAATAGGATATTATACTGGTGATTATAAGATTACTAAAAGTATTGCTGATACAATATATCCTGAGTTCTTTCCAACTTTAAATAGTATCGGTAAAGGATATGATGGTGGTATGACTGCATTTCCACACGTAACAGATATTAAAGATATTTGTATTACAGAAAATGATAGTATTAATTATAAAATACTTTATCCAGGAGAATCACTTTATGTTCCAATCACTGTTATGTATTCATTAACAAGTTCATTAAAAGAAGTAAATAAAACAATGACATTTGATTTAAGAAATTCATTATATAATGACCCGCTTAACTTCAAATTTGAATTACGTGCAAAATACTCTAATGACCTTGCTAATAATATAAGAAAAAATAAGAAAACAAGATACAATCCAGTAATTGTTAATTAATATTATTTAATA
>JAEIGA010005563.1_pt1 | contig 19250 bp, 16 predicted proteins | sample 9270691 | NCBI WGS metagenome assembly JAEIGA01 (sample SAMN17057246, study PRJNA624740) | gut metagenome | biome: biome; isolation source: fecal sample | host: Bos grunniens | place: China: Xizang | collected 2019 | reverse complement strand
CCTACCAACGATATCGATGTTAATACATTGCGTGCATTGGAGGAGGGTCTCGAGAACTTTGCAGGATGTGCAGTGGTTATCTCTCACGACCGTTGGTTCTTGGATCGTATCGCAACACATATCCTATCGTTTGAGGGTGATTCGAAGGTTGTTTTCTACGAGGGTTCATATTCAGAGTACGAGGCTTGGAAGAAGGCACAGGGAGAGGATACCACTCCAAAGCGCGTAAAGTACAAGAAGTTATTAGCAGAGCAGTAATATGGCACAGAAACCATCTATACCAAAGGGTACACGCGACTTCTCACCAGAGGAGATGATGCGCCGCACCTATATTTTTGACACTATTAAGAGTGTATTCCGCCTCTTTGGCTATGCACCGCTCGAGACCCCATCTATGGAGAACCTATCTACCCTACTCGGCAAGTATGGCGATGAGGGCGATAAGCTCCTATTTAAGATTCTTAACTCGGGAGACTATGGTGCAAAGCTCTCTGAAGAGGAGCTGCGTCAAGCTTCAAAGATATCGGAGAAGGGTCTTCGCTACGACCTCACGGTGCCTTTTGCGCGCTACGTTGTGCAGCACCAAAACGAGATTGTCTTCCCATTCAAGCGTTACCAGATTCAACCTGTGTGGCGTGCTGACCGCCCACAGAAGGGTCGTTATCGCGAGTTCTACCAGTGCGATGTGGATGTCATAGGCTCAAAGTCACTACTCTCGGAGGTTGAGCTAGTCGATATCGTGGCACGTGTATTCTCAAAGTTGGGAATCTCTGTAACCCTAAAGATGAATAACCGCAAAATCTTGTTTGGCATTGCAGAGAGCATCGGTCATGCAGATAAGATGATTGACATCACCGTAGCTATCGACAAGCTCGACAAGATTGGATTGGACAACGTCAAGGCAGAACTTCGCGAGCGAGGTATTGACGATGAGGCTATCAATAAGCTTCAACCAATACTTGAGTTGAGTGGCACTAATGCCGAGAAACTATGTAAATTGGAAGATGTTATCGGTAGTTCGGAGACAGGAAAATTTGGCATTGAGGAGATGCGCACAATATTTGACAGCGTTGAGAAGCTCGGCATCAACCTCACACCAGAATTAGACCTCTCACTAGCACGTGGCTTGAACTACTACACAGGTGCTATATTTGAGGTTAAGGCCAACGACTTCCAGATTGGCTCTATCTCGGGTGGTGGTCGTTATGATGACCTCACAGGCATCTTCGGTATGCCAGGCATGTCTGGCGTAGGTATCTCATTTGGTGCCGACCGCATCTATGATGTTATGCTCGGACTAAACCTCTTCCCAGAGGAGCTAGCATGCTCTACAAAGGTACTATTCACCAACCTTGGTAAGGCCGAAGAGGAGGCATCGATGCGACTATTATCGAAGCTTCGTGATAATGACGTACCAGCAGAGATATATCCAGAGTCTTCAAAGATGAAGAAGCAGATGGAGTATGCTAATCGCCGAGGAATTCCTTACGTAGTTATCATTGGCTCTGATGAGTTGGAGCGCGGTGTAGCCACAGTTAAGGATATGCGCTCTGGAGAGCAGTCTACACTCTCATTTGAGGAGCTTGTATCAAAGTTCTAACCTGAAGTTGGTAGATGAGGAGGTCTCTCATAGCAGTTGTCATGACTCTTATCTGCAGCTATGCGTCAGCACAGCTCACAGAGCAGCAACAGATGCAGAAACTAAATTTAGTCTATCAACAAATCCGCAATAACTATGTCGATGATGTGCCTCTTGAGCCTCTGGTTGAAGAGGCCATCATAGCGACATTAAAAGAGCTAGATCCTCATTCACAATATCTCTCAAAAGAGGATATGGCAGCTCTGCAAACTAGGGTAAGGGAAGAGTTTGCGGGCATTGGTATTCGCTATATAGTACATAATGACACTCTTGTCGTTCGCTCCACTATTGAAAACTCCCCAGCATCAAGAGCAGGCATCAGGCCTAACGACCGTATCATATCTGCTGATTATAAGGATATTACTAGCATTGACGCAGATAGCATCTCTACGATTTTACGTGGTGATGCAGGCAGCAACCTACGACTCGTTGTTGTTCGCCGTGGAGAGAGTAATCATAGAGAGATAAACCTCAAGCGCGACTATGTTGAGTCTAGTGCCATAAATTCGAGCTATAGGATTGGTGATGTAGGCTACATAGCTATTTCGGCATTCTCCAAGCCTATGCCTTTGGATTTTTATGCCGCATATAAGGCACTCGGCGATATAAGAAGTCTTATTATAGACCTTCGCGACAATAGCGGAGGTGCAATCTCTTCAGCGATAGAGCTCTCATCGCTGTTTCTCAAAAAGGGCGATTTAATCGTCACCACCGAGGGCAAAACATCACAAAAGGCCTTCCATAAAACTCAAGACCGCATCACGATAGATATCCCTATAGTTGTTATCATCAATGAGAATAGTGCATCTGCGAGTGAGATCTTTGCTGGTGCTATTCAGGATCATGACAGAGGAGTAATCATTGGCCATACAAGCTATGGCAAGGGGCTGGTGCAACGAGTCATAGAGCTAAAGGATGGATCGGGAATTACGCTCACAATAGCCAGATACAAAACTCCTTCGGGCAGGGTTATTCAACGACCATACGAAATGGGAAACGAAGAGAAGTATATGCGTGATAGCGTGCGTTTCCAACACCCCGACTCCATACCTCATGATGAGGCTCTTATCTTCACCACCCTGAAGAGGGGTCGCAAAGTTTATGGTGGCGGAGGTATAACGCCCGACATCTATATAGACACTAATAATCTAGAGTTGTCGGAATATCTCTACGGCTTTCATTCAGAGGCACTCTTCGATCATGCGATTATTGACTATATGGATAGCATAAATGCAGAGTCACTTCGCGAGCAATACCCTACTTATGAGACATTTGATAAGGAGTATACACTCGATGATAACGCTCTTGAGATTCTCTATCGCTATGCGGAGATAGATGGTAGCGCCATCACACCACGTGATAAAGAGTATATCGAGTTGATGTTGCGAGCATCCATAGCCGAGGAGCTATATGGCAGCAATGCGCGCCATTATATATATGGTAATCATCTCGACCCAATGATAAAACGAGGTATGGAGATTGCACAACAGGAGTAAGTTTTTATTCTAAAATTTGGTGATTCATAAAAAAAGGCTTATCTTCGTTTAATAATTAGGAGATAATCCACTTTAACCCCAAACTGAAAAACTATTATGACATCAGACAACTTTTCTCGTCACGATGGCGATGACCGTGGCGAACACATCTGTTCAAAGGCGGTGCGTGCTGGTAAGCGAACATACTTTATTGATGTAAAGGCAACACGCGGCGATGACTACTATATCACTATCACCGAGTCACGCAAGAGAATTAATGGTGACGGCTCTGCATCATTCTCTCGCAACCAGATTTATCTCTACAAGGAGGATTTTGCAAAGTTTGCCGAGGGTCTAGGTGAGATGGTTGAGTTTGTCAAGGAACACAAGCCAGAGTATTTCGAGACTGCAAACGAAATCTCTATAGACGAGGAGTTCGATAAGTTGTAATAAATAAAAAGATTTTAAGGGAGCCTGTCCAACACATATTTGAGCAGGCTCTCTTTATTGTGATAAGATAAGTGTAACATGGCGAGTGTTTTATTAGGATTTAGCGGAGGTATAGATAGCACCACTGCAGCACAAAGGCTTAAGGATGAGGGGTATAACGTAGTAGCACTAACCATAGATACGATGCTCAACGATGATGCCATTGAGCGTGCAAAGCTACGTGCCGCAGAAGTGGGTGTAGAGTGGTATCTATATGATGCCCGTGAGCGCTTTGAGCGAGATATTATAGAGTATTTCTGCGAGGAGTATGCTTCGGGGCGCACTCCTGCTCCATGTACACGATGCAACACACTTATCAAATGGCAGATACTCCTCGAGGAGGCTAACAGATTGGGAATTGAGCATATCGCCACAGGACACTACTTCAACATAGAGCAACATGGCGGCTACTACTACGTAGCACAAGGTGCAGACGTAACAAAAGACCAATCCTACTACCTCTGGGGATTATCACAAGAGATACTACAGCGCGCATTGACACCTATGGGCATGTTAATTAAACGCGATGTTAAGGCCAATTTTAAGGATAAAAGCGAGAGTATGGGCATCTGCTTTTTGGAGGGAAAACCCTATGCCGAGTTTCTCCAAAAACGTGGTGTAGCGATGGTTCCTGGAGAGGTGGTTAATAGTAGAGGTGAGGTGTGTGGATACCACAATGGCATTGCTAGATACACCATTGGTCAGAAGCGTGGCGAGGGACTTATGGATGGTATGCGCGTAGTGGATATAGACGCCTCAAAAAATCATATTATCGTAGGCGAAAGCTCATCGCTATATAAACATAAGCTATATATAACAAATTATAATATAGTAAATATTAGCGAATTGCTATCGGCTGATGATATCACCATAAAGATTCGTGGAATAGGCGTAAATCCACAACGCCCGGTTCATATTACGCAGCGTGGCGAGGAGCTTATTGCAGAGACTCCCGATGCAGCATTTGCACCAGCCAAAGGCCAACCTTTGGTATTTTATCGTAACAATCTGGTCATTGGTGGAGGTATTGTTGTAGATTTTGAGTAATTATTGTACTTTTGCCTCACAATATATTTAGAATATGATAAAACGTTTATATAATTGGATACTTTCATGGAGCGATAGTCGCTGGGGATGGCTAGCGCTATTTACCATAGCTCTCTTTGAGGCAAGCTTTTTTCCCCTCCCACCAGATATCCTGCTTATCGCCCTATGTTTAGGCGCAACAAAGAGGTCGTTTCGCTTTGCTACAATATGCCTTGTAGGCTCTGTGCTAGGTGCAGCACTAGGATATATGATTGGATACTTCTTGTGGACAACACCTTCGGGGGAGGCTACAGCATTAGCAAACCTCTTCTACGAGTATATATTCAGTGTTGATAGCTTCAATAACGTAGGTGCGCTGTACGACAGGTTCAACTTCTGGATAGTCTTTACAGCCGGGTTTACTCCCCTACCATTTAAGCTTTTCACCATTGCAGGAGGAATGTTCCACATCAACTTTTTGATGTTTATCATAGCCTCAATAGTATCACGTGGTATGCGTTTCTTCCTCATAGCTTGGCTGATATGGAAGTTTGGCGCCCCTATTAAAAGTTTCATAGACAAGTATTTCAACCTCCTAGCTACACTATTTACAATAATCCTAATTGGCTTTACGCTACTAGCTTTTTGGATATTTGGCAACGGAGAGGTATAAATGTAAAATAACTAATATGCTATATTTTGGACTTATAGGCAGCACTCTATCACACTCCTTCTCGCGCAACTTTTTTACCGCAAAGTTCGCAGCGGAGCAGCGCGCGGCAGATTACTCTTTGATAGAGGTAGATGACATCTCTAGTATAAAAAATGTCATTGCGAAGAATGGCCTTGTAGGCTTTAACGTCACCATCCCTTACAAGGAGAGCATCATACCATATCTCGATGAGTTATCGAGCGAGGCCAAGACTATTGGTGCAGTAAACTGTGTTGTGGTGCGTGATGGCAAGACCATTGGCTACAACACCGACATCAAAGGCATAGAGGCATCTATTGGATGGCTATCAACAGATGAAAATACCAAAGCGCTGATTCTCGGAAGCGGAGGGGCATCAAAGGCCGTGCAGTATATCCTAAAGAAGATGGGCATAGAGTTCAAAGTTGTTTCACGCGACATAAGCCGAGGAGATATAACCTACACACAGCTCACCGCAGAGATAATTAGAGAGCATCAGCTGATTATCAACACCACACCTGTAGGCACCGCACCAAATATCGAGGAGGCACCAATGATAGATTACACAGCTATAGGGGAATCGCATCAGCTCTTTGACCTTGTCTACAACCCTGCTACTACGGAGTTTTTAAGACGCGGAGAGGCACAGGGCGCAAACACCATGAATGGTATCCTGATGCTTCAAACACAGGCTATTGCATCGTGGCATATCTGGCAACGAGAACTAAATATTGAGTAAAAGAGCGATACAAAATGCACTAACGAAGAGGGTCTGTTGCACATTTGCAAACAGACCCTCTTTGTTGTTAAATCACAAAAACTATTGGGGGTTAGTAGTTTTCATTCTTAAGTAGTTGCTGCGCATCTTCGACATCTTCGCTACGCACCATAAGCCTAATTGGGAAGGCTACCACAGAGTATATCGCCGAAATATACTCATCATTCAACACACAGAAGATACCTGCACTATCCAGGATAGATTTGGCAATCTCTGCACGCATAAGATTGTCATACACCTCGATGACAACCAATGTAGAGGTTGTTGCATCCATAATGTAATCTGATATAAAATAACGTAGTTATAAATTCAAGAGTAAAGATATACAAATATATTGACAAATACAACTGATAGGCCCTTATATTTTAAAAAAAATATAATTATATTTGTACGCTGATAATTATTTATTGTATATGCGCCCTTTTGTACACCTTCACGTTCATAGCCAGTACTCGCTATTGGATGGCCAGGCAAGCATCTCAAAGCTTGTAGATAAGGCTATTGCCGATGGCATGCCAGGTATTGCGCTTACCGATCACGGTAATATGTTTGGTGTCAAGGAGTTCTTCAACTATGTAAAGAAGAAGAACGGTGCGCGTAAGAGTAAGATAAAAACCCTCCAGGAGACTATAAAGAAGCTGGAGGAGAGCACTGCTTCGGAGGCCGAAAAGGGCGAAGATGCTCAAGCAGCATTAGCCAAGGCACGCGCCGAGTTAGACTCTCTCCCTAAAGAGGATTTCAAGGGCATCATAGGTTGCGAGGTATATGTAGCACGCCGCGGATTGCAATACCGCGAAAAGGCGATGGGTGATTATAGTGGATATCACCTTATTCTCCTTGCCAAGAATATGACAGGCTACAAGAACCTGATAAAGATTGTCTCAAAGGCATACACCGAGGGATTCTATGGACGTCCTCGTACCGACCGCGTGGAGCTGGAGAAGTATCACGAGGGCATCATCTGCTGCTCGGCATGTATCGGTGGTGAGATTCCTCGACATATCCGTTCTGGAAATATAGAGAAAGCTCGCGAGGCGATACTATGGCATAAGAGCATCTTTGGCGATGACTACTATCTCGAATTGCAGCTTCACAAGGCTACTGTCGAGAGAGCTAATCACGAGACATATAAGATTCAGGAGGAGGTAAATAAGCATTTAATAGAGCTATCTCGCGAGTTAGGGGTGAAGTTGGTATGTACCAACGATGTTCACTTTGTGGATGAGGAGCATGCCGAGGCGCACGACCGTTTGATATGCCTTGGTACAAGCAAGGATTTTGATGATCCTAAACGTATGCTCTACACCAAACAGGAGTGGATGAAGACCACGGCAGAGATGAATGCCATCTTCGACTATATCCCCGAGGCACTGGACAATACCATAGAGATATGCAATAAAGTTCAGGGATATAGCATCGACCATGCGCCTATCATGCCGACATTTGCCATTCCCGAAGATTTTGGCACAGAGGAGGGTTATCGTGTAAAGTACTCGGAGCAGGACCTCTTTGATGAGTTTACTCGCGATGAGAATGGCAATGTTGTACTATCCGAGGACGAGGCCAAGAAGAAGATTGAGAAATTAGGAGGTTACGACAAATTATATCGTATAAAGCTTGAGGCAGACTACCTTGCAAAATTGGCCATGGATGGCGCCCATAAGCGCTATGGCGAGGTTCTCGATGAGGAGACCACCACACGCCTAAAATTTGAGCTGCACATTATGAAGACCATGGGCTTCCCTGGTTACTTCCTCATTGTGCAGGACTTCATCCGTGCAGCCCGCGAGGAGCTAGATGTGTCGGTAGGCCCTGGACGTGGCTCTGCCGCAGGCTCTGCCGTAGCATACTGCTTGGGTATTACACAGATTGACCCTATTAAGTACGACCTACTTTTTGAGCGATTCCTAAACCCCGACCGTATCTCATTGCCCGATATTGATATCGACTTTGATGACGATGGTCGAGGTAGAGTACTCAACTGGGTAACACAGAAATATGGTAAGGAGAAGGTGGCACACATCATCACCTATGGCACCATGGCTACAAAGATGGCGCTAAAGGATGTTGCCCGTGTGCAGAAGCTCCCATTAGCACAAGCTAACCAGCTTTGTAAGTGGATTCCTGACCGTATTCCCGACCCTAACGACCATGATAAGCTACTAAAGATTAACCTCCGCAATGCCATTATGGCAGTCCCAGAACTTAAGGAGGCGGAGGAGTCTAAAGACCCTATTATGCGCGACACCATCAAGTATGCAAAGATGCTTGAGGGTAATGTGCGAGGTACGGGTGTTCACGCCTGTGGCACCATCATCTGTCGCGATGATATCACCGACTGGGTTCCTGTAAGTACGGCCATAGATAAGGATACTGGCGAGTCTATGCTCGTCACGCAGTATGAGGGTGCCGTAATCGAGGATACGGGACTTATCAAGATGGACTTCTTGGGATTGAAGACCCTATCTATCATCAAAGATGCTGTGGAGAATGTTAAACAGACTCACGGTGTGGTGATAGATATCGACAACATCCCTATTGACGATAAGAAGACCTACGATTTATATTGCGCCGGAAGCACTATTGGCACATTCCAGTTTGAGTCGCCAGGCATGCAGAAGTATCTGCGCGAGTTGCAACCTTCAACTTTTGAAGACCTTATCGCGATGAATGCGCTGTATCGCCCAGGCCCTATGGACTACATACCAGACTTTATCGACCGTAAGCATGGCCGTAAGCCTATCGTGTACGATATTCCTATCATGGAGCGATACCTCAAGGATACATACGGCATTACGGTTTATCAGGAGCAGGTGATGCTTCTGTCGCGTCTACTAGGCAACTTTACACGTGGCGAGTCAGACACTTTACGTAAGGCTATGGGTAAGAAAATCAAGGAGAAACTTGATGAGCTAAAGCCCAAGTTTATTGCTGGTGGTAAGTCTAATGGCCATGAGGAGAAGGTGCTGGAGAAGATATGGGCAGACTGGGAGAAGTTTGCATCGTATGCCTTCAACAAGTCTCACGCTACATGTTACTCGTGGGTAGCATATCAGACCGCATATATCAAGGCGCACTACCCTTCCGAGTATATGGCAACGGTGTTGAGCCGTAACCTAAATGATATTAAGGAGGTTACAGCATATATGACCGAGTGCAAGAGCATGGGAATATCTGTGCTTGGCCCCGATGTAAATGCCTCTCTTGTGAAGTTCTCAACATCGAAGAGTGGTGATGTTCGCTTTGGTCTTGCGGCTATCAAGGGTGTTGGTGAGGCTGCTTCAGAGTCCATTGTCAATGAGCGTATCGCAAATGGCCCATATAAGTCTATATACGATTTTATGGAGCGCGTAAACTTCTCGGTGGTAAACCGTAAGTGTCTGGAAAGCATCGCCCTTGCAGGAGGTTTTGATTCGCTGATAGAGTTTAACCGCTCGCGATTCTTTGCTATCGATGCGAATAACAACACCCCGTTCCTTGATATACTTATGCGCTACGGACAGCGCATACAATCTGATAAGAACAACGCCCAGCAGAGCCTCTTTGGCATGTTGAGCGATAGTGGTTCGGATGTTCCACAACCTCGTGTTCCCGATGCCGAGGATTGGACAAATATTGCGATGTTAAACAAGGAGCGAGATGTGATTGGACTATATCTTTCGGGACACCCTCTCGATCGTTTCGACTTCATACTCTCAAAGATGTGTCAGGTGGAGCTTGGAGACCTTGATGAGCTTACGTTGCTCAACGGAAAGGAGCTATCTGTAGCTGGTATTGTCACATCTGTAACACCGCTTACCACGAAGGATGGTCGCCGTTACGCACGCTTTATCCTCGAGGACTACAACTCGCAGCATGAGTTTACGCTATTTAGCAAAGACTTTGAGCGATTTGGCATCCTTATTGAGGTTAATAACTTCTTATTCATTAAGGGCCGTGTGCAACCACGTTTTGGCAAGGAGGGAGAATTGGAGTATCGAATTGCATCAATACAACATCTTGCCGAGGTGGCGGAGAATGTCTCCAAAATACGTATTGAGCTGGAGATAAACGAGGTATGCTCAACACTTACACAGATGCTACTTGAGCATATCGTAGCAAATCCTGGAAAGACAGTATTGGAGTTTACCATATATGACCATCAGGAGAACGTAAAGATTAAACTAAACTCAAAGAAGTATCGTGTATCGACAAGCACCGAATTCATGAACTTCTTGATAAACAACGACTTCAACTATTTCATTAACATATAATTTTTATTATTATGGCACTAAAACTTAACAACGAGAATTTTGAGGAGGTAATGGGCAAAGGTATGCCTGTAGTTATTGATTTCTGGGCAACATGGTGTGGTCCTTGCCGTATGGTAAGCCCTATCATCGATGAGCTTGCAGAGGAGTATGATGGTAAGGTTATCATCTGCAAGTGTGATGTAGGTGAGGATGGTGATGAGATCGCTGCACAGTATCGTGTACGTAACGTACCTACCATTCTTTTCTTCAAGGATGGCGCACAGGTAGACAAGCACGTAGGTACTGCAGATAAGGAGCAGCTCAAGGCAAAGATTGACGCTCTTTTGTAGTATAACTACACCTTTGAAAACAATAAATCCCGAGGAGTACCTCGGGATTTATTGTTGTTATGAAGGCTCTATCAGCATGCCTCATCACCACTCTCAACACTGCCACTCTCCACTCTCTCCTGCGAAGTGGTCTCTACTACCACAATATTATTATTTTGTCTACCATATTTCACAATAAATGTCACAAATCGTATCATCGCAATCACTACAATCAATGCACTAACTATGTAGATAAATAGAAAGTAGCGCTCACCATCTATCAACTCCACAATAGACTTATCATCATACGACAATACGATTGTTGCATAGGCAAGAGCATTGTTGAACATGTGAAGAATTATAGGTGCTATGATTGACCTGGAACGTAGGTACACAAACCCCAAAAGGAGTCCCCAAGGGAGTCCCGAAATAGCAATGATTGGTTCGAGATGCACGGCACCAAAGAGCAACGAGGCAAGTACTACAGATGTCAGAGGTGAAGCACTGATTCGCAGTATGTTATAAAGTTTTCCACGGAATAAAATCTCCTCGAAAATTGGGGCTATAACCACTACCATAATGAGTGTCCACACACTATCATCATACATGCTATTATCCACGGGCATCAACTCCTCTAGTGGTGATAATACAATGCTTAAGGCGAAGATAAATATCACTCCTGCAAGCAATAGAATGGGATTGAAGCCAGCCCTAGAGCGCTTAATTGGCTCCATCTGTGGTATAGCACGCGATGTATAGAGTTTAAGCAACACTAGCGTAAGCACCATTGATAGTGTATAAGATATACACATCGAAAGCGATGTATCCTCGAGTGGCACTAATACCAATAGCAATCCACATACAAGCTGCATAGCGATAAAAATCGCTAGAAATATACAGAGACGTTTAACAGTATCTCTAATTTTTTTCATCGTAAAATCCCTTAAAGTGAGAGTTATATAACAAATTTCAAACAAAGATATATAATTTTCAAAAAACAAGGGGTATAAATCGAAGAAATTTACTACTTTTGCAAGAATTATTTTTTCTTGGAAAACGAAACAAAAAGTATAGATGGCAAAAGTAGTTGCTTTAGCAAATCAAAAGGGCGGCGTGGGCAAAACCACAACAGCTATAAACCTCGCGGCATCTGTTGCTCTGTTGGGCAAAAAGGTGCTTCTTATCGATGCAGACCCACAGGCAAATGCCACATCGGGACTTGGCTTTGATATCAATCAAGCGGGCATATATGAGTGTATCGTTGGCGAGTGCGAGGCCAAGGATGTAATCCTCCACTCCGAGGATATCAAAAAGCTATGGCTTCTACCCTCATCAATAAACCTCGTTGCAGCAGACACAGAACTATCAACCATGGAGAATGCTCACCACATCATCAAGGGCATTGTCGATTCGGTGCGTGATACATACGACTATATCTTCATCGATTGCTCTCCATCGTTGGGCTTTACGACAGTTAATATTCTCACCGCTGCCGACTCGGTGTTGGTACCTGTGCAGTGCGAATATCTAGCATTGGAGGGGTTGAGCAAACTTCTCAACTCTATCAAGATGGTGAAGAGCCGTCTTAACCCTTCGCTTGCCATCGAGGGTTTTGTGCTTACTATGTATATGCGCAACAAGCTAAACAACCAGGTAGTGAGCGAGGTGCGCGAGCATTTTGGCGATCTCGCCTACGAGACCATCATACAGCGTAATATTCGTCTTGGTGAGGCTCCCTCGCACGGCAAACCAATCATGCTTTATGATGCCGCTGCATCAGGCTCGGTAAACTACCTAAACCTTGCACGTGAGTTCTTGAAGCGAAACAAAAAGAGATAAACGACTAACATCATTATAGAGATTATGACAGCACAGAAGAAGAGAGGCTTGGGACGCGGTCTTGATGCACTATTTGGGCCAACAAACCCCACACAGCAGTCTACACCTATGTCGGAGATGGCAGAGGTATCTATAGCTGATATCACCCCAAATCCTTTGCAGCCACGCCGCGACTTTGACGAGGAGGCTCTCCAGGAGTTGGCAACATCTATCTCGGAGCTAGGCGTCATACAGCCTATAACCCTAAAGCGTCAGCAGGATGGAAAGTACATCATCATCAGTGGCGAACGCCGTTGGCGAGCTTCGCAGATTGCAGGCCTTGAGACACTTCCTGCCTATATACGCGATGTGGATGATGAGGATCTGCACGCCATGGCATTGGTGGAGAATATACAGCGCGAGAACCTTAACGCCATAGAGATAGCTCTCGGCATGCAGCGTCTTGTGGAGGAGTGTGGACTAACACAGGAGGCTATGGCGCAGAAGGTTGGTAAGAAGCGCTCTACGGTATCTAACTATATGCGTCTATTGACTCTCCCCTCGGAGGTTCAGCTAGCCCTCAAGGAGGGTATTATCTCTATGGGTCACGCTAAGGCTATTGCAGCTCTCGACCATGACCTTCAGATTAAGGCCCTAAAGAGGTGTGTAAAGAAGAGTCTCTCGGTGCGTCAAGCCGAGGATCTAGCACGTAAGTTTGCCGAGGCACCCCAGAGCGCCACAGCCGAGGAGGAGGATTACCCAGAGTCATACTCTCGCCTTGTTATGGAGCTAGAGAGAGTGTTGAGCGACAACATCGCTATAAAGCGCACAAAGAGTGGCACAACACGCATTACCATAGAGTGCGCCAACGACAAAGAGGTGGAGATGCTAGTGGCAAAACTTAACAACATAAAATAATTAAACCATAACATCCGTTTGTAGTGTAATGAACAAGCGCATATATATATTCTTGGCATTGTTGGTGGTTAGCCTTGTAGCCATCTGTGGAGATCTCTCTGCACAGGTATATGACCGCGAAAAATTAAGAGGTAATATCCGAACAATCAACCAAGGAGGTCTTGTACCAATAGACTCTGCAGCCATACTCCGCGAGAAGGCAGCTGCGGCAGCTCGCCGTGACTCATTATATTACAAATATATAGACTCTATTGCACAAGGAGAGTTCCAGCTGTTCAATAATCTGGATACAAAGGTGCGCGACTCTATTCGTAATGTAGTCGGCCAGCGCGTAAGACGAGATTCTGTAGCGCATATGCGCGGCGACAGCATAACCCCAGATGGCAAACGCATAAAGCTAAATAGAAAGGGTGAGGTGCGCAAGCCGTTTATTAGTGACTCCATGGGACTATCCAAGGTGTGCTGGTTGTCGTTGCCACTCCCTGGATTTGGACAGATATATAATAAACAATACTGGAAGTTGGCTATCCTATACCCCGTTGTAGGAGCATCTGTGGGTATGTTTGTCTATGAGAATAAGCAGTATAAGCCGCTGAAGAAGGAGTATGATCAGTATCTCATCGACCATGGATATTTCAGAACCAAGGAGCTTGATGAGCTACAAACAAAGATGATTAAGCATAACACCATGCAGCAGATATATGCTGGTGTGGCAATCGCAACATACCTCTACTTCATCGGTGATGCAGCTATAAACTACTCCACAAATCAAGTCTCTAAAGTTAAGAAGGCCACTACCCTATCTACCATCTTCCCAGGTGCTGGACAGGTCTTTAACAAGAGCTACTGGCGTGTACCTATCGTTCTCGGTGGCTTGGCATCTACAATCTACACTATTGACTGGAACAATAGAGGATACCAGCGCTTTAAGACCGCATACGCACTAAAGGTGGACTATGATAAAAATCCAGAGAAGTACCCTAATGGTGCCGCTGATGAGTTCCGTGGTGCATACTCGGCAACATTCCTTAAAAACCTTAAGGATAGCTATCGCCGTAACCGAGATTTGTGTATAATCCTTACAGCTGGTGTATACCTACTCCAGATTCTCGATGCTCACGTAGATGCTCACCTTCAGGATTTTGATATTTCGGACGATCTTACTATGAACGTTGAGCCATTTTTCGACTATACTACGGTTGGCACACAGCCTGTATATGGTGTCAATATGAGTCTCAAATTCTAACTATTATATTCATGAAATTGGTTTACATGCGTTCTATTATTATGCTTATAACTAGCATAATACTTACTACGACTTCGCTATATGCCGAGGCTATCTGGCAACGACCTAATCGCAGAGCAAGAAAGCAATATACCTCTCCCGAGGTTATTAAGGCACAGAACGACAGCCTTAACATTAGCAAGCAAGATAGCACATATACCCTCTCTGAACGTAACGTGGAGCGAGTGAAGACACCTCCCACAAACACCCTACAACAGATAGATTCAGCACTTGCCATGTGGCGTGCTACTACCGCTGTTAAGGCTTACGAGGAGTATTTCAACAACTTCGTTATGGCGTGTGAACATAGCGATACCACAGCCAATAGCTCCAACATGGACTCCGTATATGTGGCACGTCTAAATGCCCTTATATCACCCGTACCTCTGCAGTATAACCATGAGGTACGTGCAGCAATACAGCGATACACCTCCAAGGAGTTTGCTCGCATATTGGGCTACGCCTATTACTACTTTCCCATGATTGAGGAGGAGCTTATTCTCGCCGAGCTACCTGTCGAGCTACGCTCATTGGCCATCATAGAGTCGGGTCTTAACCCTCTCGCTACATCACGCATGGGCGCCAAGGGTCTGTGGCAGTTTATGCCATTTACAGGCAAGGAGTATGGCCTAGAGATAAACTCCCTTGTAGACGAGCGATGCAACCCTCGCAAGGCTACACGTGCAGCATGTCAATATCTTAAGAAGATGTATGATTTTTATGGCGACTGGACATTAGCCATAGCTTCATATAACTGTGGCCCAGGCAATGTAAATAAGGCGATTATACGCGCTGGTGGAGACCCAAAAGACTATCATGGTTCATTCTGGGATGTATACTCGGGACTTCCTCGAGAGACACGTAGCTACGTACCTCTATTCATGGGTGCTACCTATGCATTTGCATACCACAAAGCTCATGATATCGAGCTTCCAATGCCTCTCATGCCTCTAGCCGTAGATACTGTGATGATTGACCGACCAATGCACCTCAAACAGATCTCATCTACCATAGATATCAGCCTAGAGTTGCTGCAAATGCTCAACCCCGAGTATCGCATATCTATCATCCCTGCTACAACAAAACAATATCCTCTGACACTACCTACAGAGCGCATAACAGATTTTGTCATAAACCAGGACTTTATTTTTGCTAAAGATAGCCTTTACCTCAAGGAGTATGTTATCCATGCCAACCTTGAGAAAAAGCGCAATGAGGCACCCCCAGCTACATACCATACCGTACGCAAGGGCGATACCCTCGGAGCAATAGCCCGTAAATATGGTCGCACGGTAAAGCAGCTGATGCAGTGGAATAAGCTCAAGAATGCTAATGCCCTACGCATCGGTCAGCGACTCCGCGTAAGCCCACAGTAAACCTTATACCTATGTCTCTACACCACTACGATACAGATACTACGATTATAGCTCCTGCAACAGCTACAGGAGGAGCTGTTGTGGTCGTACGCATGAGTGGTCCACAGGCCATCACCATTGCCGATAACCTCTACAACGGCCGCACAAAGCTTTCCAAGGCCAAAGGATATACACTCCACTATGGAGATATAGTCTATAGCAATGGTGAGATTCTAGATGATGTTGTTGTTGCACTCTTTCGCGCTCCACACTCCTACACTGGTGATGACACCGTAGAGGTCACCCTCCACGGCTCGGAATATATCGTATCGGAGTTTCTGCGCCTCGCAGTGGAGCAAGGTGCTGTGATGGCTACACCTGGAGAGTTCACACGCCGCGCCTTCCTCGCCGGCAAGATGGACTTAAGTCGCGCAGAGGCTGTGGCAGATATCATCGCCTCTGACTCGCAGTGGTCACATAATGTGGCATCAACACAGATGCGCGGCTCATATTCCGAGCGCCTATCCACCATGCGAGACCAGCTTCTAAAGCTATGCTCACTACTAGAGCTAGAGCTAGATTTTTCGGAGGAAGATGTCGAATTTGCCAACCGCACAGAGCTTCATAAGATGCTAAAATCTATCGCCGCGGAGGTTACAGCACTAAAATCATCTTTTGCTTTAGGTAACGCGCTAAAAAATGGTGTTACTGTGGCAATTATCGGAGAGCCTAATGTCGGCAAAAGCACCCTCCTTAACGCCCTTGTGGAGGATGATAGAGCCATGGTGTCGGACATCGCCGGCACTACACGCGACACCATCGAGGCAACAACAATCATAGATGGCATCCGCTATCGCTTCATCGACACTGCAGGGCTACGAGCTACGGATGATCAGCTCGAGCAAATGGGTATAGACCGCACCTACCGCGCAATGGAAAATGCCCAGATTATTCTCCACGTTGCAGCGTTGGACAACCCTACATTTGAAGAGGTGACAATACTCCCCCACCAGAAATATTTACGTGTCATAAATAAGGTAGACCATAAGACCAATGCGCCAATAGCTGATGATGACGCCCCATTGAGCCTGTCGGCTAAATATAACGAGGGCATCGAATCGCTACGATTGAGGCTTCGCGCATGCACAGACACTCAACACCTAAATAGCAGCTCTGTTGTTGTTACCAATATGCGCCACTACACAGCCTTGACCAAGGCCTTGGAGAGCCTAGAGATGGCACTACGCGCGATGGAGATGAATGTTCCATCAGACTTATTGAGTGAGGATATCCGTCAAACCCTCCACCATCTAGGCGAGATCACCGGAGACATCACCTCCGAAGATATCCTCCAAACCATCTTCTCAAAATTCTGCATCGGCAAGTAAAATTGCATACCAATGATAAAATGATTTATCATCGTTTATCATAAAGCGCTCAAAATGAGCGCTTTTTTTGTGCATAGTGATAAAATCATTTATCACTGTTTATCGTCGTTACGCAATATTTCTTCGCCCTATTTCACCCTCAATGTCCAATATCATCATTTAGAAAAAATCTAAGTGCTTGATTGAGCGTATTTTGCAATGAGGTGCAACGAGGTGCAATGGAGTGCAATGAGGTGCAATGAAATGGCGAAATAAATTCTACATTCTACACGAAAGTATCATTTATCCCACCTAGGACATCGTCGGTGAAAATTTCGCCTTTTATTTCGCCTAGGTAGTGGACACTTCCCCAAATATCACTAATATGAGCAAGATTGAAATAAAAAAAGTATGTCAGTTTTGCGGTAAAGAATTTATTGCCCATAAACTGAATACAATGTATTGCTCTCACCAATGTTCACAACGAAGTTACAAGGTTCGCCTAAGAGAGCAAAAGTTAGAAAAAGTTGTGCACCAAGAAAACTTTCCAGACATTTCCCCCACTAAACTTAAAAAGGAATATCTGTCGTGCGAGGATGTCGCCGAACTAATGGGTGTATCCAGTACAACAGTATACAGATATTGTGTAACGGGCAAGATGAATTGTATCAGGATGAATAGAAAGATTTTTATACGCAGAGCGGATATAGATGCACTATTCCAGTTCCATGTTCCTTATCAGGTGAGGCGAGTTATTGCTAAGCCTAAGGAGGATTACTACTCTGTCGAAGAGATAAAGGAAAAATACAGTGTAAGCAAAGATACAATCTTCAAATATGCTACTTCACGAAATATTCCTCGCGTTAAGCACGGAAATAAAACCTACTTTAGTAAGAAGCATATAGATAGTAGATTCTCATTGTTTACGCCAGATCCAGACATCTCTGAGTGGTATACTGTTGAAGACATATGTCAAAAGTATGATATGACAGTACATGCAGTTCACGGTTGTGTATCTAATAGTATGGTCCCCCGTATGAGACATAAGGGAGTAACCTACTACTCAAAAAATGATGTAGATGAGGTTCTCAAGCATAGAATCCCAGACCCGAATATCACAGAATGGTATTCGATGGAGGATATTGGCAACATCTATGGGTTAGCTCCCCATTATGTTTCTGGCCTTCTCTATAAAAATCCTATACCTAAAATGAAAAAAGGTAACAAGGGGTATTACTCAAAGATACATTTCGATCAGTTGATGAAAGAGAAATTTCCTCAGCCAGAATACTACACTGTTGATGATGCATTATCACAGTTTAATATAGGCAGAGAGGCTTTATACAAACTCATTAAAAGATATAGTGTAACAACTATCAAAGAAGGTCGTAGTATGAAAATCGCAAAACAAGAACTTGATTTGGTTATGTCAAACAAAAAACGAACAAAATAAATATGTCAGTATCAAAAGTTTCAATTAGAAAAAAGGCTATTACAAATGGCCGTGAATCGCTCTACTTAGAGTTCAGTCCATCAATCCTTGATATGAAGACTATGCGTCGTGTGTACAAGGAACACCTTCACATATACCTATATCAAAAGCCTAAGAACAATCAACAGAAAGAGTATAATCGCAAGATGATGGAGCGAGCGGAAGGCATTAGAGCAATTCGCGTACAGCAAATCCTGAATGATGAGTACAGTTTCCTTGATAAGACCACAATGAAGGGCGACTTCTTGGAGTACTATCGTAATCTCGCTTTGGAAAAGAAGGTTAATAGCAAATGGTGGGGTTCGTTCCAGCACTTTGAGAAATTTATGCATGGCAAGTGCTCTTTCGAAGATATG
>JAEIGA010005562.1_pt1 | contig 19251 bp, 13 predicted proteins | sample 9270691 | NCBI WGS metagenome assembly JAEIGA01 (sample SAMN17057246, study PRJNA624740) | gut metagenome | biome: biome; isolation source: fecal sample | host: Bos grunniens | place: China: Xizang | collected 2019 | reverse complement strand
CTTGTGACTGCCATTACTGCTACTAAAGCCGGTATCGGTAAGACTACTGTTTCTATCGGTCTTGCATTGGGTCTTAACAAGATTGGCAAAAAGGCTGTTGTTGCTCTTCGTGAGCCTTCGCTCGGTCCTTGTTTCGGTATGAAGGGTGGTGCTGCCGGTGGTGGTTATGCTCAGGTGTTGCCTATGGAGAAAATCAATCTTCACTTTACCGGTGACTTCCATGCTATTACTTCGGCTCACAACATGATTTCGGCGTTGCTCGACAACTATCTCTATCAGCATGCAAAGGATGGTTTCGGCCTTAAGGAAATCCTGTGGCGTCGTGTGCTCGACGTGAATGACCGCTCACTGCGTCAAATCATCACAGGTGTGGGTCCTGCAACAAACGGTATTGTTGAGCAGGCTGGTTTCGATATTACCCCTGCATCGGAGCTTATGGCAATTCTTTGCCTTGCAAGCGACGAGAATGATTTGCGCCGCCGCATTGAGAATATCATGCTCGGTTACACATACGCAGGTGAACCTTTCACAGTGAAAGATCTTGGCGTTGCAGGTGCAATTATGGTGTTGTTGAAGGATGCTATCCAACCTAACCTTGTGCAGACAACGGAGAATACTCCTGCAATCATCCACGGTGGTCCATTCGCAAACATCGCTCACGGTTGCAACTCGCAGCTTGCTACCAAAATGGCGCTTGCACACAGTGAATATACCATTACCGAGGCCGGTTTCGGTGCAGACCTTGGCGCAGAGAAGTTCTACAACATCCTTTGCCGCAAGAGCGGTCTGCAGCCTGATGCAACTGTTATCGTTGCAACAGCTCAGGGCTTGAAGATGCATGGTGGTGTTGAACTCGACAAGATTAAGGAGCCCGATATGGATGGTTTGCGCAATGGTCTTGCAAACCTTGACCGCCATGTTGCCAACCTCCGTTCTTTCGGTCAGTCAGTGATTGTGGTGTTCAACCGTTTTGCTACTGATACTGACGAGGAGATGGCGCTTCTGCGCAACCACTGCGAGCAGGAACTCGGCTTGCCATTCGTAATCAACAATGCATTTGCCCAGGGTGGTGAAGGTGCTGTTGAAATGGCTCAGATTGTAGTTGATACAATCGAGAATAATCCTTCAAAGGCTCTTGAGTTTACATACGATGACGAGGACAGCGTGCAGACAAAGATTGAGAAGGTTGCAAAGAAAATCTACGGTGCTGCTTCTGTTACATTCGCAAAGCCAGCGCTTGACCGTATCAAACTTGCCGAGAAATACGGCCTTTCAAAGTGTCCTGTATGTATTGCAAAGACTCAGTTCTCATTCAGCGCCGATGCTACCAGGTATGGCGCAGTCAAGGACTTCAACCTTCAGATCCGCGATGTAGTGCTCAACGCCGGTGCTGAGATGATTGTTGCCATTGCAGGGGATATCATCCGTATGCCAGGCTTGCCAAAGGTTCCACAGGCGAATTGCATTGATTTCGTGGATGGGGAGATTGTAGGCCTCAGCTAAAAACAGAAATGACTGAAAAGTGAATTTCTGCGTTACGCTCGTCTTCAAAAATCTCATTTACGCTTTGTAAACTGCGGTTTTGAAGCCTTCGCAAGCCTTGAACTTCATCTTTTTATTCATTCCTTAATAAATTAAAGAGTGACCAATTAATTGGTCACTCTCTTACTTGAATTTAAATAGTTATGGCACAACCATTGGCGGAGCGTTTACGCCCGACTTCATTTGATAACTATGTGGGTCAGCAACATCTTGTAGGAGATGGTGCTGTGCTTCGTCGTATGATTGATTCGGGCAGAATCCTGTCGTTCATCATGTGGGGACCTCCGGGTACCGGCAAGACAACCATTGCCCGCATCATAGCCAACACGCTCAACCGTCCGTTCTATACGCTCAATGCAGTGTCGGCAGGTGTCAAGGAGGTGCGTGAGGTCATTGACAAGGCAAAGAGCTCGCCGCTTTTCGCTCGTGGCAGTGCTATACTGTTCATTGATGAGATCCACCGTTTCAGCAAGTCGCAACAAGATTCGCTGTTGAGCGCTGTTGAAACAGGTGTTGTAACTCTCATTGGTGCAACAACGGAGAACCCTTCGTTCGAGGTTATCCGTCCGTTGCTTTCACGCTGCCAACTCTATGTTCTAAAGTCGCTTGAGCAAAGCGATTTGATGCAACTACTCAATTATGCGATAACAACAGATAGTGTATTGAAAGAACGTGGCGTTGAATTGCGCGAGACTGCGGCCATTATGCGTTACAGCGGTGGTGATGCACGCAAACTGCTCAACATTCTTGAACTTGTGGTTGAGAGTGACCCTGAGTCGCCTGTGGTTTTAACCGATGATAAGGTAAAGCAGTGCTTGCAGCAGAACCCTGCGGCGTACGACAAGGACGGCGAGATGCACTACGACATTATCTCGGCATTCATAAAGTCAATCCGTGGCAGCGACCCCGATGCTGCACTCTATTGGATGGCGCGTATGATAGAGGGTGGTGAAGACCCTGCTTTCATTGCACGTCGCATTGTGATTTCAGCTTCAGAGGATATCGGGCTTGCAAATCCGAACGCTTTGTTGCTTGCAAATGCTGCGTTCGATGCCGTTACAAAAATTGGTTGGCCCGAGGGACGCATACCTCTTGCCCAAGCGGTGGTGTATCTTGCGACATCCCCTAAAAGCAACTCGGCGTATATGGGTATAAACAAAGCATTGCAGGCTGTACGCGAAACAGGTAACCTGCCAGTGCCATTGCATCTGCGCAATGCTCCAACCAAGCTCATGGCCGAGCTTGGTTATGCCGATGGATATAAATATTCCCACGACTATCCCGGGCATTTTGCCAAGCAGCAGTTCCTGCCCGATGGGGGTGACTCATTCTCGTTCTGGATGCCTCAGGATAATCCTGTCGAAGCCAAAGCCAAGGCGTGGATGCAACAGTGCTGGGGTGATGAGAAACCGTTCTGTAAGTAATTTTCGGGGCAAAATGAAGTGAATAAGAAAGGCAATAATCAGTGATTATTGCCTTTCTTTATGTTCGGTTGATGTTGTATAATATCAATGGCGACTAGTATTAGCCGCCATTGATGTGTCTTCTATTTTTTAGAATAATCCCGATTGTATGGGAATCGGATTGTTTTGTGTACCTTGCCTGGGTCAGGTGTATCAATTCAATGTGTGTGCCGCGCAGATGCTGAGGATTACCATCAATGCAGCAAGAGTCCAAGTCGCCTTCTCAAGGAAATCGGCAGTCTTTCTAACACCCATGATTTGGTTAGATGATGCAAAACCTGATGAAAGGCCACCGCCTTTAGAGTTTTGGATTAACACGATAAGGCACATCAAAATTGCCACCAAAACAATCAGAAGTATAAACAAATTAAACATGTTATTCTTTTTTTGTATGTTTTACTATAATTTCTAGAAATCTTATTTGGTCTGCAAAGTAACGATTTTTATTTGGAAATTCCAAATATAATCGCTTAATAATTTCCAGGGCTTTGTTGTATTTCCCTTGTTTTATATAAATATTGGCCAATGTTTCTGTAAAGAATGATGCTTCTGAAGGAGTGGACTCGTATGTGCTTTCCTCCTTTTCGGTCTCTGCATGTGTATGTGGCGCGTTGAGGTCAAGTGAGATTCTTTCGTTGTCGCCGGCAAGAAAATCATCGATCAGATGCTGACCTCGCAGTTCTGGAATACTGTTGGTTTCTTCGGGTCTGTTTTTTAGATATGCCGATACATAGTCCACAGCGGCAGCACCCTCTGCCTCCAGTGAAAGAGTGTCCGATGGGATTGTCTCAAGGAAAGCATCTATGAGTGACATTGTCCTGTCGATGGGAATATCGGCCGGCGCATCCTCAATCTCCGTGATTGTTCCATAACCTGCCATCAACTCGAATATCGGCCAGCGGCTCTTGAGGTAGAGTGCTGCTTTGCGCATCTCCTTGCCGAATTCCATATCGTGCAACAGATACAGGTTCTTGAGCATGAGCAGGCGTGCCGTGTCAAAGTATGGGTATTTGCCGACCAACAGGCGTAGCTCGTACAGGGTGTCGCGGTTCAGCCGTTCGGGGTGTAATATGTATGTAGACAAACTCTCCATTTTACCAATTGGCCACTGCTGCGTTAAAGATTGCTTCTACAATTTCCTTTATCATTTGATCTACGAGCTCCTCCTGTACCGAATCGAGTGATTGTGTAGCGTCGAATTCGCGTGTGGCACTGAACTGGCGTTCAAAATCCTCGTTATGGTTGGTGTTGTTGGCAAAGCGTACATTGACCACCATCTTCAGCTGCACCATTGATGAATAACCGTCAGATGAAATGGATTTGTTGTACTGGTCATATGCCGTGATTTCACCGGCAAGTTGCAAGTCTCCTCCTCGTGTGACCTGTTGGAGTTTGGTCTGTTGTACAAATGCATCGTTGAGCGCCTCGTTGAACATAGGTGCCATAGGTCCCCATTGGTATGCCGCGCGGTTCTGGAAATTCTCGAGTGAAATGGTCTTGACTTTGGTGTAGTCAATGGAAGCTCCGGTAAACTTGTAGCTCACGGTACATCCCGATGCGGTTATTAGGACAACCAATGCCGCAACTATATGTTTTAATTTACATGAAATCTTACTCAATGCCATACTCCTTGATTTTTCTGTATAATGTGCGTTCCGAAATATTGAGGTCCTTTGCTGCTTGGCGACGTTTTCCCTTGTTCCTTTCGAGCGCAGACAAGATTGCCTTTTTTTCCATGTCTTCGAGCGAAAGTGTTTCTTCGACATATTCGTCCACTACATGTTCCACAGGTTCGAAGTGTACTTGCTGGGTGCCTTGTATCTGGTATGATGGCTGTATCTGGTGCTGGACAACTGGGACCTCGCTTGCATTGGCATAGTAGGGCGCTTCGTTATGTTGGCTTCCCTGTGTCTCGCGCAAGTTCTCGATTTGTTTCTTAAGCTCGGTGATGTCGCGTCTCATATCGAACAGTACGCTGTATAGGATTTCCCTTTCGCTTTCAAAGGTCTTGTGGTCGCTAGAACGGCCAGACAATGTAGGCAAGTTGTTCTTCTGTTCTTTGGGCAGGTAATGGGATACCACTTCGCTGTTGATCTCGCGGTTGAGCTCAAGGATAGAGATCTGCTCGGCCACATTCTTCAACTGGCGGATGTTGCCTGGCCAGGAATATTCCATAAGTGCTCTTTTTGCGCTGTCATCGAGCTGTATCTTGGGAACATTGTATTTGGCGGCAAAGTCCATAGAGAATTTCTTGAAGAGCAGTACTACATCCTCGCCGCGTTTGCGCAATGCGGGTATGCTGATGGGAACAGTGTTTAGACGGTAATATAGATCTTCTCTGAAACGGCCGTCCGCAATGGCTTCTGTCAAGTTTACATTGGTCGCGCATACGATGCGGACATTTGTCTTCTCTACATCGGATGAACCCACTCGCAGGAACTCGCCGTTTTCAAGTACACGCAACAGGCGTGCCTGTGTCGACAATGGCAACTCGGCAACCTCATCAAGAAAAATGGTGCCGCCGTCGGCTTCGCTGAAATAGCCCTTACGCTCATTTACAGCGCCGGTGAAGGCTCCTTTTACATGTCCGAAAAGTTCTGAGTCTATTGTGCCCTCGGGTATTGCTCCGCAGTTTACGGCAATGTATTTCCCATGCTTGCGTACACTGTTTGTGTGTACGATCTTGGGGAAGAACTCCTTGCCGACTCCGCTCTCTCCGGTAATGAGTACCGAGAGGTCGGTGTGGGCTACCTGTATGGCGGTGTCTATAGCGCGCAATAATGTGGGGTCATTGCCTATGATCCCGAACTGTTGTTTTATTTTTTGTACTTCTGCTGAATTCATTGCATTCTGTTTTGCTGACAAAATTACTCATTTAAAATGAAAAACAGGAAATTTTGGCAGACAATTTGTACCGGTAGCCGTTTAGAACGGAAAAATGAGTGGAAGTACAAGTATCATGACTATACCCAATATTATCTGTAGCGGCAATCCTACTTTTATGTAGTCCGAGAAGATATATTGTCCGGCAGGCTTGACCAAAGCGTTGGGTGGTGTCGAGAATGGAGATGCAAAACAAAGGCTTGCTCCCAAGGTGACGGCGAAAAGCATCGGAACGGGGCTTACATCAATGCTCTCGGCGCATTTCATGGCAATTGGTGCCATTAGCACGGCTGTGGCCGTGTTGCTTATGAACATGGTCAGCAATGATGTCGCAAAGTATATAGCGGCAAGCATTACAATGGGGTTGAAGCCTCCTAAAGAACTTTCCAGAGATTCTGCGACCCATCCCGAGATGCCTGTATTCTGCAAGGCTGTTGACATGGGAATCATTGCGGCAATGAGCATGATGCTCTCCCAGTTTATGGTTTTGTATGCAGCCTCGACATTGCGGAAACAGCCGGTCAGCACTGTCAGGAGTCCGGCTATCACAACGGCTGTTACGGGTTTTACAATGTCGAACGCCATTGCGGCAATCATGGCAATCATGATTACAGCGGCGAGTGGTGCCTTGTAGTCGAGTGTTACCTTTGCGGCCTCTTCAAGGGGACGTCCCATTACAATCCATTCGTTGCTTTCCTTCTCAAGGTTGGCGATATTCTCCCATGTTCCCTGTACAAGCAGTACATCACCGGTGTGTATGGTTTCGTTTGCAAGTCCTTGGCGTATGTACTCACCCTTGCGGCTTATGCCAAGGATGCTCACATTGTGTCTGGTGCGGAACTCTGCTTCTTTGATGGTCTTGTTGATGACCGATGCCGATGGCATTATTACAATCTCGGCAACACCGATGTTGTAGAAATCAAGGTTGTTGCTTTCGTTGTCGGTGATGAGTGTCAGTTTGTAGTCGGTGGCGAATTGTTTTACCTGCTCTTCGGTGCCGGAGATGTAAAGTATGTCGTTGGCGTTGAGTCTGGTGACTGAATCTGCTGCCTGCTGTACAATGGTCTTTGTGAGGAACTTGCGTTGTCCTCCTTCTATGTGGCGCACTTCGATGATGTTCAGGCTGTACACATTCCTGATGCTCAACTCGCCAATCATCTTGCCGATGGCAAGTGAGTCTGCGCTTACTTGGAGTTTGTGCAGGTTGTTTGAGATTCCATATTCATTGACCAGGGTTGTCAACGATTTTGCTCTACTTGCGCTTTTGCTGCCTGATGAATTGCTTTTGGACAGATATTTCTTGCTCAGCGGGAGCAGTATAAGTGTTCCGACAAAGGCGCATATGAGACCTATGGGCAGGAATGTGAAGAAACCGAGTCCTTCATGTCCGCCTTTAATCAACTCTTCATTGATGACAAGGTTGGGTGGGGTACCGATGAGTGTCATCATACCGCTCATGCTGCTTGCAAATGCAAGTGGCATGAGCAAACGGCTCGGGTTCATCTTTGCACTCACAGCCATGCTCACGACAATCGGTATCATGATTGCAACTGTGCCGGTGTTGCTGACAAACGCACCCATCAGTGAGGTTACAGCCATGACAAGCACGAAAAGACGGGTTTCGCTTTTGCCGGCAAGGCGCATCAGTCTAGAACTTATCATCTTTGCAAGTCCGGTCTGGAATATCGCTCCTCCAACCACAAAAAGTCCTACCATCATGATTACGGAGGTACTTGAAAAGCCCGAAAAAGCCTCTTCGGGTGTAGGCTTGAGGACACCGAAGATAATCAGTGATGCGAGTGCTCCCAATGCGACAATGTCCGAGCGTATCTTGCCGGAGATGAAGAATACCATTGTCAGTGCGAGGATGATGAGTGTCGGCAACATTCCGTCCCGGTTGATTGGGGTTGTTCCGGCTCCTTTGCATGTCTTGCACAATCCTTTTCCGTCACAGTTCGGGCAATTGGTAATGTCTGAATTGTCTGTGTTGTCGCAATTTGCCTGGGCTTGTGATGTGGATTCTTGAGAGGCAGTGTCGGAGTCCTGTACGGTGTTTTCTGGGGTATCTGTTGGCTTCTCGTTTTCTACGATGCCGACAGTGGCTGATTCCGGCTTGTTTGTGTCGGCGAAAGCTTGTGTGGTTGTGCAATACAGCGAAATTGTCAACGCTGCAAAAAAGGTAATAAATGATCTCATCGTATTCTTGGTGATTATGCTTGTGGAGTGTCTGCTCCAAATCGTGTCTGAATGTTTATAGATATTCTGCAAAGTTACGCGAAAACGATGAATAAACAAAAAGAGAGAGCTTTTTTGTTTTGTTGTGAAATGTTTTTCGGATTTGTTCTCTGCACGGGAATTCAGCGGTTGTGTCGTGTTTTTGCAGTTATTGCCCTGAAAATACATTTCTCTTCTCTCTTTTTTGCAAAAAAAGTGTGATTTTATCGTATAATTTGAGTATATTCGCGTCAATTTTCATGCGCGTATGTGTGGCGCGTATTAATATATAATATCAAAATAATATTAGGAGCCTATCAAATTCCTTAAATACATATTCGGAACGATTGCGGTAATAGCCTTTTTGCTCTTTCTGCTTACGATGTCGCTTAGACTTGATGTTGTTCAGCGTCGTCTGGCTTCGTATGTCGCGGACGAAATAGAAGAGGGCTATGGTATTCCCATGGAGATAGAGGCTATTGAGGTGCGCAGCTTGAATGACCTACGATTGAAAAAGGTTCTTGTGCGCGACTTGGTAGGCGATACAATGATATATGCCGATGAGGCCAGGGCGTATATGCAGACGCCACGCTTGTTCAATGGCGAGATTAGAATAAATACATTGATGCTGGCTGCGCCTGACATCAGATTGAATAGGAAAACACCGGATTCCCCGCTGAATATCCAGTTTGCCATTGATGCACTGAGCAGTGGCAAGAAAGGTGGTTCAAAACTTGATGTTCGGGTAAATCAATTGTCGGTCTATGATGGCTGCATCGCATATGATGTGTTGAGCGAATCGTATGACAACACTCGCTTCGACCCTAATCACATAGCAGTAAGCAATCTCTGTTGTAATGTCTCGTTGAAAAGACTCAACAAGAGTGAACTGGATTTGAATATCCGTTCGATAACCGGTGTCGAGAAATGCGGATTTGCCCTTGATAAGTTCAAGGTGCAAGTGAAGAGGAAAGACCGTAAGTTTATCCTCAATAATTTCGAGATGGTTACTCCCAGGAGTAATCTCGCATCCGATAACGCAGAAATCGGATTGGACAGTGTGAACAATGTCTCTTTCCTAGGAGATGTCAGGAGTACTTGTCTGGTTCTTGAGGATCTCGCTCCGTTTGTTACATTACCCGATATTCATATTGCACCTTTGGTGTTCGATGTAGCTGGATTTTATGCGAATGATAGTGTCGATGCGGCGTTCTCATTTGAGACCATGGATCGCGGACTTTTGATGTCAGCGCGTGTGTCAATGTATTCTCCTTTTACACGCCAAAGACATGGCGAACTGCTTGTGGATGATTTCAAGGCAAAATCTGGCATGATTGACAAGGCTTTGAGAATAGCAAAGCTTGATACCTTGGATTATGACATAATAGGGATGTTGGGCGATGTCTCTCTTAATGGTAGGACACACCTGGATAATGGAGCAATAGATGTTGTCGCTAAGATGTCATGCAAAAGCGGAGACTTGGCTGTTGATGGTGCATGGAAACCAAGCGGGGACTTCCGGTTGAAATTGCAGACTCAAGGTCTCGAACTGGGAAAACTTGTAAACATCAGTAGTTTGGATTGGTGTAATCTTGATGTTGAGGCTTCGGGTAATTTCTCGGGTGATATAAAAGATCCGAAGAATTATATAGAAAAACTGAAAGGGCGATTGTCTGAATTCAAGTATGGCGGTTACACATATTCTCCAATTGATTTTGAGGGTAAATATTCAAATGATGGGTTTACTGCAAGGGTAGAGACTAAAGATCCCAATGTGAAGGCTCTGCTGACAGCGACATATCGGAAAGGTAAAGAGAATATATTGAACTTGAACTTGAATACCAGTGATTTCCGGCCAGGCAGGCTGCATTTGGTCGATATCAAAGAAGATCAGAAGTTCGCGTTTAATCTCGAGGGTGAACATATTGACCGTGGTGCCGGTAAGACGATTCTTAATGTTATGGTCGGTAATTTGACCATAACTGACAATGCCGATACAACATTTGTACGCAATCTGTTTGTCAGTGACAACCAGGCTCGCGAAGAACGCATGTTTGTTGTAAATTCAGATTTTGCCGAGTTGAGTATATGTGGCAAGTTTGATTATACGACCATAGTGTCGGGATTGAACAGGTCTTTAAAACTGCATCTTCCTGTGCTTGGAATAGGCTTGCGTAAGGCCGATTTTGTCGGGGACAATGATTTCTATTATGATATATCTGTTAAAAACAGTAAACCATTGACTCAAGTCCTTGATTTGCCGGTAACGGTGTATGAACCCTCGCGTGTAAAAGGCGCATTCAATGATAAAAAGAAAATTTACACCATTGATGGTGCCATAAATAAAATTGATGTAGCCGGAACTCTTCTCAGACAAATCCAGATAAAGGGTAACTCCAGTGACGAGGGACTTGATTTGAGTGTGCAGGTACAGAAGCCATTCGTCAAGAATGCCAATTCACCGGAATATCAGGATACAAGCAATGACATTGTTGTCAGAGTCAATGCGAATATCAAAAATGACAATATTGGCGGAATTGTGAATTGGAACAATTTCAAGCAGGACGATGTCGATTACGGAATATTGAGATTGGATGCAGCATTGAGCCGTGACAAGGACGGTGAGTTGTATCTTAATGCGAAAATCAATAACGACAGCATTATTCACAAGAATAAAGTATGGCACATAGATGAAGGTACGGTGACCGGCAAAATAAGCAAATTGCTTGTCGAGAATGTAGGTCTTCATAGCGATAATCAGAGTCTGAAAGTTTCTGGTGTTATAGGAAAGAAACAAAGCGATGTCCTGAATGTATATCTTAAGGATGTTGATGTTTCAACTGTATTTGATCTGATAAACTTCAGGATACTCAGGTTTGATGGAAAGGCAACCGGTTCGGCATCCCTGAAAGGCGTATTGTCCAAAATGAATGCTGATGGACATTTGTCCGTGGATAATTTCAGTATTGATGGTGCTGATTTGGGTACCGGTGATATACATGCCGGTTGGGACGACAAGACAAAAAGCATATTGCTTGACGCCAATATATATAATCACCAGAACGAATTGTCAACTGTGAAAGGTTTCCTTTCGCAGGCAAAGGATACTATTACGCTCAAGATTGATGCGAATAACTTGAATGCTGCATTCATTGACAGTAAACTGCAGGCATTCTTGACAGAAACAGAAGGTGCTTGCAGCGGAAAAGTGCATCTGCATGGTGGTTGGCGTGCAATTGATTTTGATGGTGCATTGGCTCTATACTGTGCCGTGAAAGTGAAAGCTACAGGCGTGAAATACTACTTTACCGGTGATTCAATAAAATTCTCAAAAGGCCAGATTTCTTTCGACAACGCAAGACTCTATGACCGATATGGTAATAGGGGGTCAATCTCTGGTGGTTTGACGCATGAGAATCTTGGTAAGTGGACCTGCTTGTTCAATGTCAAGGCACACGAACTGCTTGTATATGATACGGATTATTTCGGATCGCTGCCGTTCTATGGTACTGTATTCGGAACCGGTGATGCTGTGATAAGCAGTGACAGCACAGGCTTCAAATTGAAAGCCAACTTGAAGAGTGACCCTCATTCGCATTTCGTATATGACTCTAAACAAACCAGTGGAGCGCGTGACAATAGTTTTGTGACCTTTACGGATAATAGCAAAAACAAGAAAAACACTAACAATGCCGAAGCTGAGAATAAGGATAGTGAGGCCAAGAAGGTATACAGTACTACAGCTAGTAAACTCACACTTGATTTCATGCTCGATGTCAATGAGAATCTGGAGTTGAAGGTATATACAAACCTTCAGACGGATGACTATATAAGCCTTTATGGAACAGGTCCTATAAATGCTGTCTATAATGACAAGACCGGTTTCAGCATGAAAGGAAATCTTGATTTGGCACGCGGAACATACAAGTTTACGATACAGGATATTTTCCCGAAGGTATTCGATATCATGAAAGGCAGTACGCTTGTATTCAATGGTGACCCATATCAAGCAGAACTGGACTTGAAGACCAAGTATCTTGTTTCGTCGGCTTCACTCAGTGACCTTACGACAGAAATTGCCAAGCGTAAGACCGTGAAGGTAAATTGCGTGATGAATATTACAGGAAGTCTTGCTGCGCCGGACCTTGCATTTGATCTTGAATTGCCCGAGGGTAGTGAAGAGGAGCGTGAGTTGCTTGCCAGCATTGCCAGCACTCCAGACCAGAAGAACATGCAGTTTGTTTATTTGCTTGGTGTAGGTAAATTCTACACATTTGATACCAATAATGCCCAAGCCAATGAGGTGAATACCTCTACAGCTGTAGAGTCGCTGATTTCAAATACCATATCCAGCCAGTTGAACAATATGCTTGGTAAGATTATCAACAATGGAAACTGGGACATTTCCGGTAACATCTCAACCAGTGAGCGTGGATGGAACAGCATGGAGGTCGAGGGTATGCTAAGGGGACGCTTGCTCAATAACCGTCTGTTCATAAATGGCAATTTGGGTTATAGGGAAAACCCGATAGCAACCCGTAACTTTATTGGTGATTTCGAGTTGCAGTACCTGTTGAGCCCCAAATATAATTGGAGTATCAAGGCATATAGTAAGACCAATGACCGATATTTCACTAAGACTGACCTTACAACCCAGGGCGTTGGTACAAAAATCCTTTTTGAGTTTGACAGCTGGAAATGGTGGGGAAAGAAGAAGGATAAAAATGACAAGAAGGATAAGAAGAAAACAAAGAGAAGCAAGAAGGCAAAGAAATCGGCTGTTGCGGCAGAACAACCTCAACCGGAAGAGGAGGTTGTCGGCATGGAGTCACAAGGTCTTGTTGAGATAAACTAGTCTACACCTTATATATATATGAGAAACTTCACATCGGTTAATGATATCAGCGACCTTAAAAAGGCGTTGGATGAGGCTTTTGAGATAAAGGCCGACCGTTATAAATATTGTGAGTTGGGCAAGAACAAGACCCTGATGATGGTGTTCTTCAATTCAAGCCTCCGTACCAGGTTAAGTACCCAAAAAGCGGCTTTGAATCTTGGAATGAATGTGATTGTCCTTGATATAAACCAGGGTGCATGGAAACTGGAGACTGAGCGTGGTGTGATTATGGACGGCGACAAGCCTGAGCATATCCTTGAGGCAATACCTGTTATGGGAAGCTATTGTGATGTTATAGGTGTACGCTCGTTCGCGCGTTTCGAGAATAAGGAAGATGATTATAATGAGGTTATAATCAATCAGTTCATCAAATATTCCGGTCGCCCGGTGTTCTCAATGGAGGCAGCGACACGCCATCCGTTGCAGAGCTTTGCCGACCTGATAACAATTGAAGAATACAAGACCAAACCTCGCCCCAAGGTAGTTCTTACCTGGGCTCCGCATCCCAAGGCTTTGCCACAGGCTGTACCCAATTCATTTGCCGAGTGGATGAATGCCGCCGATTACGATTTCGTGATTACTCATCCTAAGGGGTATGAACTTGATCCTGCATTCGTCGGTAATGCCCGCGTCGAATATGACCAGATGAAGGCCTTTGAGGGCGCGGATTTCATCTATGCGAAGAATTGGTCTGCATATACAGGTGAAAACTATGGCAAGGTGCTCTCTACCGATCGCGACTGGACTGTAAGCGAGCGTCAGATGGCTGTTACCGACAACGCCTATTTCATGCACTGCCTGCCGGTGAGACGCAATATGATTGTTACCGATGAAGTCATTGAAAGCGAGCGTTCTCTGGTCATCCCAGAGGCTGCGAACCGTGAAATATCGGCAACGGTTGTTCTCAAGAGAATACTTGAGGGGCTTGGCTGATCTTCACTCTTATAGCTTATAGTAGACCTTTTTCAGGATTGCATCTGTTGAGTATTTCCCCGGGCCTGTAATGTAGAGCAGCGCAAATATAGTAAGGTACATCAATGACGGTTCCTTGACGGCCAATGTATCATCTGCATGTATCACGAAGAAAGCGATACACATGGTGAATATCATTGGGATAAGGCACAGACGGTACAATGCTCCAATAATAAAGCCTAGTGAACAGACAATCTCGGCAAACAGTACAAGCCACATGGACAAGGTTCCTCCCAATCCCAATGGGTCGGGGAATGTGTCACTGGTATCAATGAATCCGTTCCATTTGGCAATGCCGTGGTTGAGGAACAGAAAACCGAAAATGATGCGTGCCAGGAGTATGACAATTGATTTTGTCGATGAAGCTTCGGGCTCGTGAAACAAGAATTTTAAAAATTTTTCTCTATACATAATATGCGGTGTTTTTTGTGGAACACCGCATATTGTTATTTTGTTCACTTTCCTTATTTAAGTTCGAAGCGTACATTTACTGTAAAACGATATGTGTTCTTGCCAATGCTTATTACAGGCTCGATAACAGAGTTTTCGGCAAGAGCGTCTTCCGTTCTGCTACGTGCCTGTGACTTGTATAATCTGGGTTGTGATTCTCCATTGTTCATCCAATAACTTATGCTTATGGCTTTCCCGACCTCCTGACCAATTGCCCCGGCAAGCACCTGTGCTTCAGCCTTTGCTGTCTGCATGGCCTCTATGCCCATTTCTGTCTTCAGCTCTTTTTCGCCGGTGTATTTTGTGCGTACAAGCTCAATGTCCGAAATCTGACGCTCTTCCAGTGATGTGATTACATTTTGCATTATGGTGGCATCATTTAGTTTCAGCATGTATGTTGCCTGGGTCTTGGGTTTCATGCTCTTGGAGAAAGTCTTGTAGCTTATCTCACTTCCCATGTAGTTGATTGTCAGGCATTCCGGTATGTCTATGCGGTTGGCTTTCAATGCGCCAATCATAGCCTCCTGCATCTCTTCGAGAGTCTTCTTCCCTTTGTAGTCCTTCTCGTTTATAGTTATAAGAAGATACAGTTCATTGGGAGTTACTTCCCGCTCTACAGTTGCATTGATATCAATGTAGGGTTGGGTGACTGTTTGCGCTGTGCTTTCTGCCGGTACTGCAAGAACAAGCATCATTGCAGCAATTGATGTTGTCAGAATTTTTTTCATATCGGTTCATTTAATGGGTTATAGAAAACATACATGCCGGAGAGTTTGTACCGGCATGCCGCAAGTTGGGAAATATTCTGCTATAAAACAAATGTTTCCGCTTGTGGTTAGTGAAAGTTAATATGAATTAGTCTTTTTTAAGACCCTGCTTGCGGTATTCGAGTGGTGGAACACCTGTTTTCTTCTTGAAGAATGTGGAGAACTGTCCAATGCATTCAAAGTGCAGTTTTGATGAAATCTCGGCAATGCTTATGTTTGTGTTCTCGAGCAACTCCTTGGCTTTTGCAAGTTTCAGTTCCAGGCGGTATTGTCCGGGCGATATACCGCATCTTCTCTTGAACTCGCGGCGGAAGAACGAGTAGCTGATTCCAAGCGTGTCGGCTATTTCTTCAAGTGCTTGACAACCGGCCAAGTCTTCCTGCATTATTGTCTTTGCCTGGTTTATTATACGCGTCATGTATGTGTCGCCGTATGTGTGGTTCAGGTCTTCGTAATGCAGTCGGCCAATGAGTGATATCGCAAGGCTCGATGCTACTTGCTGAAATCCTTTTTTCTCGTCTGAAACAAGATCGAATATTTCGTGGAATGTGTTTGTCAACTTCTCGTCCACGCCCACTCTAAATACGCAATTCTTGAAGGTAAAGAATCCCGATTTGATCTTGTCGTCCATGAAACCGCCGTTGAATCCAATCCAATGATCGTCCCAACCGGTCTCGGGGTCGGGCGCGAATGTGTGCCATTCTCCCGGGAACAACATGAACATCATGCCTGCTTCAATTTTTGTCCTTGAACATGATGCACTCTCGAAATAACCTTTGCCGCGGGTAATGTAAACCAATTGGTATTCATTCAGTACGCGCCTGCCATAATTGTTGAAGTTATAGCCTATAGGCTGTGCTGCAAGAGGATATGGGTCTCCAGGTTGGGTGTGCTGGAAACCTATGGTGGTCACGGCAAGACCCCACGAGACATCTCGTGGGGTTACTTGCAGGTATTTGGAACATGCCACTTTTCCTTTTTCCATTCCCATATCCTTTTTTACTGTGTTTGTTGACAATAGTGATATTCTGCAAAGAAAACAATAAGTTTTATAAACACATCTTCTTTTGCAAAAAAAATAATCCTCCCATTGTTTAATCGACGAAAAAACAAACAAAAAATCCATGCAGTTGTTTTTATCACTGTATTCATCTTAAAAATGAAAAATTATGAAAAGGATTTCTAAATTAATTTTGTTGTCGGCTTTCGGGCTTATGACAGCAGCGTCTGCAAGCGCACAAAGCTGGGTGGAGATGACCGATGATGCTACCCCCGTGATATGCATCAGCGAAACTATCAATGAGGCACCTGATGTGGTGGAGATTTTTCAGAGTACACAAAGCCTTTATCATCACGATCCCCGTGCTCCTCGATTCATTCTAGTAGATCAAAAAGGTAAATGGGCACTTGGTATAGGTGGTTATTTGCAGACAAAGATTGAGTATGACTTTGACAGGGCTGTCGATAATGTCGATTTCTTGCCGTCGGCAATCCAGCGTGGTAGTGCGCCGTCAAGTCAGTTCCGAATGGACATGACCAACTCGACTCTCTTCCTCAAACTCGTTGGAACAAGCCGTTTGCTCGGTGATTTCGAGGTGTTCACATCGGCCAATTGGCGTGGAAGCGGTCTTGGACTACAGTTGCAGAATGCCTACATGAGTACCAAATACCTGAAAATTGGTTATTCGGTAGGTTCGTTCATGGATCTCATGGCAATACCGGTGACCATTGACTATGGCGGTCCTTGCGGTATGACATTCTACCGTACCACACAGGTAATGCTCAAGTATGGTTTTGACTTTGGCTTGTCAATGGGTATAAGCCTTGAGGCTCCTCATGTGAATGCCACAGGTAATGAGACCTTCTCGCTCGATGCCCAGCGTGTCCCTGACATACCGGTCTTTCTGCAGTATAATCTCAACAACAATCCTTTGAACCATATACGCCTTGGCGCAATTATGCGTGATATCTCCTACACCAACAAGATAACCGGCGCCAACAGCGACAGAGTCGGATGGGGTGCTCAGGCAAGTATGCTTGCGACAATGGGCCCGGTGCAGCTCCGTGGTCAGTTTACGGTGGGTGAGGGTATTGGCTCGCTTGTGAACAACATATCCAATGTGGGTGTCGATGTAGTTGCCGACCCAACTTCACCGGGAAATCCAATGATGCTCACGAGTGAAGTGTGGTATGCAGGTGTGCAGTACAACTTCAGCAAACGCTTTTTTGCATCGGCAACATATAGCCAGACTGTGCTTCACTCGCGTAAAGGATATGCCGAGGCTAATCCCGGTGCTTACCGTAAAGGCCAGTATCTTGCCGCAAACTTCTTCTATAATGTTACTGACAATATGCAGTTGGGTATAGAGTATCTGCATGGTTGGAGAATGGACTTCAATGACAAGACCTACAACGCCAACAGAATAAATTTGTCGGCAAGATATGATTTCTAATTATAGAATTCTTCTCTGAACATTTTAAAAGGTACTTTTAATTCAACCTTACGGCAATGAGGGCGACCCTGTTATTTTAGGGGCGCTCTCTTGTTTTAATCTTGTAACATTTTCTTAACATTCGTGTAATGGCAGTGAAATTTTTAATGATGAATTTTGTACAGTCCAAATTGATTTTGATTTTAATAAAACATTTTTCTATTATTATGGATTTGTCTTTTTTGACCGAATTGAGCGGTGTGCAGATGTCCTATCTGTTCATCGTAGTCTTCCTGTTTCTGCTTGCAATCATCGACCTTTGGGTGGGTGTGAGCAATGATGCGGTGAATTTCATTGGTTCTGCTGTTGGCTGCAAGGCTTCCAAACTCAAACATGTGCTTGCGGTTGCAGCTGTCGGTGTGTTTGTAGGTGCTGCTTTCAGTAATGGTATGATGGAGGTCGCGCGCAGCGGAGTCTTTAACCCCGAGATGTTTACTTTTCAAGAGGTAATGGTGATATTCCTTGCGGTGATGGTGAGCGATGTCTTTCTGCTCGACCTGTTCAACTCGCTTGGTTTGCCCACATCCACAACGGTGTCAATGGTCTTTGAACTGCTTGGTGCAGCCTTTATAACAGCATTGCTATCCGAGAGTGGCGGTGGTCTTGACATGTTGAATACAAACAAGGCCATTGTGATGATTATATCAATATTCCTTTCAGTGGCTGTGGCCTTTATATTTGGTTTCATTGTACAGTGGATTTCCCGCGTCGTCTTCAGTTTCAACTACAAGAAAAGTGGCAGTCTGAAGATGGGGCTCTTCGGCGGTATCTCAATAACTTCAATTGTGTACTTTATGCTCATCAAAGGATTGAAGGGGACGACCATAATTTCCAAGGATGTGAAGGCTTTTGTTGATGAGAATACTGCAATGTTGCTGCTATGCTGCCTAGTGCTGTTTACATTTCTCATGTGGCTGCTTCATCGTTGCAGAGTGAATGTGCTCAGGATTGTGGTTCTTGTGGGTACATTCTCGCTAGCCATGGCTTTTGCCGGAAATGACCTTGTGAACTTTATCGGTGTCACACTCGCCGGCCTTGATTCGTTCAATGAATATATCGCTTCTGGGCTTGCTCCCGGTGAACTGACTATGGGGTCCTTGTCCGGTACTGCGAGAACTCCGATATTCTACCTTTTGGCAGCAGGCCTGGTGATGGTTGTCGCTCTTTGCATGAGCAAGAAGGCGCATAAGGTGTTGCAGACTTCAATAGATCTTTCCAAGCAACAGAACAGCGAGAATGAATCGTTCGGTTCTTCGTCATTCGCCCGTAATCTTGTGCGTGCTTCTACCAAGACCGCGACTGTGCTCATACGCAAGACTCCAGTTAATGTGCGTCGCTGGGTGAACAAGCGTTTTACTCCACTTGAGGAGCGTGAGGATGTCGCATTTGACCTTGTGCGCGCATCGGTGAATCTTGTACTTGCCGGTTTGTTGATAGCAGTGGGCACATCATTGAAATTGCCGCTTTCTACAACTTATGTAACATTCATGGTGGGTATGGGTTCTTCACTTGCCGACCGTGCCTGGGGGCGTGAGAGTGCCGTGTATCGTGTCACAGGTGTAGTTTCTGTT
>JAEIGA010005561.1_pt1 | contig 19251 bp, 12 predicted proteins | sample 9270691 | NCBI WGS metagenome assembly JAEIGA01 (sample SAMN17057246, study PRJNA624740) | gut metagenome | biome: biome; isolation source: fecal sample | host: Bos grunniens | place: China: Xizang | collected 2019 | reverse complement strand
CTCCTTATCCTTTGCTTCGAGCTCGGCGTCAACCTCACGAAGCTCCTCACGCACCTTAGCCCATACATCCTCCTTCTGCTCCCAGTCGAAGCCCGTTGCAGCTGCCTTCTCGCCAATGCGGAAGGCCTTAACCATAGCGGGAAGCGACACAGGAACACCACCCAGAGTGCCACTCTTGCGAGCCTTCTTGCGGAGCTTCAAAGCCTCCCAATTCTGCTTCACCTCCTCGGGAGTCTCAGCGTGGATATCGCCATAGACGTGTGGATGACGGTATATCAACTTATCGCAAACAGCATTAGCGACATCGGTGTAGTCAAACGCTCCCTGCTCGTCGCCAAGCTTCGAGTAGAAGGCAACGTGTAGGAGCAGGTCACCCAACTCCTCCTTTATGCCCTCCATATTCTTATCCGTAATGGCATCGGCAAGCTCGTAGACCTCCTCGATAGTGTTGTTTCTAAGCGTGTCGAAGGTCTGCTCTCTATCCCAGGGGCACTCCCTGCGCAACGTATCCATAACCTCCAAAAGGCGCGCTGTAGCCCTCTCTGCCTCGTTCATATTCATATATTTATTGTTTTGGATTAATCTTTCTAAATGGTAATTTCAACACTCCAAAGAATGCCTCGCCAAAGATACCTGATGACATTTTCGAAGTACCCTCCTCGCGGTCGATAAATATTATCGAGACCTCGCCAATGCTAAATCCCAAGCGCCACGCCGTGTACTTCATCTCTATCTGGAAGCCGTAGCCATTCATAGCTATGGCATCGAGGTCGATTCTATCGAGCACCTCACGACGGTAGCCCACAAAGCCCGCCGTAGCATCACACACAGGCATACGGGTCACCGTGCGCACATACTTAGATGCAAAGTATGACATGAGAAGTCGTCCCATAGGCCAATTCACCACATTCACGCCCTTAGAGTAACGCGAGCCTATCGCCACAGCTCTCTCATCGAGCATAGCATCCAAACGCGCAAGATCCTGAGGGTTGTGCGAGAAGTCGCAGTCCATCTCAAAGATGCGGTCGTAGCCACGCTCCAAAGCAAACTTAAAGCCCGCGATATATGCCGTACCAAGTCCGAGCTTACCGCTACGCTCAATCATAAAGAGACGGTCGGCATAGCGTTGTTGCTCCTCACGCACGATGTTTGCCGTGCCATCAGGCGAGCCATCGTCGACAACGAGCAGGTCAAAGCAACCATCGAGCGCCATAACCGTGCTTATCATTTTTGCGATATTCTCCCTCTCGTTATATGTTGGAATTATTATTAATTTTCTCATTATATCATATTCTTAAATTGGCGACCGCCGAATATATAACGCAGAACTATCGAGCCAGAGTATATGCCACGCACCTTTACTCGGCGCACCACCGCCTTACGCTTTGCCGATAGCGCCTTATGCCACTTTATAAACTCCCACCACGCCAAAACAACACTCCACGCCATACGTGGTCGTAGTGTAAGAAGATAGGCTACCGCCTCCGCCATATCGGTAAATGGTCGCGCCACAGCCACCACCATACGTTGCATGGGTGTAGAACACTTGTAGAGCATCGCAAGGTTGTTTCTATGATTTAGGAATACCTTGCGTGGTGACGCAGGCAGAGTGCCTCCACCGAGGTGGTGGACCTTAGAGCGTGGCTCAATCCTGATACGCCAACCGCCGAGCTGCATACGCCATTGGAGGTCTATCTCCTCCATATGGGCAAAGAAATCGGCATCGAAGCCCCCTAACTGGTGGTAGACCTCGCTACGGCAACACATCGCCGCCCCCGAAGCCCAGAATATATCTCTGCTATCGTCATACTGACCACTATCACGCTCCACCGCCGAGAGTATTCTACCTCGACAGAATGGATAACCCAGGTAGTCTATAAAGCCTCCCGCAGCACCTGCATACTCAAACTTATCGTGCTCGGTATCGGATAACAATTTAGGCGCTACAACCGCTACATCGGGGTTGTTGTCGAGCACCTCAACCAAAGGCTGCCACCACCCTTCGGTAACCTCCACATCGGAGTTTAGCAAGAGGTAGTATTGCGCCTTAATCTCCCGCAAAGCGCGGTTATAGCCCTCTGCAAAGCCGTAGTTTTGATCCAAGCGTACCACACGCAACTCTGGGTACTTCATTCTAAGCCACAGTAGCGAGTCGTCCGTAGAGCCATTATCAGCCACTACAACCTCGACATCCTCGCCAACGGTGTGCTCCACAACACTTGGCAAATAGTGCTCCAAGTGTTTGCGCCCGTTCCAATTGAGTATTACTACGCTTAGCTTTGCCATAACCTACTCTTCGTCGTCGCTATCTATGCTACGCTTAGCATCGTAGCCCTCGACCACAATCACAAATTCGCCCTTAGGCTCATGCTCCTTAAAGTGTGCGATAGCCTCAGCAACAGTACCACGCACCGTCTCCTCGAACTTCTTAGTAATCTCGCGTACCACAGCCACACGGCGCTCCGCACCAAAGGTCTCAGAAATCTGCTCCAAGCACTTGACAACGCGATAAGGCGACTCGTAGAAGATAACGGTACGGCTCTCCGTCGCAAGCTCCTGCAAACGCTTCATACGACCCTTCTTCTGTGGCAGGAAGCCCTCAAAGCAGAAACGGTCACAAGGGAAGCCACTCTGCACAAGGGCTGGAATAAGTGCCGTAGCACCCGGCAGGGTGACAATATCTATTCCCTCCTCAACACACTTGCGCACGAGTAAGAAGCCAGGATCCGAAATACCTGGAGTACCAGCATCCGACACTAACGCCACATCCTTACCCGCGGCGATAGACTCCGCCACACGACCCACGGTGGCATGCTCGTTGAACTTATGGTGCGAATGCATAGGCTTCTCGATGCCAAGATGGCGCAATAGGTGCGAGGTGGTACGAGTATCCTCCGCGAGGATGAAATCTACCTCTTTAAGCACGTTAATCGCCCTAAGGGTTATATCTTCGAGGTTGCCAATCGGCGTTGGCACGATATATAGTTTTGCCATTTGAAATAGTATTAAGCCAATTTACGCTCTATAAGCGAGACAAGGAGCTTTGCAGCCTCCAAGTCGGGATTCCAACGGAAATTCTCCACAATATAGATGATGCACTCGTCAAGGTCCTCGAACTCATCGAGAGTATCTATCGTAGCCTCATAACGCGCAGCATCGCCACCAAAGAGGTCACGTATCATAAGGAACTTATCGTTGAGACCTATCGCCTGACGAAGCTCCGTAATGCGATTAAATGGCGTTGTAGCAACATCATCCTTAGCCATCTGGTCCGCCAAGGTCTTAACACCGCCGAATGTATCGCCAAGACGCATCTGTGGCGCTGCGGTTGTAGGCTCAGGCGTTGGCTCTGCTACGGGCACAGCCTCCTCACTCTTAGCAACCTCGGTTGCTTGTGTATTCTCCACCACCTTAGACTCAGGCTCTGCTACGTTCTGCGCAGGTAGAGGGTTGTCGCTATACAACGATATCATCTTGCGTCGCGACTTCGAGCGCACAGGAATATCGTTCAAATCAAAGAGACCCGCACCCATAGGCTTTGGTTCCTCTGGCGTTGGTTCAGCTATTGGCTCTGGGGTTGGCGCAGGCTCTGGGGTTAGCGCAGGCTCTGGGGTTGGGTCCTCTACAACTGGAGCAACCACCTCCTCTACAACCTCAGACACTGGCTCTGGTGTTAGCTCCTCTGCAACGGGAGCACTCGCCTCAACGTTCTCTGCTGGTTGCTCCGCCTCGGGCTCATCATTAAGACCAAGCAAAGCATCTATATCAAGTGCATTGTAGAATGACTCCATAGAGGCTACATCTGAAATAGATGCTGTCTCCTCCTCTCTCTCCTCCTCCGTCTCCCCGATTGGTGTCTCTTCGATTGGAGCCTCTTCGATAACAACCTCAACCTCTATCTCCTGCTCGGTATCGGCTACAAAATCGACACTCTCCTCGCTATCAAGATTCTCTACATCGACCACAAGGAGCTCGTCGTAAATAGCTCTAAGCTCACCAAGAGCAATATCTCGCTCGATCTGTGGCACACCGCTCTCTACCTTCCAGCTATCGACAATAGCGGCAACACGCTTTAATCTCTCTGTTATAGTTTTACAATTCATATTCGTAAGTATATAATCGTACCAAAGGTACGAAAAAAATATCAAACATCAAAAACACAACTATAAAACTTATCACACACAAAAGAGAAGGGGCTGGCTAAAAAGTAATTTAGCCAGCCCCATAATGAAGTAGTAGCGACTACTCACCACCCTCCTCATAGTCATCAATCCACGGTACAGTCTTCATATCCTCTGTGGTAAGAGCCTCCACCTGAGCATCTGAAAGCAGCGCTTTATCGCCATTCTTAAAGACGATATCATTAATCGAGCTAATAGTTAGCTGATATGAAGCGTAGTCATCAGCAGTTGCAGAATAGTCGGTATTCTTAGAGTAGATACCATAGATCGCGGTAATAGTAGCCACAGAGCCATCCTTACATATATTCTGGCGTGCAAAGCGTGAGTAACCACTTGTACGGAGTGTATAGAGACCGTGCGCAGAGCATACGGTAGCCTCAGGATTATAGGTAAAGCATACAGAGCCATAGAGGCTACGACCGGTAATCTCCTCCTTAAATGCCCAATTATACCAACCCTTAGAGACTGTTGGACGTGGGTCTGTGTACAACCAGCTTGGGTAGATATTGTCAAACGAACCACTCTTCAACGCAGGGTTTGTATAGATCACAGGCTCAAGGATAGGATAACCATCCTCGTTAAGGTCATCCTTACCATCCTGATCCTTATCCACACGCTCAAGGATAACATCACCGTTCTCATCGAACTTAAATGATGGAACACCAGCATAGCGGCACTGGATATCCTCGAAACGCATCAAGCGACCATACATCAACTCGCGCTGAGTCATCTGGAATGAGCTCAATCTACCATTAACCTTAACCTTTGTAGTCTTAAACACCTCGAGATAGTTATCTGGGGTTACGGTGATAATGTCCACGCTCTCAGGATCAAGCAACCACTCCTCATAGCTACCCACCTTAAACTCACCAGCGCTCTCACCAGCAAACACGTGCTTATCAATAATGCTTTGAAGCTCAAGGTTAGAGTTTGCATAAAACTTATGCTCTTTAGCCTTGTTCCAAGACTCTGATGGAGGTCCACCCAACGACAACATCATACGGTAGTTACCGAGATAGAGACCTGTAAGATGTACATATACCCAAGTACCCTTCTTGTATCGTAGACCTACGTTATTATTGAGTTTAATCTCAATACCAGAGGTCTCATCCTGAATATAGAGAGACTTATATACATTTCCCTCGGTGTCATCAGAGATTACCTTACCCTTGATATAGAGCTCCTCGCCAGGGAAAATTACCTTAGGCTCTACCTGGAAATCGCAATCATATATCTGCTCACCAATAACCTTAGAGATCGTATCACCCCAACTCTTATTCGCGCCAGTGTTATTTAGATTGCCATAGGCATTTTTAAGCTCTGCAATAGTGATCTGCTTAGCACCATCGAACATCTCCTCAAAGCTTGCGTCGGTGTAAACATCATAGGGGGCAACCAGCGTATACTCTTCGTAGCAACTTACGCTAAATAATGCTACTACAAAAAATGCAAATAATCTATTCAATTTCATAACAATATGTCATATTAAGTCATTAGAAACGGAAGTAAACATTGAGGTAGTAATTAAGTCCGTTCATATAGAAATACTTCGAGTTGAAACGACTATACGTAGTTGGCTTTGAAGTATTAATTTTCAACTGATTTTGATCGTTAGGGAAGATAATTGGATCATTAATCTTGTTCAGACGCATCTGCTCGTAACCACCAGTACGAATATCCTGATTGTTAAGAATATTGCTTACCTGCAAGCTAAAACCAAGAGTATATTTGTAGTCAATTCTCCAATTCTTACCGATGCTTGCGCTTAGAGTATAGGCGCTACCCAAATACTCCTGAGCACGAATCTCATCGATTACCTCATTCATAACATATGCTCTCTGGAAACCTGTTGTATTCTCGTCGTACATACCATAGATGTGGAACAACTCATCACGCAACGACGCAGTACGATACATTGGGTTCATTGAGAGGTAAAGGCGATCATAGTAGTTGAAATCCAACGATGCAAACCAGTTGTTCGCACCTCGGAAGTTAAGGCCAACATTGATAGCAGTCTGAGGTGTGCTCTCAACCTTCATACCCTCCCACTCAACGACACTATTTACTACGTCAACAGCGTTGTTGTCAATCATCTGTGTAAAGCGAGGATTCGAAGTGTAGATATAGTCACCAAGGCTCACAGCACCCTGCAACGAGAGACCCCAAGCGATAGGGATGCTATAACCAAGCTCGATACCCATATAGCGCTTGTCGATGCCCGACATTGCGAAGTTTGTGAACGAGCCCTGAGTATCATCGTAGAACGAAATCACCTTCGACTGATCCAACATCTGGGTATAGTATGCCGAGAAGCGAGCCTTGATCCAAGGCAAGCGGAGGTTATAGGTAGCATCTACACCGTAGATTTTCTCTGCCGATAGACCAGGAGTAATCTGGTTACGTGTACGAGCCGATACAAAGGCGTTATTGAAGTTCGGAGCATTCTGTATAGCCGATACGTTAGCCTCCACAGAGTGCGCACCAGAGAACTTATATGTTGAATTAACCTTGAATCTATATGTGAAGTGGTTAATCTTATCAGACTCACCAAGCGATGTCTTACCACGATCACCATTAGCATTAATATTCTGGAACAAACCCTTCTCCCAGAGACCCTCACGCCACATAGACGATAGACCTACCTCAGCACCAAGATTCAGGTATAGACCACCCTGAGCATACTCGTAGATACCCCACAACTGACCCTGACGAACGTGTGCATAGTAGTCGTAGTTGTACTTATCACCCACCTTAACAGCCTGAGCGTGACCGTGCTCATTGTAGTATGCCATATTGTTCTGGTCGTTGATACCAGAGCCGAAATCGCGCTCTGCAAACTTATCAACATCCACCCAATAGTCACCACCAAGCAAGTCCTTAACAGTGCTGTAATACTCCGTGCGGTTGATACGCGCACGAATACCACCTGTTAGCTGCGAGCCATCCTTGAAGTCATGAACAAGCTGAATAGCAAGGTTGTAGTCGAGCTGATCTGTACGACGCTCCTCAATCATATATGAAGAACGGTGACCCTCACCATACTTAGCATCCTTGTCGCCATTCATATTGTTACGAATCAACTCATCAAAGTCGATATAACCTGTCCAATCCTTAGCAAGTTCAAGCTCCTTCTGCTTTGTTGTCTCAAGATCTGTTTTGGTAAATGGCACTACATTACCTGGATTATTCTCAGCGAAGTTATTTAGAAGCATACGACGCTCCCATTTATCACCGTAGTATGATGGCAACTTACGGTAATAGTCAGGACGTGGATCCTCACCTCTGTGCCATGTAAGTGCCGAGTAGCCGTTGTAACCAAAACGGAGAGATGTAGCAGCCACGAGACGTGTATCCTCGGTAATCTGCCAGTTGTAGTTCAACATCGCAATAGGCTCGTGCATACGGCGTACGCGAGAGTTTCGCATCTCGCCATTCTGCATACCTACGTTAGGGTTGTAGTAGTGATTACCCCAAAGCTCATACGCCTCCTCGGTGGAAGCCTGCTGCGCACCACGCTGCGTAGGAGCAGCAAGTATTGTAGCCGAAAGACGATGGCGAGAGTTAAAGGACTTCTCAGCCGAGAAGAAGTAGCCATAAGCGTTATAGTAAACACCCTCCACATAGCCGTGCTGACCCTGACGAGTAGATAGCGAGAAGCCATAAGACCAGCCGTTATCCAACTGACCTGATGCATAGCTAAGCATAACACGATAGCGGTATAGCTGAGTAGCATTCACCACGCTCGAACGGAAGCCCTTACGAAGCTGCGAAGCACGAGCATTGATATTTGTAGTACCAGCAACACCACCAACACCGTAGTCAGACATCTTCAAACCGGAGGTGTTCTCCTGATTACGTGTAGCATCGTTAAGACCGCTCCACAATGACCATGGACCGTAGCTTGTGAGCGCATCGTTGAAACGAATACCGTTAAGGTAGACATCCTGATACTGTGAGTCGTAACCACGCACATTGAAGCGCATCTCTGAGAAGCGATACGATGCGATGTTGTTGAACAAATCCTTCGATGCTGACAGCTGTGGCAACGCCTTGCTATCGCCGAAGGTCTCTACATCGGTATCATACTCGACGAATGCTGAGTTGTCGACGGTATCCATAGTGTTTGGCACCATCACCACAGCGTGCATATCGTGTACTAGCTCCTTCACACGCACCATAACCTCCAACTGCTCGAAGTCTGGGGCATCGAACGTAAGAAGATACTGTCCTGGAGCAAGTCCCTCGATATAGAACTCACCTTTACTATTAGTCTTGATGGTTCTCGACACCTGGTCGATAGTGATAATCACTCCACCAATAGGCTCGCGACCCTCGCGCGACACAACCTGACCCTTCATACCACCATCCTGGGCATAGGCACCAAGAGATATTAGGGCAGATAGTAGCAGTAGTAAAAATTTCTTCATATATTATACTTTACTTTTATGACGTTATATAACAAGACCTCTTCGCGTTACTTACCAATGTAGATATATACAGGGAAGTGGTCGCTATAACCATCCTGGAAGTTGTTCGACACGAAGGTACGCAATGGATAGTTCTTGTACTGACCCTCGAGTTGCAACATATATGGTCGTGTGAAGATATTACCATAGAACTTCTCACCCTTGATAATCTTGAATGTACCCCTCTCGGCATTTACCAAGTTCTCGGTAACACAAATGTTATCAAACAAGTTCCACTCATCCTGATAAGCGAGCGTACCAAGACCGGCACGAAGCATCTCGTTATAAGGGTTGAAGAAGTCGCCTGGCTCAAGCTCCTTAACGTCTCCCTTAGCACCCATAACCTCTACAAGGCTGTCATCGGTAGCATCATCGTTGAAGTCGCCCATTACAATAACCTTTGTAGCAGGGTTCTCGGCAAGGAGCGAATCCTTAATCTCGCGAATCTGCTTTGCACAAGCATCGCGCTTGAACTGCGAAGCCTCCTTACCACCAAGGCGTGATGGCCAGTGCGACACAAGGAAGTAGAATGGCTCATCCTCGATAGTACCCCACATCACCACCAAGTCACGAGTACGGAAGTTAGGCAAGCCCTCAACGTGAAGCTTGATGTTATCCGAGCCCTCGAGCTTGAATACATCCGAGCGATACAAGAAGGCTACATCCACACCACGAGCATCTGGCGAATCGTAGTGACAGATGCGATAGTTAGCACCTTTAAGCTTAGGCTGAGAGACAAGATCCTCCAACACGCTACGGTTCTCAATCTCCGAAACACCAATTACAATTGGATAATCCTTCTGCTTGGCAGCAATATCGAACAATACGCGCTCCATGCTCCACAACTTCTTCTCATAGCGAGTCTGATTCCACTGCTTAACTCCCGTTGGTGTAAACTCATCGTCGTGAGTCTCAGGGTCGTTGTAGATGTCGAAGAGATTCTCCAAGTTGTAGAATACTACTGCGTATGGCTTATCCTGCGCTGAGAGTGAGGCCACAGTAAATAGCGCCATACATAGCATTAACACCGTTTTCTTCATATTTGTATAGTTTTAGTTATAAATTTCCGTCTGCAATTTATTAGTATATACCCCACTCCAAAGGCACCTTCTTCTGCTTTACGCTCTCTTCAATGCTATCGTCAATCATTGGGAAGAATGTGAAGCCGGTACGCTCCTCAAGTTCAGCCACAGTGATGCAATCTGCTGCGGTGAAGTTGGTGTCGTTACCCGTATCCTTGTGCTCCATCCAAAATACTATAGCACGTAACTGTGAAGCATCGGTAATCTGCGCTATGCGCTTGCCAGTATTACCTTTCGAGGTGCGTAGCAACGCCTTGTAGTAGTATGTAGGCGTAGGACATATATTTCCAGATCTGTCAGTGGTCTGAGTGTCAATAGAGGAGTTGTGCGTACCTCCAAAATAGGCTCCTGTAACCACATATAACGTATCTTTACATATCCAATTACGCACCTTGCCCTCCAAATTAGCCCACTTATTCTGGTTGAAGTTATACTGCTGAGGAGTCATATTTGTTGCATAGAATGTCTGATCCATCATCTGCTGCGAGCACTTTCTATCTGCCGCAGGAAGCTGATGACCTCTATCATACCAACCGTTGTATGAGCCGATACCGAGGTTTGCCTGATATTTGGTATCTACATCAGGGTCGTAACCGAATTTACTATTATTTCGGTTTGCACTACCTGTGGTATAGCAAGAGTGCAGTGGATATGCAACCCACAACGAAGCGCGATAATCAGGGTCGAAGCAGTAGGTGTAGTTACGGGCACGAGACCTGCCGCCCATCTCACCGAAATAGGTATTGAAGATATAGTTGTCCTCAGCCTTACACACAGGCAACTCCGGCCACTCGCGCTGAAAAGCAACTGATGGATCGTAGCTATGCTGTGTAAATGATAGGTCGAACGACTTGCCATCACTAAACGATACTACCACCTGAGCGGTGCGACTCTCGCCCGAAGCATTCTTCGCGAAATAGATAAAGATCGCCTTATCAGATCCCTCCATCTTACCCTCGATATAGGTTTTAGCGCCCGATAGCGATGCCCAATTTCCTACGGAGCTCACGGTTATCGAGTATGATCTACCCTGTTGCGCACGCAACACCACAGCGCAGTTTGTATTCTCGCCATTAACCTCCGTGTTTTTGAGATAAGCCTCACTTCGAATAGTCTCCCCCTCTACATCACCGCCACAAGCCACAGCCATAAGCGCAATCACCACTGCGCCTACCACCGTCGACACCATCTTAGCAACTGTATATATATAGGTATTGTAAAATTTCATCCTAAAATTATTTGCGATAACCTCTCGCAGACTTGGGTGGGAAACCCCACCCAAGCACTCGGCGAAAGGATTTATAAATTACTCGTAATATACGGTCATTGAATCAAAATAACATGCGCCTGTGGTATTGTTATACATCTTAAAGTAGTTGTAATCACCATTTACCACAAAAGTTGTTGTATATAGCTTTCCACTACCTACAGCAACACCAGCATCGCTATATGTCTCTGACTTCATCTGGTTATCAGATGGATTTACAGAAGTACCAAGATAAAGATTGAAGTTAGGTGTATACTTAAGATTAAATGTTTTAACGACAATCTTAGTAATCTTACCTGGAATAGCAGTAGAGTTTACAATGAAGCCCATCTTAGCTGCATCAGACGCATTACCCTGCATCTGCATATAGCCAGTGTTATCTCCATTAGCCTTACATACCTTAGCGCCCTTAAATAGAACATCATCAATAGTCCAATTAATCCAAGTAGACTCTGTTGAAGTATTCTGAGTACCATAACCATTTTCTGTAAGATCGCTATTCTGTGCTAGTACATCAGCATACGAGAAAGTTATAGACTTAGCATCATCTGGAGTTGGATCTGGCTCTGGAGTTGGATCTGGCTCTGGAGTTACAGTTGCGAAACGCTCGCCAGTCAAACCAGCGTAATCTGAAGTCTGAGCGAAGATAATCTGGATGTTGCCATTGTTGATAGATGCAATACCCTTGATAGTACCAGCACCCTGAGCAACAGTCTCAGCAGCATATGTAGCATACTTAGAAGAGAACACGATAAACTTGTTACCCTGAGCATCCTCCATATTGATGTTTGTGTGAGCACCACCAGTAACCCAAGTCTTAGAAAGGTCTGCAGCTACAACCTGAACACCCTCAAGAGCTACATACTGGCCCTCGTACTTGTTTGCAAGGAAGTCAGCCATAGCTACGGTCTTTGGTTCAACAGTATTACCAGTTGAAACCTCAGTAATATTAGCTGCATTAACCTCAACCTGAACAGCACCACCATACTGACCAAGAGTAGTACCAGTAAGGTCAATCTGTAGCTTAGTACCGAAAGCGTAAGTGTGATTAGCGCTGAGACGCAACTGCAAAGCACCGGTCTCGTCCTGAACATACATACCCTTCTTTGAAGTAAGGTTGTTCAACTCGTAGTTAGAGATTACAACAGCCTCGATAGTACCGCTAAGGGCAGCACCCTGGCTCAAAGCCAATACCTCTGCGATAGAAGCAACCTCAGTAGGCTCGCCTGCATCTGGATTCACTGGCTCGCTTGGAGTTGTCTCAGCAGCAAGAGGCTCGTCAGTAAGCTTAACACCAAATACGATAGCACGTGGTGCGATATCTGGAGCAGTACCGCTATATGTAGTAAACTCAAAGTTAGGATCAGTAGAGAACTCGATAGTAGAAGTCTCTGTCAAACCCTCAAGCAATACTGAGTAGTGATCAGTAGCAGCAACTGTAATGTTGTTGTAAGGAGTATTACCAGTAGCACCCGCATTAGACACAAGAGCCTGTGACTTAATTGCGCCACCATCAACACGATAGTAAAGAACCATATCAGAAGTACCAGTCCATGCAACAGCATAGAAGTTAAGATACTTGTTACCAGATACACCAACAGCAGCAGATGTAAACTTACCAGCCTGCTTAGACTTGCTCAACTTGAAACCAGTTGCAGCGCTACCATTGATAGTAGTTGTACCAAGTGAGTATACAGCATTTGTAGAATCATCAGCAGAGCAAACGAATGCTACATCAGAAGCGTAAGGACCCTCAGCTGGCGCTACTGGCTCCTGTGTACCCTCACCTACAACATGTGAAATGTATGTTGCATTCTTCATCTGAGGCTCACCGTTGTATGAAGTGCGAGTACCATAAACGGTGATAGTATCACCCTGCTTCAAACCAGCAGCAGCAAACTGCTTCTGCTGCTCACCAGCAGGAGTGAGAAGGCCATAAACATAAACAGTACCAGTAGCATCAGTAATATCGAAGTTACCATACTGAGTGTTAACAACATTTGTAATCTCACCTGTAAGCTTGTAGATAGTAGCATCCTCAGCAGCAGCCAAGAACTGCTCAACAGTAGCCTCTGTCATCTGTGGCAACACAGCCTCCTCAAGAAGAGTTACCTGCTGACCACCGTTACCTACCATCAACTTAAGGTCGTCGATACGGTATGCACTTTTAAAGCTTGTAGTAAACTTGATATGGAGTGCCTCTGGAAGCTCGCTCAAAGTGAAATCAGCGGTATTCAAGCTATATACACCTGGCTCAGTACCACCTGCGCGTGTGTACTCAATCTCTGACCAAGCAACACCATTCTTAGAGATATAGAGTTTGAACTCATCAGCAGAGAATGGGCTATCAGGATAATCCTGATGATACTTCTCAGCAACGAAAGAGATCTTATAGCTCATATGACCAGCCTTCAATGGAGCAATGTTCTTCACAAGGAAGACACCACCATCACCAAAGAAGATGTTGTTATTACCAGAAGCTGGGTAGTTGTTGTAGTTAGACTGTCTGTTAGAACGAACTGACATCTTGTTACCGCCATAAGTTACACCAGCTGATGCAGGACCCTCAGCATTTGAGAACTCGATCTCATCAATAAAAGGGAATCGAGCATAGTCGTCACCGTCATGGATCTGCTTCTCAGCAATCTGAGCATCGAAGTTGTCGCTATAAAGAACCTCCTCCTCGACAGCCTCGTTCTGGTCAGCAGACTGGCTGATAGTAAGTTTCTTTGTATCCCACACAGCATTGTCATACTGTGCATTAAGAGCAGAAACCTTTACCTCAGTAGAACGAGCAACGCCAGAAGTGTTCTCAGCAACATGAACTGTAATAGTACCGTTGTTCTTACCTGATGTAGGAGTTACAGTAACCCAATCAGCAGCTGCATCAACAACAACTGTCCAATTTGAGTTAGAAGTAACGTTAACTGGCTTACTCTCCTCAGCAGCTGTGAAAAGAAGAGTCGACTCAGAAAGCTCGACTTTAGGATCTGCCTTAGCTGGCTCCTCCTGAGGAGTACAGCCAACAAATCCCATCGCCGTACCAAGCACCATCGCAAACGCGAAGATTGACTTGAAAAATTTGTTAGACATAATTAAAATTGTTTAGTTAATAAAAAGGTTTTATAAGTGTAATAACTTGTTCAAATCCCCATTTCGCAAGCCCTCAGCAAGCATTCCAATTACTCACCGCAGAACTCTAAACGTCCGCCTATACCTATTAGGTATAGTGGACTAGCAAAGGTACGACAAATTATCAAATAAAAAAAATAATGGCACAAAAAATCGCACCATTATAAGAGATGTTATACAAATTAGCAAATCACGTTAATAATATGAGGCTATGTGTCTCTATTTCGATTGCTATTAGGCCTATTTTAGGACTCTCTATATCAATCCCAAATAACCAGCAAAATAGACTCAAACCAATTGATAAAGCGCTCTTAAACAAAATACGAACGGTGGTAAGAAAATATACCAACCGTTCGTATTTTTGCAGACAGAAGTCTGTCCAACAAAGAGGCAAAATTACTTAATCTTCTTGCGAACCTCCTCCAAAGCCTTAACGCGAGCTACCTCAGCCTTAGCCAAAGCGATGTTGCTCTTCTGCTTCTGGATCTCTGCCTCAGTGTTAGTCTTAGCAGCAGTAACCTCCTGCTTTGTACGAGTTACCTCCTGCTTGTAGATAAGGTTTGCAGCCTCGAAATCAGCCTTAGCCTGGCGCTCCATACGCTTAATCTCCTCAAGTGAATACTCATAAGTATCCTTAGCAGTCTCCAAATCGATGCGAAGCTGCTGTAGACGCTCCTTAGAGTTCTTCTTTACTCGCTTCTCCTCCTGCTTTGAAGCCTTGATTGCGTTCTTCTGTGCTACCACAGCGCGATCGTACTCAATACGAGCCTCAGTGAGGGTCTTCTCTGGAGTCTGTGCTGACAAAGAGCCTACAGCTACGATGGCAGCGATTGTCAAGATAAATCTCTTCATAACTTCATCAGGTTTTTAATGTATTTAGATTTTATTGCAAATATAGGCAAAATTTCTTATAAACCAAAAAAATCTATAAATAAATTGTAAAAAAAATATTAAATGAATACTATTCAATACTAAATATAATACTGGTTATATACCGAGTTTACAACTTAAACTCTACGATAATAGCAGACATCGGCTCAATACTAAGATTCTGCATATCGACTACATCACCCGTAACAACATTGCGTCCCTGGCCAAGGCGCGAGCTAATCTCGCTATAACGCGACCAAGGTACAAGATGGCTATCGTTACTATTATTTATATATACGAACACCACATCCGTATCGTTATAACGGAAAAAGGCGTAGGTATTATCGCGGTCGATAAAGTGCAAGGTCTTACCCGAGTGGATAACCTCCTTCGACTTACGCCAATTAGCCAAGTGGCGCGTGTAGTCGAAGATCTCCTTCTGATCGCCCTTATGCTGCGAAGCATCGAAGAGATTGACACTATCACCAGCCCAGCCACCAGGGAAGTCACAACGCAAGCCTGGGTGACCCATAGAGCGATCCGTAGAGCGGAACATCAACTCATCGCCATACAACATCTGTGGCATACCACGCATAGTGCAGAGCAACGTGTGGACAATCTTCATACGACGAACATCACCCTCACATACATCGCCGATACGGTCAGTGTCGTGGTTGGCGGCCATAATCATCATATTATCCAAGTCGTGGTACACGAAATCGTGCGACAACACCTCATATACGCGAGTCATACCTTGACCCCAGCCACCATTGCCACTTTCGCACATAGCCGCGCGCAAAGCATCGTGTAGAGGGAAGTCCATAATAGACTTCAAATTCGAGTCGAAGCCATCCTTATTATAGTTACCACCCTGCCAATATGCCAACTGAGGGATAGAGGATGTCCATACCTCACCAACGATATTGAAATTAGGGTACTCAGCCATAACAGCCTTGCACCACTCACTCATAGGCTGCTTCTCATTATAAGGGTATGTATCAACACGGAAGCCATCCAAATCGGCATACTCAACCCACCACACAGCCCACTGCTTGAAATAGTTGAGCAAGAACTCGTTATCCAAGTTCATATCTGCCATTGATCTATCAAACCAGCCACTCTCCATCTGATACAAATCCGACTTCGAAGCGTTGAAATCCATATTTGTAGAGAAGGTCCAATTCGACTGTGTGTACTCATCCCACTTGTGCACCCAATCACCAAATGGAAGATCCTCATACCACCAATGTGACGTAGAGCTATGGTTAGGCACAATATCCATAATAACCTTCAAATCACGCTTGTGACACTCCTCGACATACTCCTTATACAACTCGTTAGTACCAAAGCGTGGGTCGATAAGGTAGTAGTCGCTACATGAGTAGCCGTGGTACGAAGCACCATTCTCATTATCCAAAAGCAATGGTGTAGACCAGATAGCCGTAGCACCCAAGTCGGCAATATAGTCGAGGTGGTCGATCATACCCTGCAAGTCGCCACCATGACGAATCCACGCCTTTGAGCGATCAGCCTTCTCGGCAGTATCATTGGTGGAGTCGTTCTCTGGGTTGCCATTTGCAAAGCGGTCAGGCATAATCAAATATACAAAATCGGCATTCGTAAAGCTCAAACGCTCACGCGAGCCCTCGCGTCGCTCCGCAATCGTATATTTATAGTCATACTTACGCTTGCCGTTTGTAAAGCGCAACGTGTAGTCACCAGCCTTAGCATCAGCCTCGATAGCAACATCCACAAAGAGATAGTTTGGACTCTCTGCCTTATGCACGCCCTTTACCGAAACACCCGCATTCTCAGGCAAAATCTGAACATCGCACAACGAAATGTTGCTACCATTTACCATTAGTTGCAAGTCGGTAGTCATACCAACCCACCACGACAATGGGTCGACGTGCTTGATATTAATCTTTGGTGTTGCCGCCATTGCAGAGGTTGCAATAGCAAGTGAGCAAAGTGCTAATACGAATTTTCTCATAGCTTAATCTATTTTACAAGTATTTGGTAGTGCCAAGGGGCAATATCGCGCTCAACATGGTCGTCGAATATCACGCTCTGGCCACTAATAGCATCGTAATATCTGCCAGCGTAGATGCCGGTGCGGAAATCGGCATGGATGGTATATGGCGATAAGTTCAATATTGCCACCACCCTGCTACCATTAACCTCGCGCACGAAGGTCATCATACAATCCTTAGCATTATTCTCAATCTCTATCATCTCGCCACCACGCTCGCCGGCATCCAAGGCGCGCTGACGATGTTTAAGGCTACATAGTCTGCGATATAACTCCGTAGTGCGATTCTCGCGATACAACTCAGCAGGCATAGCATCTCGCTCGAAGAACTCGAACGAGTGGTCGTAGCCAACCTCCTGACCTGTATATATCAGAGGCATCGTCGATGGCATAAGGAATGTCAATGCCGTCATCACCTCCAACGCAGCACCGAAACGCGACTGCTCAGAGCCACTCCACGAGTTCTCATCGTGGTTCGATGTAAAGCTCATACGCATAGCCTCACGAGGGTATCTTGCACGCTCCGAGTGTATAGCATTTCGTAAATCCCACACTCTACGCGCACCCTTAGCGATATCGACCATGATATGGTGGACATTCCACTGATAGCTCATATTGAAGGCTCTATCGAAGAGGTTATCCTCCTCAGCCTCAGCCAACATAAAGATGTCGGACTTGATGCGATGCAACTCCTCGGATACCTCCTGCCAGAACTCAATAGGCACCAACATCGCCATATCGCAACGGAAACCATCAACGCCAAACTCCTCGACCCAATAGCGCATAGCATCAATCTGACCGCGCCACACGTCGTGATTGGCATAGTTTAGCTTCGCGGTGTCGCTCCAATCCCACGGAATTTTAGCCACACCCTGTTCGTCACGCTCATACCAATCCGCTGCGCACTCCGTAATCCAACGAGCATCACGTGCTGTATGGTTGGCAACCCAATCCAACAACACCCTAATACCCATGGCGTGTGCCGCTGAGATAAAGGCACGAAGATCATCCTCGGTGCCAAACTCTGGGTTTACACCCTTATAGTCGCGAATTGAATAGTATGAACCCAAACTACCCTTTCGACCCTCAACACCGATAGGATATATAGGCATTAGCCAGATGGCATCGACGCCTACTGAACGCAAAAATGGGAGACGCTCAATAGCCGCATTGAATGTTCCCTCTGCGGTAAACTGTCGTATGTTAAGTTCGTAGAGTACAGCCGAGTAACTCCACTCTGGGTGTTTGTACATATCTATAATTTTACAATTTGGCTCCGCACCAACAATGCGGAGCGTGATAAATTTTATTGTCAGATGGGGCAAGATGTGTTCTCTTTGCAAAATGTCAGCGATGGGCTATACTTGGCGTACTGCCCATTGCTGGCATTTTGTTAGAGAGGGCTGACTAAAAAGTAGCTTAGCCAGTCCCAATAACCTAAGAGAGTGAATAAAAAGATGTAGTTTTAGGCTTGCGAAGCCCGAAAAAGCGGAGTTTACTTAAGCGTAAATGAGCATTTTGAGGGCGAGCGTAACGACAAAATACTCTTTGTATTCACTCTCTTATCACAATAAAATTACTTAGACAAGAGCATATATGCCCATGGCTCAAGCTCTACAACGTCACCTGCGTTGTACTCGCGAGTCTCACCGCAGAGGCAGTCGTATGCGCCAGCAGCGTTCTCTGAAAGAGTTAGAGTCTGTGGCTCAGCAGAGAAGTTGAAGATACAAAGTACCTTGTTCTCCTCGTTCTCGCGTGTGAACGCCAAAACAGCCTCAGGAGCCTCCTCTACATATACCACAGGCGCTACATTTGCACCAGCAGCCAATACTGAGTTGTTGTGACGGAACGCAGTAAGCTTCTTGTAGAAGTCACGGAACTCCTTACCATACTCAAGGTCTACAAGCTCCTCGATAGAGTCCTTCTCGAAGAATGCCAAACGACGGCTAAGACCAATCTCCTGACCTGTATAGATAAGTGGCTGGCTCTTAGGCAATACGAATGTAAGAGCAGCGAAAGTCTTGTGAGCATCGCCCATACGCTCAAACTCGGTACCTGCCCATGAGTTCTCATCGTGGTTAGAGGTAAACATAAGACGCATTGCAGGAGCTGGATACTTCTCATCGTCACGCTCCAAGTACTCCTTAAGATCCTTAACATACTTAGCATCAGTCTTGATAGTACCATCACCAGCTACGTTCTTAGTCTCGCTACCACCCTT
>JAEIGA010005560.1_pt1 | contig 19254 bp, 29 predicted proteins | sample 9270691 | NCBI WGS metagenome assembly JAEIGA01 (sample SAMN17057246, study PRJNA624740) | gut metagenome | biome: biome; isolation source: fecal sample | host: Bos grunniens | place: China: Xizang | collected 2019 | reverse complement strand
GGAGAGGTGAACACTGAATGGTATCATGCGATATGTTGGTGCAAGGATAACCTTTCGGATATTGACTACCGCGAGATTTATGGCATTGCAGGGGGCAAGCGGCAGGCTTTGGTTGAACTGCAATATGCCATCAAGGAGATTGGCAAGGGGAAGATTACCCAGCCGGGTGCATTTATTTTATCAAGATTGAGAAAACTATGGCAATTTCGAGTTTTTGCGCAACAGTAAGCGTGCTGCTGCTTATTGCGCTGTATGTTTTTAGAAAAGTCGACAAGAAGAACAGATTCTATTGGTATGCGACAGGAGAGTACAAGTATAATCCTGAATTGATGAGGGTTATTGCTTGGGTTATTATGATTACAGCTATTGTTAACACAATGCTTTGTATTGGGTATTTAATCTGCTTAATTGCAAAACTATGAACGAGAAGATTTACCGCAAGGCGCTTGAGTTGCTGAAGGAGCGCATTGACCTCTATGGCACGGTGATAGACCCGACACCGGAGGATGTGAGAATCATCTGCACTACGATGCAGGATATTATTAACACTGCGCTGAGCGCAGGGAAAGAGAAGAAGAGTTATGACAAAAATAGAAATTAAAACAATATGGGGTGATATTATCTTCACTCACGAGAAAGAGAATAACACAGTAAAAGACACCTTGCAGGAAGCCGTTAAGAGTGGCGCAAACCTCTATGGCGCAAACCTCTATGGCGCAGACCTCCGTGGCGCAGACCTCCGTGGCGCAAACCTCCGTGGCGCAAACCTCTATGGCGCAGACCTCTATGGCGCAGACCTCCGTGGCGCAGACCTCCGTGGCGCAGACCTCTATGGCGCAGACCTCCGTGGCGCAGACCTCCGTGGCGCAGACCTCCGTGGCGCAGACCTCCGTGGCGCAAACCTCGGTGAAAAATGGGGTAAACTTGAGAAGAATACTGATATATTCATTGCCGGTCCGCTGGGTTCAAGGAGCGGATATACGACCTTCTTTCATACCGATAAAGGTATCTTTGTGCAGTGCGGATGTTTTCGCGGAACATTAGATGAGTTTGTCGCAAAGGTCAAGGAGACACATAATGACAACGAGCACGCAAGGAATTACCTTGCAATAGTGGAATTTGTAAAGCAGAAGTATCAATGAAAACCTACAGATGTGACAGCCCTGAGATTTATTGCCGCATTGGCAGGGCACTGGTGAGATTTGATTTTAAGGATGGCTTATACAAGACCGACAACAATCAAATGGATAAATTGATATGAAAACTGCAATTAAGAATTATCTCGATAACAGAGCGAAGAGTGATGAACTCTTCGCTGCCAAGTATGCAAACCCCAAAAAGAGCATTAACGAGTGTTGCCGGTATATTACCGGCGAGGCTTATGCGAAGGCCAAGAATGGTTGTGCTGTAATCAGCGATGAGGAGGTGTATGGAATGGCTGTTCACTATTACGATGAAGAAGACATCACCATTCGTAAAGCACCGCGTGCCTCATCCACAAGGTCGCAAGAACCCAAGCTAACCAAAAAGCAACAAGAAGACCTGCGCCGTCAAGCCGAGAAAGAATACAAGGCAAAAGTAATGGCCGACCTCAAGATGAAAGAGATTGAGCGCAAGGCTAAAGCTCGAGAGAAGAAACCACAACCCCAAATGGCATCACTGTTCGACTAATATGAGAAAAGCAATCCTCAATGAAATCCTCGCCCTGCAAAAGAAACTAAAACCCTTCACCAAAGCACAGATAGAATACGCACACTCGCATTATGAGCGTGTAGGATATTTGAAACGCGGTGGTGAAATATGGTGTCAATGTTGCGGTCACATCTACCGCCAGTTGCCGGGTGTGATAGACATAGACCTCGAACTCGGCGGTCAGTGCCCCAAATGCGGAGCGCATTTTAAATTAGACCGCAAGAGAGGTAAGCATCACACAGAGGGGTATTACACAACCTACATCACCCACATAGACGGTTGGCAGGTCTTTCGCACTGTCCTTGCCCAGCGTTGCAATACCTACGGAATTTCAACGCATTACTATATGGATGAAGTGTACCAGAATTGGGTCGCCCCCGACGGCAAAGAATACATCCTCTCCCGTGGCTACACCCGCTCTCCGCTAATGGGTGAGAAATGGGCATACGACACACCACTGAACAAACCAAGAGAACACAATGCCAACTATACAGGGTGTTATGCTCTTGGCGATATGTTTGACGTTACGGGCAACTACATCTATCCTCGAGTTTCCATTACCCCAACACTAAAGCGCAACGGTTGGGATAACCGGTTATTGAAACCGAATATAAGCCCGGTGGAAGTCTGCAAAGCACTCTTGTCATTCCCGGCATTGGAGATGCTTGCCAAGACCCAGCGTGAATTGTTTCTTCACTTGTTGCGGACGGGCAGAACAGAGTTCCCGGTGCACGCAGTCAAGATATGCAACCGTAATAACTATCGTATAGCAGACCCTGATATTTGGTTGGACCATATTGACAACCTTCAGCGTCTGAATCTCGACACCCATAATGCTCATTATGTCTGCCCGGAGAACCTTCACGCAGCACACGAAAGACTAATGAACAGAATCCGCAGCGAAGAAAAAAAGAAAGAACTCGAAGCACGCCGGGCCGAAATGAAGAAAATGGAAACCGAGTACCAGGAGACCAAAGGCAAGTTCTTCGGTATCTGTTTTGGCAATGAAAACATTGTAGTCACTGTTATACAATCTGTCGAAGAGATGGAACACGAAGGTACGGCAATGCACCACTGCGTATATGTCAACGAGTATTACAAAAAAGCCCACAGCCTCATACTCTCAGCCAAAGATAAGCAAGGCCGTAGAATAGAGACCGTCGAGGTAAACACCAAGACCTTTCAAGTCGTGCAGTCGCGTGGAGTCTGCAACCAAAACACTCCACACCACAACGAGATAATAAACCTTGTAAACAACAATATGTATAGAATTAGACAAGCAATATGAACAACATCAACAAACGCGCCCACGAATATGCGGTGGCGCACCAAAACAAGGCTGATGGTGTTGCCCTGATGAGGGCGTACACCACAGGGGCGATGGATGAGAGGGAGATTATGAAACGATACCACATTCGCACCAAGGTATTCATCAGCGGCAAGGTCAGTGACTTGCCGTATCTGGTGGCATACGGGAATTTCAGTAACGCGGAGAGGACGCTTGCCTCGATGGGTTACGAAGTCGTGAACCCGATGAAGATATGCAAGACGCATTGGAGCTGGCTGCGCTGTATGGCAAAATGCCTATGGGTGATATACTTCTGCGACAAGATATACCAGCTCCCGAATTGGCAGGAAAGCCGTGGCGCGAGGATAGAGTACCGTTGGGCGAAACTTTTAAGGAAGAGAATTTTATGAATATCGGACTTATTGATGTTGACGGGCATAACTTCCCCAACATTGCGTTGATGAAGATTGCCCGGCACCACAAGAACCAAGGCGACTTGGTAGAATGGTACAACCCATTTGACCACTTTGACAAAGTCTATATGAGCAAGGTTTTTACCCACACTCCCGACTATGGTTATTACATCAATGCTCCGGTAGAGAAGGGCGGCACTGGTTATTCGCTCACCAAGAATCTACCGGATGAGATAGACCTTTTGCAGCCGGACTATTCAATCTACCCGAACATTGACCTTAAGACCGCATACGGATTCCTCACGCGAGGATGTCCCAATAAATGCAAGTGGTGTATTGTCCCAAGGAAAGAGGGTGATGTGAGGCCTTACATGGATGTCGATAACATTGCTATTGAAGGCAGAACGAATCTCATTCTTATGGATAACAATATCCTTGCGAGTGATTACGGACTGCAGCAGATTGAGAAGATAATCGAGCGAGGTTACAGGGTTGACTTCAATCAAGCTATGGATGCAAGGCTTGTCACTCCGGAGATTGCAAAGCTGCTGGCAAGGGTCAAGTGGATAAAGCGCATTCGCTTTGGGTGTGACACTCCTGGGCAGATAGAACATTGTGAGAGGGCAATATCCTTGATTGATGTAGCAGGGTATAGAGGAGAATATTTCTTTTACTGCATGCTTTATGGGACTTTTGAGGAATGCTTTGCGAGGGTTAACCATTGGCGGCATCGCGGAAAGAGATACTTGCCACACTGTCAACCTTATCTTGACTTCGGCAAGCAGAAACAAAACATTCCACAATGGCAGAAGGATCTTGCTCGGTGGGCAGATAATAAGTTCCTGTTTCGTTCCTGTGAGTTTAAGGATTTTGAACCGAGAAAAGGATTTAAATGTAAAGAGTATTTTTTATGAGACCGTATTGTGATTTGGATGCCATTGGCAAGAAGGCCCGCAGGGTATCGGGTAAAATAAACTGTGAGAAATGCCCGGCAAAAGTGAAGTGCGACCTGCTAACATTCGATGTCTGCACTTATGTTTTTGAGGAGGGTTTCCGCAAGGGGTATAACCAAAGAAAGAGAGAGGAGAAGAAATCATGATAGCAGAAGTCTTAAAACTCATCGCGGATAAAGGTCCCATATTATGCACTGCCTTCTCCCGACTTATGAGACAAGAACCAAAAGAGAGTAATAACAGTTTTCACCTTTCCGCTCTCCGTCTTCACATTAAGTATATGACTCCCGAAGAGGAGATGCGGTATTTAATCAGTACACACGATGATAAACGAATTAGCACAGACAGCATTTGACACCGCGATTATTCACGGCAAGACTGCAAAGGATGCAGACCACCTGGATACTTTTTTCGGAATCCTCAGCGAGCTGAAGGAGTTCCGCGAGGCAAGCGAGGTGGAACCAAGTGAGCACCTGCCGGAATACACCCAGGCACAGGAGGAGTTGACGGATGTGCTTATCTGTTGCCTGACGGAGTTGCACCGCCGTGGGGTGGATGTAGAAGAGATTATTAAAGCAAAGATTGAATTTAACAAGACAAGGGTATGAAAGTAAGAATAAAGAAAACAGGAGAAATTCTTGAAGTTGCCGAGTATGCAAAGGTCGCAATGGATGTTTGCGATAGTTACGGCAATCCATTGGAATATGGTCTTGACGAGATTGAAATTGTTGAAGATGTTAATCGCAGCCCCGACATTGATTGGCAACAAGTAAAAATACGAGCGGCGATAGGTGCAATGCAAGGAATGATAGCGAACTCGAGCGAAGTTGATTATCGCGGAACGAGTTGTTATAAAACAAATGAAGATGATATAGCAATACGAGCCGTATTATACGCCCGTGCGCTTGTTGAAGAGTTGAAGGAAGATGTAAATGTTTGAAGATATTTGTAAAATCTACAAGAATTATGAACGAATATTTTGTTACCTACGAGTTGGCGGTTAAACTCAAGGAGAAAGGGTTCAAAGAGAAATGTATTGCATATTATTGGGAAAAGATAAATGAACATACGCCCTCTTTTTTAGTCGAAGATAATATGCCAGAAGATGGTCTTAATATATTGGATTTATTAAGCAACCATAATCAAGCAGAGTGGAGTCCTTTTATTGACGCTCCCACCATTCCGCAAGTCTTGAAGTGGTTGAGGAAAAAGAAAATAGTTGTCAGCATTCTGCCAGCAGGGTATAATAAAGAAACAGGCCTTACAAATTATTATTATGTAATATATGATGTTGCAGAATATTTTTGGAAGAAAAACGAATATCCACAGTCTTTCGAGACTTGGGAAGAATGCGAGTTGAGCGCCATTGAGTATGTACTTGATAATTTGATTTAGTTATGAAAAGAAAAGAAGAGATAGTAACACAAGCAGTTAAGGAGCAATCCCAACTTCATCAACCTCTCGAATGGGGAGCAGGGTTTATATCAGGTGCTAAATGGGCAGACAAGACAATGCTTGACCGCGCTTGCGAGTGGCTCAAAACATTGACATATCAAGAATTTGCAGGAGCGCCATTAGAGAGACTTATAACTGATGAACTTATCACCGCCTTTAGGCAAGCAATGGAAGGAGGTGCGGAATGAGTTACGAAGATTACCTCATAGGCAACCCACAAGGATACCCAAATGTAACTGAAGCACTTTGTTATCTTACGGGTGTTAGTCATCCAATCAAAGGAAGTTCTACTAAAAGCGGCAATAACCCAAAAGCAATCAAAGCGAGAAGAAAGAAGAATAAGAACAAGAAAACGCATAGAAGATGAAATACATAATATACCCCTTTGCGATGTTACTATATGTGATTTGCACTTTATGCTTGTCGTTGGCATATTTCTTTATGGTGTTTATAAGCACATTAACCGATGCACACGAAGTATCATTAGAGATGTGTAAGAATAGAAAGGATTTATGGAAAACAATAAAATTATGGATAACAGGAAAGTAATGCAATGGCTACCCATTGACAGCGATGAGAACGGTTTTGCAACAGAGGAGTGCTTGGATAAGATATTTTCACACCTGCCAGTGGTGCTACACCACAATAAAATGGGTGGTGGATACGATGTCTTAAATCCGCAAACAGAAAGTCTAAAAAAATATTTACGAGAGGGGGTGAAAACAAGCAAGACTTACACTCATTATTTATTAATACCGACGTTAGAAGAATAATTATGCAGTACTTATTAACAAAAGAAGAATACAATAACCTTGTTCCGAAAGAAAAGTATTACGCTGAAATGGATAAGGTTGCAGAGTTAAATAAGAAAGTATTAGAGTTGAGCAATTTTATTTGTTTAAAAGAATACCCTCAACTTTGTGTTTATTGTGATAATTGTCCTATTGTTGAAACTTGTACTGAACTTAAAACATTTAGTAAATAAAATGAAAGAATTTAATTCACAAGTCTGCACCACAAAGGAACAGAGCCAACGCCTTTTGGAGTTGGGGTTGAAACCCGAAACGGCGGATATGGCACATCAATATATAGAATCCGAATGGGATTGGTTTATATCTCCTTGTAATTGGAATCATTGTACGATGAGCGAAGAGCTTATCCCCGCTTGGAGTCTGCACAGGTTGCTATGTTTACTGTATCCTCGTGAAGATGTATATCCAATAATGCCCACAACAGCATACGATGACATTATTGACGAAATTGAAATCGAGCGTGGTGGTTTTAATAAAGAATACTTAAAGCAATGAAAAAGACTGAATTTAATATACCGATATACGACTTTGATGTAACTATCCTTGAGGTTGAATCAAAGGAGGATAAAGCCGAAATTAATACTATATTATCAAACTTTATCCCAGACAGAGAAAGTATTGATGAGGTCTTGGGTTATATTGAAGATGGTAGTATGAACGGAGGCGATACATTCCGCAATATGCTATATAAAAAATTTGTTGTCGTATTATATCCATTCAAAGATATAGAAACTCGCAGAGAGATTATTAGTCACGAAAAACGACATATCGAAGATAGATTGCTCGAATACTGCGGTATCTCCGATATTGAAGCGAGTGCTTATTTAGCAGGGTATATTTCTAAATTTATGTATTGATATGAACGAAGTAAGCATAATAATCAACGGAGTGAGGTATGATGCGGTGGAAATGACACGCGAAGAAAATGATATGGCTGTGAGTTGTAATCTTTGCGACCTACAACACGAGTGTAAAAACGCACCCATAGATTTAGAGATACCTTGTGGTTATATTTTGGGGTTAAGTAGATATTTCAAGAAATCCGATAAAAAGTTTGAGAAATGAAAGCAAGCGATTGGATAAGCGTAAAGGATAGGTTGCCAAGACTTGGAAAAGATGTGCTTGTATGTATAGTTATTGATGACGGAATAGACATTTTTCAAGTAATTTGTAAAGGTTATCTCGACAAATACAAAAATCCTCATTGCCCAATAGGTGTGTGGTGTATTGATAACGAAGGAATTTATACTGATTCTATTAGTCATTGGCAATATATTGTTTTACCTAAAAAAGAAAAGCAATGAACGAAATCGCAACAGAGAAATTATTGCCACAAGGCTTGCAAGACATCCTATCTGCACAGCGTGAATGTATGGCACAAGCAAATGATATTCACAATGAGATAATAGACCGAGAAATGAAAACCCTACACTTGCCACTTAAAGCGAAGTGGTACGAAATGATTGAAAGCGGTGTAAAGACCGAGGAGTACAGAGAGATTAAGCCGTATTGGGAAAAACGATTGATAGATTATAAGGAATTAAAGCGTAATTATGATTGGATAGTATTCAGAAAAATAGTGCTTCGCAAATGGACTAACCCTTGCGAACATTTCCCAAAAGATTACACCCACGTCAAGTTCTCCTACGGCTACACAAAGCGAACAATGACATTCGAGATAGAGAGTATTATAATCGGGAAAGGCAACCCCGAATGGGGTGCACCTACCGAAGATGTGTTTATAATTAAACTTGGAAAAAGAGTATGACAATCGATACAAAGTACAACATAGGAGACGAGGTGTGGGGTATTCCGAATGGCGAACCTGTAAAATTGGTTGTTACGAGAATATATGTAAAAATCCACGCTCATAAAATTGGCGTGTCTTATGAGTTTGATGTTACAGATGATAGGACATACAGACTACCAGAGAGTTGGTTTTTCCCCACCAAAGAAGAACTATTAAAGAGTTTATGATATGGATAGCCAAAAAATATTATACAGCAATGGCAACAATGACGAATGTTATACCCCACGATATGTAGTAGAGGAAATTTTACCGTATCTTGATAAAAACAATGTTTATTGGCTACCTTTTGATAAAGATGATAGCGAGTTTGTAAAAGTGTTGCGCAAGAATGATTTTAAGTTCGTAAACTCTCACATAGAATATCGGCAAGATTTTTACGAATATGAACCTGTGCGTTGGGATGCTATGTTGAGCAACCCGCCTTTCACAAACAAGAGAAAAATATTTGAACGCGCATTATCTTTTGGCAAGCCCTTTGCTTTATTGATGAGTAATACTTGGCTTAACGATAGCGCCCCGAAAGTGTTATTTAGGAACAAGGATTTACAATTGCTAATGTTTAGAAACCGCATCAAGTTTCTCAACAACGGGGTGGTGAATAATAAAATAACATTCAGTAGCAGTTTTTTCTGCTACGACTTCCTGCCAAAACAAATAATAATTAGCGATAAATGATATGAAACCACAAGAATTGAAAATCGGGTATAAATGGGTAGTGGGGTACGATGGCTTGTATTCAGTGTCTACCAGCGGTGAAGTTTATAGCCATATTAGTAATAAACACCTAAAACAAAATGAAAATATTCACGGCTACCCCATGGTTTGTTTATACAAAAATAAAGGAAGTAAGTATGTCGCAGTACATAGATTGGTAGCGTTAGCCCATATACCAAAACCGTACAACAAAAACGTGGTCGACCACATTGATACCAACAAAAAGAACAACAATGTTTCTAATCTTCGGTGGTGTACAACAAAAGAGAATTGCAATAATCCCCTTACTTTATTACACGCGGGCGAAAGCAGAAAAGGTGAAAAGCATTATATGTACGGTAAAAAAATGTCAAGTTTATCAAGGGAGAGGTTATCTATATCTAAAAAGGGACACATTGTAACCCAAGAAACACGCAAAAAAATTGGTAATGCAAACAGAGGGAGAAAGATGACGGATGAACAAAAATTAAAAATGTCAAACGCCCAGAAGGGAAAGAAATTAAGCTCGGAAAATCCACAATCAAAGGCTGTTATACAATTCGACAAGCAAATAAATTTAATAAAAACTTGGCAGTGTATTTCAGATGCGTCTAAAATGCTTAATATATCAATTTCGGCAATATCAAATTGCTTAAAAGGACTGTCTAAAACATCGGGAGGGTATATATGGAGATATGCATAAAAGAATTGAGTATCGGGAACCTTGTCTGTTATAATGGCGAGGTGGTGAAGGTGGAGCAGATAACCAAGCGTAAGATTGGTTACCATACGAAACCGAATGAGACGAGAATGAACTATGCAAGGCTGTGCGAGATTGAGCCTATACCTATTACCGAGGAACTACTGACGAAACGCAAAGGGGATGAGGATAATTATTTTATGTTCTGCAACAACAGCATATTAACGTTTACAAAGATGGGTGTCACTGTTTATTGACTGTCTGCTGGAGGAGGTTGATGGTGGTGGTGCCTTGTTCTTCGGTGGGGGTGAATTCCTTTATGAAGTTGACGAGAGCGGTGAGGGCGGCTGCCTGGTCGCGGAGGGAGGGGTGTTTGTTGTCGTCGCTCAATTCTTTGGTCATCTTGGTGATGAGGGCGGAGAAGAGTGTGCTGACTCCGGCATAGTGTTGTTGGAGGAATTCCTGGCGTGTAGCGGTGGCTTGCTCGATGGAGCGCACTGCGGCATCGGAGGTCTTCTCTATTGCCTGAACACAAGCAGACTTGACTTCTTCGCTGTTGGTGGTAATGTTGCTGTAGTACTTGACCCACTCAAGGAGGGTGCAGCGTGCTATATCGTGCTTGCGTGAGACTTCGCTTGCGTTTCCGGAGTTTATGTATTCCTGGACGACGAATTTTTTGAACTCATCGTCATACGGTTTCTTTTTTTTCTTTTTCCCTACAATCTTCCCTACACTTTTTTTCATTAGTCATCAACGCTTTACGGGGTGTACCATACAGCCGGCATACAATCAACCATACAAAGATACTATACAATTAGCATACAGTGCCTGCAAGGAAGTGAATTGTGTCAGTTCTGCATAATGGTGGGTTAATTATGTACTGCGTGGGCGTAATTCAATTTGCATCTTTGGGTGTTTAATTCGAATTAAGATAGATATGAGTGTAATTGGTATCGGTAGTGCTGTGTTGGGGGGGGTGGCCACCTTGTACGGTGCTTATAAGGACGCGAAGAGCGCGAAGGAGCAGGAGAAAGAGTTGGCGCGGCAGAGAGCTGCCAATGAGGCGTGGTACAACAGGAATTATTATCAGGACTACCTGAATACGGTGGAGGCGCAGAATGCGCTTAAACGGGTGAGAAATGCTTGGGAAGAGCGTACCCGGGAGGCGAGGGCGCGACAGGCCATTACGGGTGGGACACCCGAACAGGCTCAAGCGGTGGCAGAGGCCGGCGGTGAGGCTATGGGTGAGACGGTTGGTAACCTGGCAGCACAGGGTCAGCAGAATAAGGCGGCTATTGATGCGCAGAAGTTGGCGATGGACACAAACCTCAGTCAGCAGGCGGCGCAGATTGCGGAGAACAGACAGGCGGCGGCACAGCAGTTGATGGCGGGCGGCGCGAGTATGATTACAAGCGGATTGCAGAGTCTGGGAGGGAAGGCTAATAAAGCTGCATCCCCAACGATAACGGCGACTGATACGGCACCCGGGGCAGAGGCTGCGGTGGCAGCCGGTAGGGAGACGAGAATTAACCCTACTTCTTATGTCGCCCCGATGGTGACTCCCGAGACCAAGATTACTGATGAAGAGGCAAGGAAACTGAGAGGATACTGATATGAGCGCATACGATATGATGAACGAAAAGAAGAGGCCTGAATATCCTACGCTTGATGAGGGTACTTACGCGGAGGATGTGGAGCGTGGTATTGCCGAAGCGGAGAAGAAGGCTGCGGAGATTGAGAGGCAGGCGAAGCGTGACAGGGATATGGCGTTGATTGGTGATATGGCCCACTTGGTGAGCCAGGGTGTTGCAATGCACGGCGGTGCGTGGAAGATTGGCCAGACGCAGAATGAGAGCGCAAAGGGCAATGAGCGGTTGAGGGCGTTGCGTGAGAAGAATGCGGCGCAGACAGCGGCTTTTGCAAAGGAGAGGGCTGCACTGATGGAGGCCAAGCGCAAGGAACAGAATGCACAGAAGTTGGCGCGGTATAATGCGGAACTGGAGGCGTACAAGAGTGACCTTGAGGCGGAAAAGTATGCAAAGGAGCAGGAACGCAAGGATAGACTGGAGGCGAGGCAGACTGCTGAGAGTACTGCGAAGATAAACTATTACAACAATGGTGGCCGCAGGACGGCAGGTGGTGGTTCGAGTGTGAACCGCGATGTGTATCTGGTTAACGATGATGGTACAAAGAAAGTGTTCAAGCATTCCGAGAATGCGAACAATATACAGGCGGCGTATGCGGAGTTGCCATCGAGATTCAAGGCGCAGAAGGAGGTCAAACTTTACGATGAGGATGACATGGGAAAGCCTGTGTTGAGAATTGATGCGGAAGGTGTGCCGGTAACCAAACTTGTGGAGAATACAAAGCCGACATTGGGTGAGATGAGACAAGCTATTGAGAATTATAATGCGCGAGAGTTGAACAAGGATGTGGTGGAGGATTGGATGCCCGAGGAGGATGAGATAATTGATTATGAACCTTAACAATTGAAGATATGCCGATATTTGACAATAACGGAAAAAAGCAGAATGTGCAGGATGCGCATGTTGGGAAGTATATGGAATTGTATCCTGACGCGACTACCGTAATGGAGCGCGACGGGAAGAAATATCGTGTGAAGGCGAAGGATTATAATACTTTCCTTGGTGATACGTTGGAAGCTCCAAAAATGGAGAGTGCTCCACAACCGGCTCCACAGGTTGAGGCAGAACCGCAGCAGAAGGCTTATGCGCAGGCTGCACGACCGACTGCTGATGCTGTGCCACAGCTTGAGGCTGACAAGAGTGCGTATACATTCACTGCCGAGGAACTGGGTATAGAAGAATCAAATGGAAATGCGCCGGCCGCTCCAGTGGAATTGCAGTATGATGGAACAAAGCCTGTTGTTCCTGGAATGGCAAAAGAGGGCGACATTCCGGGAATAGACATGGAGGCATACAATGCCAATATGGCAAAAGCTATGGCTGAAGGTAAAGTGCTTTCTCCTCAAGAAACCCAAAGACGATTTGAAGAGAGAGAGGCAGAGGTTGCAGCGAGGTTGCCACAGGCAAGGGCGAGAATGAACGCAGATGCACAAGTGGCGGCGACGATGAAAGGCGCGTTTGACCGTGCGTATGGTGTAGCGAAGGGTGTGTATTATGCGGATGAGGCCGAGAGACTGACAAAGGGTTTGCTTGATGAGTATAGTGCGGAGAGGGCAAAGAGACTGTCGCAGGTGGAGAAGGATGTTGAGAACTACAACAGTGCAAGACGATGGGCTGTGTCAAATCCCTACGCAACTGATGCGTATAGCGAGGTGGCATACAGAAGTAACGTAACGAAATTGCGAAATGCTGATGAGCTCGGGATGATGGAGGAGTTTGCGAAGGATGCTAAGAAAAGGCTCCTTGCTGACGAGAACCTGAAGGCGAAGGCGGAGGAGAATGCCGAACTGCTTGGTATGCCGGTTGAGAGGTACATCAACGAGGTTGCCGTGCCTATTATGCAAGAGAGGATGTACAGTGAGTGGCTTGCTCCACAGGAGGAGAGAGCAAAGAGAAACTATAACGGTTTTGCGGCTGCGGCTGAAGGGTCGTTGATTGGCACGTTGCTTGGCGCGACAAGGACTGACACCGAAAAGTACTTGAGCCAGGTGGGACAAGAGGCTTGGAGAAAGAATGCTTCTTTGTTGGGCAGAGCGGCTGCGGGTGCCGGAAGTATGTTCCTTGATTTGCCTGTGTTTATGGGTGCGGGTTCATTGGCATCGGTGCCTGCAAAGGCGGTTGGCGGACAGGTGTTCAAGCAGCTTGCAAAGAACGAGACAAAGCGGTTGGTTGCAAGGGGTGTGGCAGAGGGCGCAGCGCAGAGGTATGCGAACTATGCTGTGCGCAATGGCTTGAAGAACCGCATTTTGCTGAATTTGTCGACTGCTCCGTTGCAGAGTGGATTGACATTCGGTATGTTTGACGCGGGTAAGGCGGCGCTGAACATGTCGCTGAATGGCGAGTGGGACTGGAAGGAACTTGGCAAGAGTGCTGTTGGCGGTACGCTTATGGGTGGTGCTCTTGGTGCTACCGGTGCTGTTGGAGGTGGATTGACTCACGGATTGACCGGGGCGACAAAAGCGGCGGCGAAGGTTGCTGAATTCGGTGTGGAGAATGCTGTGTTTACCGAGGGTGGCCGTTTGATTGGCAAGTTGCATGGTCAGCAGCCGGAGAATGGCTGGCTTGAGGACTACGTTGAGAGCGGTGCAACGCTTTTGATGATTAAGGCTCCGAACATCGTGAAGAATGTATCTGCCATTAAGGGTGATAAGGAGGCAAGCGAGGTGTTTGCGTTCAACAGGTTGGAGCGTGAGCAGCTTGGCAAGTATGGCGAGGATTTGAATGCTGTGCTTGAGAGTTTGTTGCCGAAGAGCGGAAGATTGTATGAGGATGGACTCAAGATTAACGAGGGTACATTCACGGAGGAGTACCGTCGTGTGATGAGTGATCCCGAAGTCTCGATGACTACCAAAGCGAAGTTGATGGGTATTGTCGAGGGCAAGATGATGCCTGCGCCAAAAGTGGTTGACGCGAAGATAGAAGGCAACAGGGTAATGACCTATGACCCTATGGGCAGACTTGTGGAGGTTAAGGAGTATGCAACCAAAGCAAAGGCGAATGCTGAATACAAGAAGGTTGCGAATGCTGCTGAAGTCGAGAGCATTGCTGTGATGGAGGATATGTATATGCGAATCAAGGGGTATGAGGCCGATGATGTCACTGTGAGAGAGTGGCTTGCCAAGAATCCAACTGTGACTGCAGAGGATATTGCGAATATCATAGCTAAGAATAGCGCCGGCGAGAAGTTGACCGAGGGTGAGCAGAAAATTCTCGACTCGCTGAGAAAGGCAAGGCATGAGGGCTTGAATGATGTGCGATTCCTGAACGATGTGCTTGCTGAACTTGATGTTGACCCGAAAGATGTGATGAGCGGCATCGAGAAACCAATTGATGAGAGGACTGAGGCGGAGAACAGGGCTGTGAAGGCTTATACTGATGTTCTTTATCAAGAAATTAAGGCAAAGGTTGTGGAACCGTTTAGACGCGGCGAAGCACGACGGGCCGAAGATGTTGATACTATTGTGCGTTTAATAGAGAGCGACCGAAGTGTTGACGAGACTGCGAATGACGGTATGGTGTACACCACGACTACACCAAGTGGTGAGAAGATTATCATTACCGGTGGAAAGGTGGTGCTTGACAATGAGGGTTACATTGATGTTAACCAGAGCGAGGGTTTGGTTGCGATGTTCCCCGATGGTCAAAAAAAGCCTGTGCGCCCGGGTGATTTGCGTGAAAAGGTTGAGGTTTCCAATGCCGAGGAGATGAAGGCTGTGAAGCGCGAGGAGATTGAGCAGGAGATTGCTGCAGAGAATGGTTGGAAGCCTATTGAGGTCGGCGCTGAATATGACGTTGTGTTTGATGGTGATGCGTTCCGTGTGAAGGTGGAAGGTCGCGATGAGAATGGCGATGTGATTATCTCGGGTGAGGGCGCGTCAATGGCTGTTCCTGAGAGTTTCTTGCAGGATGCGATGAAACAAGCGGAGGCGGTGGGTGAAATGCCAATTGCGACTGAACCTGTGGTTGCTCCTGTGGAAAGTACGGTGCCGACTTCGGAAGAGGTGGCGGATGCACAGGCATTCGCGGATGCGTATGCGGCCAACACTATGGATGCGTATCAAAATTATCTTGACAAGTTCCCCGAGGGTGCGTACCGTGAAGGTGCGAGACGTGGCATTTGGGCTCTTGAGGGCACAAGTAGTGTGCCAGATATTGCATCCATCACTAATGCGGAGAATGTGTTGCAGCGTGCGGCGGCAAACGAGGTGCAGCCGGAGGTTGCTCCTGTGGTAGAAGGCCAAAAGGGTGAAAATGCCGAAAAGGTTGTTGAACCCGTGGATGAAGCGGCAGCCCCAGTTGTGGAGGCTCCTAAAACTGCGCTTGAGCAAATCCCGAGAAACGAGAAGAATGTCCCACTTTATGAACAGGTGGATAGTGAGCTTGCTTGGGATGGTGTAGTTGAGGAGGCCGGCGGCAATGAAGAGACTGCAATGCTTGCGGTTAACAGCATGATTGCCGACAAGCAGGATGCACTGAAAAAGGCTGAAAAGGCAAAGGCAAAAGCCGGTGCGACTATCACAGAGAAGATTGCTGCGGAGAATGAGCGCGTGGCGAACATTGAGAAGGCAAAGGCTGACCTTGCGAAATGGGAGGAGATTGCCGGTGTGAAGGCGAAGCGTGCTTTGGCGGCCGAGGCTGAGAGCAAGAGGGTTGCTGATGAGGCGGCTGCAAAGCAGAGAGCCGAGGAAGAGAGATTGCGTGCGGAACGAGAAGCGGCAGAGCGTGCGGAGCGCGAGGCTCTTAATGGTGTGCCTGATATGGTGGACGATAAGCCACAGGATGCGAGAGCACGAGGTTACAGAAGGGTGAACGGTCACAAGGTTGACCGCCAGGAGCCTGTGCAGGGGTTGATGGGTAAGGAAATTGCAGTGAAGTTCAGTGATAGCTCTATCCCGACAGGCCGCGTCGCAGTGATTGAGGCGGAGCAGTTGCAGCCAAGCCATATACAGGGACAGCGTAACCCTCTGCACTTCATTGACGAGGCACAGCCAAAGGAGAGAAACGATGCGGCAAGTGTGCTTTCGGCAAGGAAGATTGCGGAGAATGTGCGCCCCGAGGAGATTACTTCTTCAGTGACTGCTTATACAGGTGCTCCTACCGTAAATACGAGAGGTGAGGCTGTGCAGGGTAATAACCGCAGTGCGGCATTGCGCTTGATGTGGGAGAACAACCCGGAGCAGGCGGCCGAGTATAAGCAGTATCTTATGGACCATGCAGCAGAGTTCGGCTTGAATGCTGAGGATGTTGCGGCTATGAAGAGTCCTGTCCTTGTGAATATGCTTGATGTGAGCGATGCGGATGCGATTACTCTTGGCCAGTATGTGGCACAGGACACTGAAAGCGGAGGTACAGAGCGCATAAAACCGAAGAATGTGATGCAGAAGATGGGCGGTGATATGCGTTCATTCGCTAACAAGTTGCTTGCATCGAACAATGAGGAGGCTTCTTTTGCCGAGCTTGTGGATGCGAACGGTGTCGAGGTGCTCAAGTGGATGGCGCAGAAGGGGTATATAACTCCTACACAGTACAAGAGTGCTTTTGACAGCAAGGGTAATCTCACAGCGGAGGTTAAGAATGATTTGCGCGATGTGATGTACCAGAGTATCTTCAAGGGTGGTAGTACGCAGTTGGAAGAGATGTTCAATGCGTTGCCGGCAAAAGCGCAGAAGGCTATTCTTGCGACGGCATTCCGTGACTATGACAGCCCAAGTGCGGAGCGTATGAATGGTGAGGTACAGAATTCCATCCGTGCGTATTATGCTTTGGCAAGGGATGCTGCGTTTGCCAATGCAAAGAATTACAAGGAGGCGAAGGAGGCTGCGATGATGTGGGCAAGACAGTATCAACTGGATGATGTTTCGGGTGAAAGTTTCTTGCCTTCGGAGAATTTTAGTAACTTCGCCATTGAGCTTGCGGTGAAATTCAAGGGTGAGACACAGAAGACTTTGCAGAACCTGTTCAACAATATCTATGACTTGATTCAAGGAACAAAGCAGGCTTCACTCTTTGAGGAGGCGGACAATACACCGCGTACTCTAAAGGAGGCTATTAAAGAAACTTTTAATATTGATTATAATGGACAATATGACAGCAATTCTTTGGCTGGCGGTAATAAAGCAGGCCAACCAGGGAGACAAGGAACAGCAGGAAGTACTGCGACAGGAGAACGAATTGAGGGCGGAGAACGGCCTGCCGACAGTACAGGAGGAGCTCGCGGAAATGGCGAAGTAAGCAGTCCGGAAATTCCGAACAGTTCAACTGGTGAAGTTGTGTCACCGGTTGAGGCGAATGCCGAGGGTGGAAACGCTCCCGGCCAAAGTGGTGTGGAGAAAATTCAAAAGCCGTCATTCGTAGAAGAGGTTCTTGAGAATGGCGACAAGCGCATTACAAACTACAATTCGCGCGGTGAGGTGGCAACGGTTGCCACTGAACGCGACGGAAAGGTTGTGTCGGTTGATTCATACGACGAGGGCGTGCTGTTTGAACATACGGAGTATGATGGGAACGGTGTATCTACTTCGGTAACCAGATATGACAAGCAGGGAAATGCGATAGGTACACAGGTTTATGTGGATGGTAAGGCGGTTCCGAGCGAGACAACTGAACAGCCCGAGACTGGAGAGGTTGCCAATGCCGGACCGGTGAACAGGGAGACTTTGCAACTGAACATGAGTGAGGAGGATTTCAACGCTCTGTTGAACAGTGGTGACAAGGCTGCTATCAGTGAGTACCTGGCTGAAATGGACGGTCTTTTGCGTATTGGTGTAGGTTCTCCGCTTGACGGCAGGGATACTATTGTGAAGGAGTACAGAGGTGTTGTCGAGCAGTACGGTGGTGAGGAGAATATCCCTGCTGATGTGGTGGCGGGCTTTGATGAGAGGATTGCTCCTTATAATGCCCTGCAGCGTGCTGTGTTTGACCGCAAGTATGCTTTGCAGGATAAGTTGAGGGAGATTGAGGCGAGTGAGGCGCAGGCAAAAGAGCATACAGAGAAGGAGGCCAAGGCTGAACATAAGCAGACTGCTTTTGGTGGTTTCCTTGCCGGCAAGAGTGATGTTGGCGCAAGCACTGCGGAGAAGGCTCTCAATAAAAAATACGACTTTGACGGAAAGGTGATGACGGTTGCAGAGTTCGTAGAAGAGGCTGTTGCCAATGGCAATGCGAAACTATTAACTATTGAGGAGCCTAAGTATAAGGGTGCGAGCCGTGCTGCTTGGAACAGAATGGACGCAAGACAGCAGGAGGCTGACGCGAAAAGGGTTAAGGAGAGCGGCACAAAGACTGTTTATACTGTCAACGACCACGACTTTGGCAAGACTGCGTACGATTATGCGAAGTTCCTGCTTGATAAGAAAGCGGAGCAGGAGAAGGCCGCTGCTAAGCAGAAGGTTAAAGATGCTATTGAACCATTCGCTAAGGAGAAAGCTGCAGAGCAAGCCCCTATAAAGATTGAGGATGTGGGTGAGAAGATTGGCGGAGCTAAAAAGGACCGCTTCGCTGAGGGAATGGCGAGAATCAAAGCGGAGTTGGAAGAAACCGATGAAACATTGACTGACAAGTTGGCAAAATTGCCTGTTAGCCAGGTGTTCAATTTTGACTTGGAGAAACTGCGTGAAGGTGGTATATCTAATGAGGCTATCAGTTTTATCAAGATTGTCAAGGATTATCTTCCCGCAAAACCAAGAAAAACTTATAAAATAAGAAGCTGGGTAAATAATACACTTGCTTTGTATAAGTTGTGCCTTGAGGCCGGTACTAATTGGGATAGGGTCAATACATTGCTGAACGGTCC
>JAEIGA010005559.1_pt1 | contig 19255 bp, 21 predicted proteins | sample 9270691 | NCBI WGS metagenome assembly JAEIGA01 (sample SAMN17057246, study PRJNA624740) | gut metagenome | biome: biome; isolation source: fecal sample | host: Bos grunniens | place: China: Xizang | collected 2019 | reverse complement strand
GTTACGTGTTCTTCTTCAACGTCTTTAATCTCTGCATAAGTTTCTCTTAAAACATGGTTTCCGTAGCAAAAACCGTGTTCTGCATAATAATTATGTGTTTGTTGCTCAGCTGATACTAAAGTCATTAAATTAACTTTTGTCTGAGGAGCTGTAGTTGTCTTATCATAAGGTTTTCTTAATCGTAGAGCATTGCAATTATGATGATGTTGTGTCGGACGTCCAATAATAACATCGGTTTGAGCTTGAACAATATCGTTAGGGCAAATTCCTTCTTCCATATAAGCCCATTGAGCATATCTATAAAGGTGGTCAAAGTCCTCTAATAAGCCAAAATCGTAAGTTTCCTTAACATATTTATCTGGTTCGTTCTGTGCAAGCCAAGCTGTTAAGTCAACTGCCACTTGTTCATAACCTAAAGTTGTCTCTAAAACAGATTGGTCTTTTGGTGCAAGCCAATTTATAGTTGTTTGTTGTTGGTCTTCAATTCTTCTTGTTATCGCAACAAGCTTGCAGTCGTCTGCATCTGGACAAAAACGTGAAAAAGCGTGCTTGAAATTCCAAGATTCTACTTCTAGTCCGTTCATTAAAATCTGGCGAGTTCTTGAATAGCAATCAACTTCGTTTTTATTATAGGGCTCTCTTACTATTAAATGCCAGTTTCTAAGTTGTTTTTCTAAAGGTAATCCTTTTTCTTTTAATGCGTTGAATGTCATTTTTTTCTCCTTTTTTTTACAGTGATCAGGTGACCAAGTGATCAGGTGACCAAGATATTTTTAGATTTAACGCAAAAGTGCAAAAAAGAGATTGCCAATTTTAGCAATCTCTTTGGATAAAATTTTTATTTTCTTATTTTAAAATTCTTGTGTAGGAATTATTGTTCCTAGTATATAAGCATTTACATAAATGAAGTAATAGCTTTTGATCATTGTAAAAATAGAATACAAGAATATGCCAAATAAAAAAAGAATACTTTTAATTTCTGTACCAGCAAGAGATAATTTGCATAATAATTGGATAAAGAAATAATCAATAAAGAGATTTCCTAGATATATAATAGCGAGGAAAAATAATCCTTTTAAAAAGCTAAAAGTATAATTTCCGACTAAAAAAACAGCTTTAGGAATATTTAAGGTCGCAACAACTGAATTTTGTTTTGCGTAATTCCATAATAGCGCCGGTAGTAATAGATAAAACAAGATTGAAATAGTTATTACTAGAATATCAGGATTTATAAGTGTCTCATTGTTTTTTGCTAAATATATCAGGTAAATATAGGGAAGAATAATAAAAATATTTGCAACTATGGAACTAAAGCCCCTCCATATTAGTTTAAAAACATTTGTATGTGGTAAGTCTATAATATAAACTTTTTTAATCTTGCCGTCATAAATTTGATTCGCTAAAATATCAGATTCCCTATTAATGATATTATTTACCAATTCCCAAAAATAACCTAGTGGAAAAAAGATTGGAAATAATGATAGAATATACCCCAATATAACTAAAAGAATTCCATATATTGGGTTTGCTATATTAATAAAACTTATTGCAACAAAATATGCAATCACAAATATGAATAGCAGAATTGAAGTAAATATAAGAAATAAAAAGTGTTTTTTAAAATTTTCTTTTTTAAACATCCAGATAAACGCTTCCATACTGTATCCTTTCTATATTTTAGGGAATTTAAATATTGGTATATTATAATTTTGCGGATCTAAAACCATTAGTTGTTCAAAAGATTTTTCAAAAATTTCTTCATTTAAATTTATTATCGGGAAACCAACTATATTCGATAAGTTTGAGACTTTTATATCATAATTTATTCCTAAAACTTTTACGCCAGCTTTCGCAGCAATTAAATTAGCATGAAATCTCATTCCAATCAAAAATTCTAGCTTAGATAATTCATTTATTGTTTCATTAACTGATAGACTATGGTAAATTTTAGATTCAATATTGTTTTTTTCTAGCATTCTTGCAAATTTTTCTAAAATATCCATATCTAATGAATCTTGAAGAGAAAAAAGCTTTATTCTTTCATTAGGAAATCTTTTAGAAACGATATTCGCAAGTCCTTGTAGAAAATCATCATTTAATCTAGGGAAACTTCTTAATTGAATGCCTATTCCTTTTTTGTTTTCGACAATTGGTGTTGCCATGCCGAATACGGGGTCTGAAATCAATTCAGAATCAATGTCCATAGCATTAAGCATTTCCTGAGATTTAGAGTCCCGAACATATATTTTATGACAATATTGGAGCAAAAATTTTGTAAAAAATTTTGCCATTCTTGTTCTAAAGGGCGTAAAACCTTGCGCAAAAATAATCACCTTTTTGTTTAAAACTAAAGCCGTTGTAATAACTGCAAGATAATAAATCAAACTTTTTAGGCTGGTTATATCTTGTAATAGGCTTCCTCCGCCAGATATAAGTACATCTGATTCAATAATAGGTCTGAGAAATTTTAAAAAATTTACAGAATCTACGCCATAGAAATTAGCTGTTTTTTCTGGATTTGAGGATAAAACTGTGATTTTCTCAGCTCCAGAAGCTTTTAAATACGAAGTCAATACTTGTGCAATTGCTTCATCTCCAAAATTATCAAATCCGATATATCCTGAAATGACATACTTTGTCATTAAAGTTTCTCCATTACAGTTTCTTTATAAGGAATTGCTTGTATCGCTCCGTAATTCTGAGTTTGAAGTCCAGAAACAATAGAGGCAAATTTTGTAGCTTCTGACGGAGCATAACCATTGATAAGTGCATATAAAAAACCACCATTGAATACATCGCCAGAAGCTGTAGTATCAATTGCTTTTTGTGTGTTATAAAACTCAGTAAAGCTTATATCGCCGTTATAGCCTGTATAATAGCCATTATCAATGTGAGATTTAATGACAACTATTTTTACGCCCTTTTCCCACATATAATGTATAATTTTATCAGCAGATTCTACCTCATAGAGTCTAATGGCGTCATTTTTAAGGCTTAGGAATATGATATCTGTAAAATCAATAATTTCTTCAAAAAGTTCTTTAGTGTCACTTGTGTTCATAAAGCAAGATGTATAATTTGGATCGTACGCCGTTAAAATATCATTGGCTTTTGCTGTTTTAAACGATTCACGAATTAATTCTCTTGAACTTGCAGAAAGTGATTGGACAACTCCTGTTGAATATATTAATTTAAGTTTTTTTATTGTTTCTTCAGAGAAATCTTCTATTGAAAGCTTAGTTGCAGCTGTTTTTCTTTTGTAATAGAGAACCTCTTTGTTTTCTAACGTATGTGAGACAATGTACATTCCGTTTTGTTCGTCGTTGGTTTTTATAAGCGAAGTATCAATGTTTTCTTTCTGCAATGATGATATGATAAATTCGCTAAACCCATCATTTCCAACCTTTGTCAGGTAAGTAACATTTCCACCTAATCTTGCTATTGCAACGGAGGTAGTTACTGTATCACCTCCAAAATATTTATTGAGAGTTGATGTATCTGCTAAAGATCCATTAGCTGATAACTCAATGAGGCATTCGCCTATTATTGCTATATCAATTTTTTGTTCCATTCTGAAAAATCCTTGATTTCATGCAAAATTTCTTTAGTTCTGCTTGTGATTTCACGAGGTGTAAACCCTTGATAAAAATCTCTTCCGACACCGACTGCAACGGCTCCAGCCTTTAAGTAAGAAACCACATCGGCTAATTTTATATTACCCATTGGCATTAAATTTAAAAATGGCATTTGTCTTAATATGTTTTCAATATATGAAGCACCGCCCATTGCATCAGCTGGGAATATTTTAATCAAAGGTATTCTGGATTTCCAAGCGCTATATGCTTCATTTGCAGTTGTTGTACCAGCAATGAAAGGAATTCTTAAATTCTTTGAAATTTTGACTAGATTCATGTGAAATATTGGTGAAGCAAAAATCTTTGCTCCGTTTTGAAAAGCGTAGTCTGCCTGTGTAGATGTTATAATCCCGCCGGCGCAAACTGTTGCATGTTTTGAAATTTCTTCTATCGCTTTATAAATAGAAGGATTTTCAACATTGATTTCTAAAACCTTTATCCCACCTTCTATTAATGCGTTTGCAATTTCTATAGTCTCGTCAACGTCTTTGCAGCGTATGATTGGATAAATCTTTTCATTTGCTATTGTACTAATGTAATTCTCACTCATTTGTATGTATCCTTTTTCTAAGAAACATTATATCATAAAGAAGTTATTAAGTTATTAATTAAATAGGTGGATGAGTGAATAAATTTAAAAATTTGATATTAACATTTATTATCACGTTTATTTTCATAATTGTTGCTTTTGTAACTTATAATATTGCAGAGCCGAAAACTTATGATTTTATGACGAAATATTTTCTAACTGAGAAGTTTTCATTTGATAAGAATAAAAAAGTTTATGGCAGTGATGACGTTGTGCTTGTGATTATTGATGCAAAAACTGTAGAAAAATATCGTTGGCCTTGGAAACGTGAAATGTATTGTAAAATTTTTGATTATTTTCACTATGCAAAGCCAAAGGTGATTATATATGATTCAATCATAACGACATCAGATCATGATAATCCTGCTTCAGATAAAAAATTTTTTGATACTGTCAAAACTTTTAAAAACCTTATAATAGGATTTATGCCTCAATTTTCAGAATGGCAAGATGCAGAGAAAGGGAAAATTATAGATGAGAATTTTGCAAAAAAATTCGGATTAAATGTTGAAGATAGGTCTACTAGAATTCCTGATATATATAAAAGTTTCATGCCTTTTCCTAAGCCATATTTCGATGTGACATCCCATATTGGTTCAGTAATTAGTTTTCCTGGTCCAATAAATGGAAACATTACTAGCTGGGGCATAGATGAAATTCATCGAAATCATGAATATATATTTCGTTATAAGGGGAGTTATTATCCTTCTTTTGCGTTGAAAACTTACTTAATAGTTAATGATTATCCAAGAATTGTCCTAACTGATAAAGCTATAGAATTTCCAGAAAAAAATTATGAAATTAAACAAACAAAAACTATTTTTCAAACAATAGCGCCGATTAGATTTTATAAGTTATATCAAAATGGTTATTCGCATATAAAATATTCAGCTATTGATATAATGAATTCTTACGAAGCAATAAAAACTGGGAAAACACCTATAATTGATCCGAATTTATTCAAAGATAAAATAGTTGTAATTGGAGCGAATGTGCCTGCTAGCAATGGGTTAAATGATAGCAGAGGAACACCAGTTTCTGTTAGCCATTCAGGTGCCGATATTCAAGCCACAGCAATAGATAATATTTTGCATGATGACTTTTTGATAGTTGTTCCGCAATGGGCAAATTTACTATTAACACTTTTGGGCATGGCTTTTGTTTATTTATTTATTAGGACTTCAGGTTTATATAGGTCAATATCAAGTACAATTTCTATTATATTAATTTATTTAGTTTTCTCTTCAATACTTTTTTATTTTGGGATTGTAGTTAATATTGTTACTCCAGTGACAATGTTTATTATGACAACGATTCTTGCATATACTCATAAATTTGTATTGGAAAATAAAAACAAAGAGAAAGTTAAATTTGCGATGGGAAAATATATTTCTCAAGATATAATGCAACAAGTAATTCAAGATATTGATAATTTAGGCTTAGGCGGGAAAAGGGCGGTTGTAACGGTTTTATTTTCAGATATTCGAGGGTTTACTTCTATAAGCGAGCAAATGTCTCCTCAAGAAGTTTCAGAAATCCTTAATGAATACTTTACAGAAATGGAGCCAATAATTACAAAATATAATGGTGTTATTAATAAATTCATTGGTGATGCGATTATGTCGATATTTGGAGAGCCAATTCAAGATAAGAAACATGCCATTAATGCTGTAAAATCTGCCTATGAAATGATTCAAAGATTAGAAACGCTTCAAAAGAAATGGGAATTAGAGGGTAAGCCAAAGATTGAGATTGGTATAGGTATTGCAACAGGTGAAGTCTTTGTGGGCAATATTGGTTCGATAAATCGCATGGAATATACCGTAATTGGCGATACTGTAAATTTAGCTAGCAGACTTGAAGGCTACAATAAAACCTATAAATCTAAAATTTTAATAAGCGCAAAAACTTATGAAGAAGTTCGTAAAATAGTTGATGCCGTTAAAATACCTGAAGTCCAAATACGTGGTAAATCTAAGAAAATAGATATTTATGAAGTTATAAAAGTAAAAAATCTTGATAAACATTGATATTGATTAGATAAAAATACTTATTAAATTTTTAATTGAACTCATAACACCCTCTTGAAAATTGGCGAGGTCGTGATATTATAAGACATGTAGAATAAATATAAGGAGACTAAGTCATAGCTAATGAGGAAAGAGGCGTAAATAAGAACGCCAATAAGGATAAACCACTTATTAATGAAAAAATAAGAGCAAAAGAAGTAAGATTGATTGACGAAAACGGAAATAATCACGGAATTGTATCAACATCGCAAGCGTTAAGAATGGCGGAAGAAGCAGATTTGGACTTGGTTGTTATAAGCCCTAATCAAGCTCCACCAGTTGCAAAGATTTTGAATTATGGGAAATATAAGTACGAACTTGAGAAGAAAGCTAAAGAAGCAAAGAAAAAACAACACGTTGTTGATGTTAAGGAAATAAAAGTTCGTTATAAGATTGATACTCATGACTATGAAGTACGATTGAAAAACATAAGAAAATTTATTGCACAAGGTAATAAAGTAAAAATAGTGGTCATGCTTAGGGGTCGTGAAATGCAACATTCTAATTTAGCTGTTGAATTGGCTGAAAGATTTATTAAAGATTTAGAAAACGATCCACTTATTGTTGAAAAAAAACCAATGGTTGAAGGCCGTAATGTAACGGCTTGGCTGGCTCCTTCATCAAATTAAAAAAGGCGCTTGTCAAAAAATTTTCAGCAAGTACAATAGATTTATATTGAAAATTAGAAAAATTTGCCACAATAGCTCAGTTGGTAGAGCAAGGGACTGAAAATCCCTGTGTCCTTGGTTCGATTCCGAGTTGTGGCAAATTTTTTTTGGAATAAAAACATATTTCGTTACAAAAATTAATATAAAGAGGATGCGGAAAAACGAGAGTTTTTCCGCAAACTCTAAATTGCCAAGAATTAAATGTTTTCACATCCACTAAAAGATTGATTGAAAAATTTCTTAAAAAGGTTTATTCTTAGAATTAATGAACAATAAACAACAAATTAAAAAACGTATTCAACAAGTTGAATTACAATTAAAAAGATTGGAAATAAACTCTTCTGGAACAGAAATTGAAGATTGCTTGCAAAATTCTTTAATTCTTCAGAAGGCTGTTTTGAAGCAAGAATTAAAAGATTTTGACAAAAAGCCAATTGTTGAATTATTCAAGAAAATTATCCCACGTAAGAAAAAATTAATTTGCGATTATTTCAATTAAATAATATTTGTAAATATTTATCATCTTTTTTGAATTTATGATATAATTATAAATGGGGGTAGTGTATGCTCACAGTAAATTATAATAATAAAAATTCAATAAGAGAAGCTTTTGGCAAGAAATTGGTCGAACTAGGAGCTAAAAATTCAAACATAGTTGTCTTGGATGCTGATGTTGCTTGTTCTACTCAGACCAAGTTTTTTGCAGAAAAGTATCCAAATAGATTTTTTGATACAGGAATTGCGGAACAGAATATGATAGCTACAGCAGCTGGCTTGGCGTTAAGTGGAAAAGTTCCTTTTGCGGCAACTTTTGCGGTATTTGCAACTGGCAGGACTTACGATCAAATTAGAACCTCAGTTTGTTATCAAAAAGCAAATGTTAAGATAATCGGAACACATGGTGGTATAACTGTTGGTGAAGACGGTGCGACACATCAAGCGCTTGAGGACGTATCTTTAATGCGAGGTCTACCATGTATGACAGTTATTGTGCCTGCTGATTGCAGAGAATGCGAACAAGCTATTGAATATGCTGCGGAGCACGAGGGCCCTGTTTATATAAGAATTTCAAGGAATAGTTTGCCTGATATTTATTCAAGTGATTATAAATTTAATCCTAATAAGGCAGTTGTTCTAAGAGAAGGTAAAGATTTGACAATTATATCTAACGGTGATGTACTAGTGGAAGCTCTGAAAGCTGCTGAGATTTTGGAATCAAAAGGAGTCAGTGCTGAGGTTATAAGCTTGCCAGTTGTTAAACCATTTGATTCAGAGACGATTTTAGCGAGTGCTAAGAAAACAGGATTAGTATTCACTCTTGAAAACCATTCAATCAATGGTGGTATTGGCTCAGCTATAGCAGAGTTTTTATCAGAAAATCATCCTACAAAAGTCGTGAGAATTGGAGTTAACGATGAATTTGGACAAAGTGGGACTCCGAATGAGCTATTAAAGTTTTATGGTTTAGATGCAGAAAGTGTTGTGAATAGGGTAATAGAAGTAATATGATTCAATTAAGGTCAATAACAAAAAAATATAAAAATAATTATGCGTTAAAAAATATCAATCTTGATATTTTATCTGGGGAGTTTGTGTTTATAACAGGGGCTTCTGGTGCAGGTAAGTCAACATTGATGAAGATGCTTTATAAGGAAGAGACTCCGACAACAGGTACTGTATTGATTGGTGGGATTAATATTGCGAATTTACCATCAGATAAAGTTCCGAACCTCAGAAGATGCATGGGGATTGTCTTTCAAGATTATAAACTCTTACAGAATCAAACCGTATATGATAATATTTCTTATGTTATTAGGACAATGGGCATGAGCTCAACTGATATTAAGAATAGAGTAACAGGAGCATTGAAAGTCGTTGGACTTTTAGATAAGGCTTATGCTAAGCCATCAGAGTTATCAGGTGGAGAGCAACAGAGAGTTAGTATAGCTCGAGCTCTTGTAAACGGCCCACCGCTTTTGATTGCAGATGAGCCTACAGGGAATTTAGATCCTAAAAACTCATTAGAGGTTATGCAAATTTTAGAGCAAATTAATCAAAGAGGAATAACAGTAATCGTCTCGACTCATGATTTTACTTTGGTTGATAGGTTTAGAAAAAGAGTACTAACTCTAGAAAATGGCGAAATTATTAGAGACATACAGGCGGGAACTTATGGAAACTAGTAGGCAACAATTAAAAAAACAGGTAAAAAAGCACATTCCAAAAGACTGGCTCTGTGAAATAAGAATAGCTTATAGAATAGTGATGGAAGCTGTTAACGATATAAAGAGAACAGGTATTGTCAATCTTGTAATTATAACAACAATGGCGGCTATTCTAACGCTTTTTGGTGTATTGTTCAGATTTACGCTATCGCTTTCAACTTTTGCAAGTGAGATGGGTAATGTATTAGAGATTTCAGTTTATTTGAAACAAAATGCGGAGCCTTCAAGTGTTAAAGATAGAATAAACGAATTGAAGCATGTAAAATATGTTAAATTAATATCAAAAACAGATTCTTGGAATAGTTTAAGAAAAGAATTGGCTTTGCCAGATGATATGGCTAATCCATTGCCAAACACTTTACGAGTGAGGGTTGATAAGCCAGATAATATTCCAGAAGTTTTTGCTAAAATAAAGAGCTTTTCTGGTGTAGAAGATATGGGTTATGCAAAAGAAATTGCTAAAAAGATTCAATTATTGACTCATGTTGTTAATACGACGATGGTTTTTGTAATAATTATATCCGCAGCTCTTACTATTACGATAATTAATAATACAATTCAATTAGTTATTCAATCAAGAAAAGATGAAATTGAAATTATGCGTTTAATGGGCGTTTCGAATTGGTATATTAAAACACCATTAATCATGCAAGGTGCTTTTTATGGCTTTGTTTCATCAATAATAGCAGTATTGCCTTTGAATTGGGTGCAGTCATTATTGTTAAATGTTCATAAATTTTTCTTGATTCCAATGCCTGCTTATGCTCAAAATATAGTTATAATAACATTGCTTTTAATTGGTACGGCATTTGGAGCAAGTGGAAGTTTCTTATCAATTAAGAAACACTTACAGGTTTAGTAGCGAGGTAGTTATACATGGATAAGACGATAGAACTAGTAAATTCAATAAAAGATATTCAAGCGATGCCAAGTGTTATTGTGAGAACTTTGAATCTTATGAAAAAGCCAACGGTTAGCATGAAAGAGTTGGGTGATATTGTTATGTACGATCAGTCATTAACAATAAAAATATTAGCCTTAGTAAATTCTGCGTACTACGGGTTTTCACAACAAATAAGTTCAATAAGCATTGCATTATCATTGCTTGGAATGGTAAAGGTTAAAAATATTATTGTAGCCGTTGCAATGAAACCAATGATGTCAAATGCTGGAGATAAAGAACTTTGGAAACATTCAATTCGTGTAGCTGCTGGTTGTGAATACTTAGCGAAGATGACTAAAGTAATGGACGCAGATGAAGCTTTTATTGCTGGTTTTATCCATGATGTTGGTAAAATTGTTTTACATACTTCTAATCCAAAAATGTATAATAAGGTTATTGATATAGTGAATACAGAAGGCTCTGATATCCAGGATGTTGAAAGACATTATTTTGATTCAGATCACGTTAAAACTGGGTCATTATTAGCTAAGAGATGGCAGTTGCCGATATTACTTGCTAATATTATATCTTATCACCATAATCCGAGCTTATCTTCTATTCCGGTACCTTGTAATTTAGTAAATGTAGTGGATTGTCTAATGCAAGATAGCTTTAATCCTAATAAAATAGATAAAGATTTCTTAAAGACATTGGGTATTGATTTGAATGACTTAGAAGAATTAAGAAATACTATTAGAAGTAAAGCAGAGCTTTTAATATCTGAATTAACATAGTTTTAGGGTTAAATAATGGCGAATAAAATAGTTTTGATTTCTGATGATTCTGATTTTTTCGATTATATAAAATCGAAATTAGAGCTCAGAAAAAGTGATGAGCTATTTACATTTTCATTTGATGCTGTTCCTGAGAGAATTCATTTAATTGAATCTTCAGTATTAATTGTCAATAGTGAAAATGCGCGAGAAAAAACTTTAGATTTATTATCAATACTAAAAAATACTCCAGTTATAGTTTCTGCTTATAATGATGATGATACTTTCAGACGAAAATGTTATAGAGCTGGCATGTTTGATTTTTTACCATTGTTAACTCCTGATTCTGAATTTAGAGCGCGAATGATTCCAGCGTTAACTGTTTCTGGATTATTAGAAAAAAATAAATTCTATAGAGAATTGTTAGCGAAAAAAAATATTATATCTTCTGAAAATGAAGTTTTTTTCAATTATGATTTTATTTTAGAAAAGGAATTGTTAGAAATTACCAATAAATCAAAAAAGGCAGTTTTTGCTGCCATTTCTCCAAATGATAAAACTAAGTTTGTACTTAAGCCAGCTTTTTTGGAATCTGTTATCTTAAATAATATAAGAAAAAATGATATTTTAATGAATTTTGCACCTAATAAATATTTTCTCTTATTATTTGATATAGATGTAAAATCTGCGGAGAAATTATGGCAAAAAATATCTTCAGAATTAACAGAGAAAGTATATGCAGGTTTTTGCCAGGTTTTAAATCAAAATAAACAGCAATTAATTAACGAAGCTTTAAATAAATTACATGAAGCAATTAATTATGATAAAGGAATGTATAATTCGACACAAAATCCATTAAATAGCTTAAATGCAGTAGGTGGTATAGATTCATCTTATTCAAATTTCAAAATGTTTAAGCAAGAATTTGCGCGAAAGATTGAACAAGTAATTACTCCGGTATTTTATCAAATTCAACAAAAATATTCTAACAAATTATCAGGAGTTTTATTTGAACAGGGATCTGGCGATGGCTATGGAACTTTTTATATAAAGAACAAGTACGCGGTGGGTTGCTTTAGAATTACAAGTCCAGGTTTTTCAAAAATCAATATTGATATAACTTTTCAAAAAAATTCAGAACCTATTGATACAAAAAGAATTACATTTGAGCCAGAAGAGCTAGAAGCAGGGCTACTAGAAGATTTATTAGAGCAGTTTATTTTAGAATATATGAAAGGAAATAATGATGCTTAATCAAGATAAGAGCTTATTATTCATTATAGATTTACAAGAAAAATTGATAAATGCCATTTTTAATAAGAGCCTGGTAGAGAAAAAATCTAGGATTTTAATAGAAGCAGCTAATATTTTAAATTTGCCATTATTAATCACAGAACAGTATCCTCAAGGTTTAGGAAGCTCAATTGAGCCGATATCTAATGAAAAAGATCGTTATATTAAATTTGATTTTAATGCGCTTGCAGATGATTTGATTTTAAGACAGTTAGAAACTTTTGATAGAAAACAAATTATAATCTTCGGAATTGAAACACATATTTGTGTTTATCAAACCGTAGTTGCGTTATTAGAAAAAGGATATGATGTGACTGTAGTTTCAGATGCTTGTGGAAGTCGTTCTGAATCAGAATACTTTTCAGGATTAGATTGCATGCGAGAATTCGGTGCAAAAATAAAAACTACGGAGATGGTTTTATTTGAATTATTAAAAACTTCTAAACATACTAATTTTAAGGAAATCCAAAAATTAATAAAAGATTGAATTAATTATTGATTCTATTGTATAATACAGCTTATGAAAGATTATATAGAAAACTATATTTCGGAATCAATATCTATAAAACAAAAACTTTTAGAAGACGATTCTGCAATAAAAAAAATAGAAGACGCAGTCTCTTTACTAAAGGGAGCTTATTTGAATGATAAAAAGGTTCTTATTGCTGGTAATGGAGGCTCAGCTGCAGATGCGCAGCATATTGCAACAGAACTAGTTGCAAAGTTTCTTAAAAACCGAAAAGCTTTAAACGCTATTGCTTTGACAACTAATACTTCAATTATCACCGCAATTGGAAATGATTATTCAAGTGATTATATTTTTACCCGTCAAATTCAAGCTTATGGAAATAAGGATGATATCTATATTGCAATTTCAACATCTGGTAATTCTTGTAATATAATTAAATCTATTCAAGAAGCAAAAAAACAAGGATTAAAGGTTATTGGCCTTACTGGAAATAATACCTCAGAAATGGATAAAATTTGTGATTTAATTATCAAAATTCCATCTAATAAAACTCCATTTATACAAGAATCACATATAATGATAGGACATATTATTTGCGCTTTAGTTGAAGAATCTTTATCTTAAATTATTTAACAATTTCTAAAAATTTTTCTTTTATTATTGTGAATAAATTTTTTTTAGCAGGTGAATTTTTTTCAACTATTTCAAGTAAATCTCTTGTAGAAAGAGAGTTTTCTGTATTTATACCATTTTTTTGTACGTTATTATAAAAGTTTTCTAATTCTTCTTCTCTAAGAATACCTTTTTCAAGATATTCTTCTTCAAGATTTTTTAAGTTATCAAAATAATTTAATTCTTTTTCGTGTTTTTTAGTCTCAATCTTGATTTTATGCTCCAATAATCTTAAATAATCTTTGATCTTTGTACTTCCTTTATCTAATGCTTTTTTTAGCTCAATACATTCTTTGCTGTTAGGATTAATCTCTCTTAATTCTCTATATAGATCATAATCTGCACTCATTGATAGATATTTATTTTTTAATCTTGTTAGTTTTTCAATTCTTAATCTATTTTGTAGGACTTCTATTAAAGCTGTTTTTTCAAGCTTTGATTCTGGCAACTTAATATTAATAATTGGGGCAAAAATATCTTGTGATGAAAGAATTTTAAATTTATTTTTTAGAACATCTTTTCTATCGCCAATTTTACTTAGTTTAATTCCTTTGTAATTGATATTTTGTTGGTTAATACTAGTAATCATAATTTTCCTTTTATTTTTTTGAATTAAAAACTCCTAAAATTTTTTTTTTGCTATTTAAATTCCAAAAAACATGACTTATTCAATTTTATTCTTAAAAACTTATCATCTATATGAATGATTTTTTATATAAAAGTTGATAAAAAACATTTAAATACCGATATAAATTAAGGAAGGACGGTAAAATTTGTTTAATACTATGAATACAATACGCCCAAGACCTTATCCACAGAGAGGAACAGGCAGTTATAATGCAGGTAATGATGGCACAGATAAAGATGGCCATAATTCTAATGGTCAAGAACATCAACAACAAGGCCAACAAACTCTTGTGCGCGGTCGTGCAGATGAAATTCAGCAAGTTCAAGGTCACCGTGCAGAAATAAATTCTCCAGCTAATGCACCGTATTCGCAAAGGCAAGTTTATTCAGTGCAAACACCGCCTCCAATGCGTCCTGTACCTATTTCACAAGTTACACCACAACAGTATCAATCAATTCAGGCTCAAGCTGGTTATCAGTCAATTCCAACTCAAGAAGTATCTGCTCCGAAACAAATTCCGCAGCAAAGAAATAATAGAGTTAATATTGCACAAATACTTAAAGATTTTAGAAATACGATAAAAGCAATCGCAACTCCTCAAGATATAGAAGCAGAGGTTAATCGTTATCTTCAAATTGTAGAAGAACATGTTCGTTTACCTCAGCCACAGGTTAATTTGGTTCAGAGTAATTTAAAGATTGCGGCTTCCCTTCTTGATAATTATATTTCTGAAACATTGAATAAAGAATCAAAAGTAGTGCAAAATTGGCTAGATGCACTGTTTTTACAAAGAATTAATTATAATTATAATTCCGATGAAGTTAACCCTAATTTCTTAGTTAAATTTCCAGATTCTTCAAATGCAACAGAAGCTCAAACTGAGCAAGAAGAAATTGTGGTGCAAGATACGCCGATTGAGGAAATTCAACCTGAAGCAGATGAATATGAAAGTGTTAGTTTAGAAGAGAAGGATTTACTTACAGTTGAGGAAGAGTATGCCCAAGCAGAAAAAGTAATTTCAAATAAACCTAATATTACAATTATCCCACAAGATACAAGATTGAAATCTTTATTTGTGGAAGCAAAAAAACAAGCTTTTGCTAATAACCCACAAAAAGCAATGTCAATATTTAAAGAAGCTTTTAATCGCGCGGGTGAATTAAATGATACAGAAACTCAATCTAGAATTTGCCTAGAAATCGGGAAAATCTATGATGATAATGATTTTGTAGCACAAGCATTAAATAGTTACTATAAATCATTGCAATATACAACTGATACAAATGTAAAATCTAGAGCGCATTATTCAATGGCTCAAATTTATGATGATGTAAATGAAGTCGGCGCCGCTCTTGATCATTATATGACATCAATTTCTTACGCTGGAAAATCAGATGATTTAATTGGTCAATCAGGTTCATTAACTCGTGTAGCTAATATTTTTACTGATAAATATGATGAAAACGCTTTTGAATATTATGATATCGCCCGCAGACTTGCAGAACAAACATCTGATGATAATATGAAAGGCTATGTTCTTTCTAATACTGCGGATGCGTGCGTTCAATTCCGTAAGAACGATAGAGCTCTGAAATATTATGCAGAAGCAGTTATGAATTATGAAAAAACAAATGCAAAAGAAGAAATCGCAAAAAACTATAAAGCTGCTGCAGAATTAATGATACAGTTCAATAGTCCTAACAAGGCAAAATCATTACTCAAAAAAGCAATGATTAACGCTGTAAAAACCCAAAATGAAGATTTAGTATCAGAAATTAACATGCTTTTAGCTAGTATTTCATAATTTATACTAAAAACATTATTTCCAATCAAATAATTTAGCTTCGTCTACTTCCAATACTTCTGCGAGTAAAAATAATAGCTTTAAACTAATTCTTCTTTTACCCGTTTCTAATTTTGCTAAATGCTCTCTTGAAATATCCAAATTTTCAGCCAACCTATTTTGTGAAAGCCCTTTATTTTTTCTCGCTTTTTGAATATTTTGACCTAGTATTTTTAATTTTGTAGTCTCATTTGTCATATATATTGATTATATTTTTAAGAAAGATTAGATAGTTATTATCTGCCAAAAACTGGTGGTGGCTGAATATAAAGAGGTTTCACTTTTCTCCAATCGGTATCAACGCCTTCTGAAAGCTTTTCCAATGCGATTTTTGCTAGAATTTCACCAAGTTGAAAATCTTGATTTTGATAGGCAACAATTTCATTTGTAAATTTATTGAATCTTTCAAACAAACTATTATCCGTAACTAATCTTCGATTGTTTATAATTTTATCAACCTCATCTAAATCTATTGCGCCAAGTATTTTTCCATCAAAAACATAGGCTTTGTTTTTTCTAGCATCAAGCGCAACTAAATCATTATTGTCATATACTTTTGATAATATTTCAAGAGAAGAAACTCCAATAGCTTTAATTTTAAGCTGTTGAGCGAGCATTCTAGCAACAGTCATACAGGCTCTTATGCCAGTAAAACTACCAGGTCCGATATCAATAGCAATACAATCTAAATCTTTTGGAGTAAGATTTTCTTCTTTAAGAATCTCTACGATAGTTGATATAAGATAAGCTGAATGATAATTTTTATCATCAGAGAGTATAATTTTATTCTTGAAAATTTCGCCGTTTGTCAATGTAATATATGTCTTATCTAAGCAAGTATCAAAAGCTAATAACCACATTAATTTAGTCCTTCTAAAATATAATTATTTTTTTCTCCAACAGATTTAAATTCATAAATTCTTGTATCGTCATCGTCATAAGTAACATTGATTTCTATTCTTTCAAAAGGTAATTCATTTTGAGAAAACTCTGCCCATTCTACAAAAGTGATTTTTTTACCTTCTGAATATTCTCTTAATTCGTCTGTAATGCTAGAAATTCCGACGTGCTCAAGTCTATATAAATCAAAATGATAGACAGGTATATTTGCGCTATGGTATTCGTTTAAAATAACAAAGCTTGGAGATGTAACTTTTTCTTTTACTCCTAATGCTTCTGCCGTAAGTCTTACAAATGCTGTTTTGCCAGCACCAATGTCTCCGTATAGATTCACAAAACAACCTTCAGTCTTGACAAGATTCGCAAATCTTTCTGCGAGCTTTTTTGTATCATTAAGTGTTTGACATTTAATTTTAATACTTTCCATAGGCTTATTGTATCATAGAATTTTTATATTTTGTTTTTTTTTATGAAAATAGAATGGTAAAAGGTTTTATTAGAAGAGTTTTATATTATTTAATAAAACTGTATTCAACCTTTGAATTTTTAATGTATTATTTAATTATGCTAGGTTTAGTAATATTTATATTCATAAGAATATTCTCAAATTCTTACTTAAATGTCTTCCAAAAATTATTAACTTCTAAAGGCGAAAGTTCATCTGTTATTAATTTTTATAGCTATTTAGGTTTGATGTTAATAGGTTTTATGATTTCTTTCAAGCCTATATTTCATTTGGAATTATTAACGCCAGTTCTTATAATGGGATTTTTAGGAAGTCTAGGAAATTATTTTATTATAAAAGCACTTTCTTGTGGGGAGCTATCGACGTTAGCACCTATTAATTCTTATAAGCCAATAGTTGCGTTAGTATTTGGGATTTTCTTGTTAAATGAAATGCCAACAGCTACAGATTTAGCAGGTATTGTTTTAATAATTTTGGGGACATTTTTTCTTTCTAGTTATAAAACTCTATTTAATAAAGCAACTTTTTATCGGTTTTTAGCATTAATCTTTTCTGGATTAGAGGCAATCTTTATTAAAAAAATTATTTTACTTTCAAATATTCAATCTGCTTTTTTATATTGGGCTATTTCTGGTTTTATTTTTGCAGCAATTTTTGTGATTTTATCAAAACATAAGTTGAAAATAGAAAGATGCAATTTTAAATTTCAGGCATTCTTGATATTGATGATTTTTTTAATGCAATATTCTACAAACTACGTTTTTGAAAAAATTAATGTAGCTTATGCTTTAGCACTCTTTCAGCTTTCGACTTTAGTTAGCGTGTTTTTAGGTGCAAATGTATTTAAGGAAAGAAATTTAGCTAAAAAAATAATAGCTGCTTTTATTATGTTAATCGGAGCTATTATTTTAATTTTATTATAGATTAATGATTAAATTCTTGTTTTATTCTTGGCTAATTTTGCGTGTTTTTTACGCCTCATTAAATCAACAAATGCTTCTAGCCTTGTAATTGCATATTAAAAAGTCGGGCTAATTAAACCCGACTTTTCAGCTTTTTATTTTATAACCCAAATTGCGCTCTCATCTTTTCAGGATTTTCCCGCGCTGCTTTAAGGCGATCTATTGCTGACGGTTGTGTTCCTGAAGTTTCACCGTCTAGTATTTCTGTTTTATTATTAGAATCCCGTTCTTCTATTTGCTTAAGATCATTTATTTTTTCTTCTGCAATAGCTCTATCATCTGGAGATAATAATTCTAAAACCCATTTTTGAGTTTCATCATCAAGATAATTAATTTTACCTATTACAATATCTTTTTTATCTTCAAGTTCTCCATTTTGTAGAATTCTATTTACTTCTCTGCTTACAGCAGTTGATAATTTTTCTTTTAGTTTACTTTCAAGAATATACTTTCCATTTTGCATCTTCGGCTGTGTATCATATATTGCATAATTTTTCGCGTAAAATTCTTCTTCAGTCATTCCTTCTTCAACAAACCAGATAGTTCCTTTATAAGACTGTTGTTCTGAACTATCTATTGAATTTGGATCACCATCTCTATTAGAATTTGCAATCTGTGTCCAAGTTTCTCTTAATGACTTGCTATTTACTCCAAAATCGTGAGGCATAAAAACTCCTTTCATTTTTGTTCTTTAATTATTTTTATAGCTATGAAGATTTTCTCTTATGCAACATAATTGTAATTGTGTTGCATAGGGGTAAATGAATTTCAAAGCTGGAAATGCTTAATTTAATAGGGTTTTAGCTTGCGAATATCGCAAAAAATGGCCTAAAAAACAAGTATATAACTTTTCTATATTTTAAGGGTTTTTGCGTAAAAATTTTTTTTATCGAAAAGTTAAGAAATGTAACAATAATCTAAAAAACCCTAAAGTTTTTCAAAAAATTGCCGATATATCAACTATGCAACACAATTACAATTATGTTGCATAGTTTTTGTAATTAATTTTATATAAACACTGATAGCTTGAGGGTGGGAAAAACTTAAAAATAGGTGATTTGACGCAGTTCAAAATTTATTTCCATCAAATCAAATTAAAAAACGGTAACGAACTCTTCAATTATTTAACTGTTCAACTAAGTAAAAACCAACCCTCACCCGCAACTGTAATTCGCTCCGC